>JGI20158J14315_10002736_pt1 | contig 12109 bp, 11 predicted proteins | sample COG_08_FD_14315 | JGI IMG/M metagenome (IMG submission 14315)
TGGCTTTTTTCTTTAGTGTTAGAAAGAAAGTTAGAAACTACATCAACTATTACAAAGCGTAGATTTTGAGCACTGAACGGATAGACATATACGGTGGAAAAACGAGTCAAAATAGCACGGTTTGGTGTTGTAAAGATTGTATATTTAAAGTCAGATCGACAGACTATGTGAGATGTGTTATCGTTAAAAAACGGTCCCAAATGACTGAAAATAATAGAAAAATGACTAATGAAGATGAAATCAAAAACGTATTAAAACGTTTGCGTCAAACGATGAAGGATCAATTTGATCGACACGTCTCAGTACAAGATTTGTTGTCAGATCGATGGGAGACGGCGAAGTTTTACGGCTTTGGAGAAGGTACGTCTTGCTACAACAATGTTCTAATACTTGGTGATGTCAAAGTTGGGAAAAACACTTGGATTGGACCCAATGTTATTTTGGATGGATCTGGCGGTTTAGAAATCGGCGATTACGTAAGCATTTCTGCTGGTGTTCAAATCTACTCCCATCACACCGTAGATTGGAGTGTCTCATTAGGTTCCGAACCACTTAAAAGAAAGAATACGAGCGTTGGAAGTGGGGTTTATTTGGGGCCGAATAGCATTATTCAAATGGGGGTCTCTATAGGTGATAAAGCAGTTGTAGGTGCTATGAGTTTTGTGAATAAAGACATACCAAGTGGTGGCAAATGGTATGGGAATTCATTGCGTTGATGTGGTTGAAAACCTTTCAATCACCATTTCACTAACGCATTGACACTATTAAGTTTCAGTAGTTCCCTTTTTACTCACAAACGAAGGGAGTAGTTAGAAACTTGTTAGAAAGTGGATATAAATGTCATAAAAATCAACACTTTACATCGAGGCTAGTATTGAGTGGGAGTAATAACATCAGATGAAAAAGCTTTCTCTGCACTGGCAGATCCTGATCGCCATTCTTCTAGCAGCATTTGCTGGATCGTTTGTCAGATATAACTCATTAGACGGTGTAACTGCTAAATTTTTGGGTATGACATATCTCTCAATATTTGAATATATTGGAACTCTTTTTCTTAATGCGCTTAAAATGATCATCGTGCCTTTAATTGTATCTTCAATTATTGTTGGGATAGCTGGAATAGGTGATGCAGTCAATTTAAGGTTAATTGGCGNAAGAACTATAATTTTTTATGCTGTGACTACAATATTCGCAATATTTATCGGTCTTTGTCTTATNAACCTGNTAGCTCCNGGTTATGTTGATAACGAGCCGGCTGGAAAGTTACTTTCATTGAATAGCCACGAAACTGATGCACTGTCAGAAAATATCAATAGCAGGGGTGTTTCTGATGTNGCAAACATCTTCATACGAATGNTTCCCCCAAATATAATAAAGGCTGCCGCTGACGGGCAAATGCTTGGGTTGATATTTTTCTCGATTCTTTTTGGTTATTTCATGACTAAACTTCCAGCCCAATTAAAAGGATCATTTTTTAATTTTTGGGATGCAGTATTTCGTGTAATGATGGGTATTACTGAACTGATCATGAGATTTGCACCAATTGGAGTTTTTGGTCTTGTTGCAGGGGTCATAGTTAAAACTGGTTTCGATGCAGTTAAGCCCCTTGCAGTATTCTCGATAACAGTTGTTGCTGCACTAATAATCCATGCAATAGTGATCTTGCCTCTCATGCTGAGATACATTGCAAGAATAAATCCAGTTACTACAATTAAAGCGGCGTCCTCAGCGATGCTAACAGCTTTTTCCACTGCATCATCCTCTGCAACATTGCCTGTTTCCATGAAAGTTTTAGAAAAAAATATAGGGGTATCTAACAAAATATCAAGCTTTGTCCTTCCACTTGGAGCAACGGTTAACATGAATGGGACAGCCCTCTATGAGTGTGCTGCGGCGATGTTTCTTGCTCAAGCATACGGACTAGAACTTAGTATGGGTGTTCAGTTTACTATTGTCGTTGTTGCTCTACTCACATCTATCGGTGTAGCAGGTGTGCCATCCGCATCACTGGTAGCAATTGCTATTATTCTAGGTAGCATCGGTCTTCCAGTTGAGGCTATAGGTGTATTAATGGTTTTTGATCGGATTCTAGATATGTTTCGTACGAGCATTAATATATGGGGTGATATCGCCTGCGCTACAATAATTGCAAGGCTTTCAGGTGAAGAAACCAATGTTAGCATCTCACAGAACGGAAATAATAGTTAATGGATCCTATAAGCCAAGGTATAGTTGGATCCTCTTTCTCGCAATCATGCACTCATAATAAAAAGTCACTTGTGCTTATTAGTGTTATAGGTTTTTTATCCGGCGTCGCACCAGATATTGATATTTTTATAAGATCAGAACAAGATCCACTTCTATTTTTAGAGTTTCACCGGCAGTTCACACACTCCCTTATTTTTATACCCATTGGGGGAATAATATGTGCATCATTTTTTTATTGTTTTTCTAGAATTCGAACGTATATTTCTTTTAAAGAAGTTTGGTTTTTTTCAACAATAGGATACGGAACACACGGCCTCTTAGATGCATGCACTAGCTACGGAACTCTACTTTTTTGGCCTTTTAGTTATGAGCGAATAAGTTGGAACAATATATCCATTATTGACCCTTTTTTTACTATCCCGTTAATAATATTTGTTATTTTAGGCTTATACCTAAAAAAATTATATTTCTCGAGACTTGCTGTAGTTTGGGCTCTGTCTTATCTGTTATTAGGCGTAATTTTACATGAAAAGGCACTAAATATAGGCAACAACTTAGCTGAAAAAAGAGGGCATAAAATCACTACTATCAACGCAAAACCAACCTTTGCAAACTTATTTTTATGGAAGGTTATATATGAAAACAAGGGTATTTTTTATACTGATGGTATAAGAATTTTCCCAACAATAAAAATTATTGAGGGTGACAGCATACCCAAATTAGACCTAACAAAAGACTTTCTTTGGTTAAATCCAGAATCACAACAAGCAAAAGATATTAAACGATTTGCTTGGTTTAGTCATAACTACCTAGCAATCTCACCAACAAATAAAAATCTTATAGTAGATGTTCGATATTCTATTCTTCCAAACCAAATATCAGGCCTGTGGGGTATAGAGCTAAGCCCAGAGGCAGACTTCATTGAACATACAAAATTTATATCAAACCGCAATAAGTCAGAAAACAGAATTAAAGCGCTTATTGATATGATTGTTGATAAATAATACTTATTAATTTTTTAATCATTAATCAATATGATTAATTAAGGTTCATTTAGGTAGGAAGTATGAAAAACATTGATAAGGCAGATAAAGATTTATTTTGGATGAAAGAAGCATTAGCTCTTGCAAAAAAATCACTAGATAATGGGGAGGTACCCATTGGGGCTGTAATAGTAAAAAATCAAAAATTAATAAGCAGTGCCTTTAATATGCCTATAACAACCTGCGACCCAACAGCCCACGCAGAAATTTTAGCATTAAGAAAAGCAGGGCAACTTACTAAAATTACCGCTTACCAGATACTACTCTATATACTACAATTGAACCATGCACTATGTGCATAGGGGCAATGATCCATGCACGAATATCAAGACTAGTTTTCGGTGCAACAGAGCCGAAAGCTGGTGCTGTAGTCAGCTGTTTAAAGATACCTGAGATGTTCCACTATAATCATAAGCTACAGGTAAAAGGAGGGGTCATGGCAGAAGAGGCCAAAAAATTAATAATTGATTTTTTTAAAATGAAGAGAGGCCCTCGCTAACAATATAGGTAATTTTTTTAGCATATGATTTAATAAAATTTATATGCAATGTTTAAACGAATCGCTAATTTTTCACGAAATTAAATAACCGGTAATTATTGCTGGCTTTTGAGACTCAAAGATAATGCTTATTTTCCAGGGATCACCACCTTTTTCTGAATTTCGAAATAAAAAAATACTCGAATCTATTCAAAAAATAGAGCCACTTATAACTAATATCTGTGCTCAATATATTCATTTTGTAAAAGTTAACAAAAAGCTTACAAAAACTGAGCATGAAACTCTTAACTCTTTATTGTCTTATGGGCTAAAGCCAAACTCTGTTAAACCCAAAGGATCAATGTATATAGTAGCACCAAGGCCTGGAACTATCTCGGCATGGTCAACAAAAGCCACAGATATAGCACGTAATACAGGCTTACTTTCAGTCAGAAGGATAGAAAGGGGTATTACTTTTTACCTATGGGGGAAAGCTAGTCAAGCAATAAATAAATCTTTATATCCGGTTATCGCGGATCGTATGACAGAAAAAGTTTTTCTTGAAATCGATGATGCTGAGCTTTTATTCGAAGACCAGAATGAGTCAATGATGAGTAAAATTCCAATTCTATCGAGTGGAATAGCTGCATTAAAAAAGGCTAATTCAAGCCTCGGCCTAGCTTTAGCTGATGATGAAATTAATTATTTAGTTTCTAGTTTCAAAAAACTAAAAAGAGATCCTACTGATGTTGAGTTAATGATGTTTGCTCAAGCTAATTCTGAACACTGTCGCCATAAAATATTTAATTCTAGATGGACAATTGACGGAAAAAAGAAAGATAAATCACTTTTTGAGATGATAAAAAATACATACAAACAATCAAAAAAAGGTGTTTTATCTGCCTATGATGATAATGCAGCAGTAATAATGGGAAATACTGCCGGAAGATTTTATCCAGACCCTAAAACTAAAATATATGCATCTAAAGTAGAGCCTATTAACATATTAATAAAAGTTGAGACCCATAATCATCCAACCGCTATATCACCTTTTTCAGGTGCTGGTACTGGTTCTGGAGGAGAAATTCGTGATGAGGGTGCAGTCGGCAGAGGCTCAAAGCCAAAAGCTGGATTAACTGGTTTTACTGTCTCTAACCTAAATATCCCTTGTTTTCTTCAACCCTGGGAGCAGATGTATGGAAAACCTAATCGTATTGCATCACCTTTAGAAATAATGATTGATGGGCCATTAGGTGGAGCAGCCTTTAATAACGAATTTGGAAGACCCAATATATGCGGTTACTTTCGAACTTTCGAGGCGGATTATTTAGGAGAGAGGCGAGGTTATCATAAACCTATAATGATAGCTGGAGGATATGGAAATATTCGAACCAAAGATATTAAACAGTTTGCCTTTAAGCCTGGTTGTAAACTTATCGTTATAGGTGGTTCTGCAATGCTTATCGGCCTAGGTGGAGGGGCCGCTTCATCTATGGAGACTGGCTCAAGCGACGAGGATCTAGATTTTGCATCTGTGCAAAGGCAAAATCCTGAGATGGAACGTCGATGTCAGGAGGTGATTGACCAATGCTGGCAGCTAGATGATCTAAATCCAATTGCATTTATTCATGATGTTGGTGCAGGCGGTTTATCTAACGCTTTTCCTGAACTAGTTAAAGATGGAGGTTGTGGCGGCAAGTTCGAATTAAGGGATATACCAAGTGATGATGCAAGCATGTCTCCTCTAGCAATATGGTGTAATGAGGCTCAAGAGCGATATGTTATGGCTGTAGACCCATGTAATCTTAATACTTTCGAAGAAATCTGCCAACGAGAAATGTGCCCATATGCAATTGTTGGTGAATCGCTAGAAAAAAAACAAATAGTCCTTTCTGATAAAAAATATAACCTAAACCCTATAGATCTGCCAATGTCTGTTCTTTTTGGTAAACCACCTAAAATACACAAAAATGTTCAAACAAAAAAACATACTCCCAAACTATTTGATTTATCCAAAATTACGATCACTAAAGCTATTGATCGTGTTATAAAACATCCCGCTGTGGCTAGTAAAAGTTTCTTGATAACAATTAGTGACCGGAGTGTCACAGGAATGGTTACAAGAGATCAGATGGTTGGCCCATGGCAAGTGCCAGTTGCAGACTGTGGCGTCACTGTATCAAGCTATGACACGTTTGCGGGGGAAGCTATGGCTATGGGCGAAAGACCTCCATTAGCATTATTAGATGCAGCTGCATCGGCAAGAATGGCGGTTGGTGAAGCAATTACAAATATTATGGGCTGTGATATAAAAAATATTTCTGATATTAAGTTATCGGCAAATTGGATGTCTGCTTCTGGTCATGAAGGTGAGGATGAAAAACTTTATCGTGCTGTTGAAGCCGTAGGCTTAGACTTCTGTCCTAAACTAGGTATAGCTATCCCAGTAGGTAAGGATTCTATGTCCATGAAAACCTCTTGGAAAGAGGCTGATGACCAAAAATCTGTTATATCGCCATTATCACTAATAATTACTGCATTTTCACCTGTAAATGACGTTAGAAGAACTCTTACTCCGCAAATAATTGTGGATGTTGAAAACACTTCACTTTTATATATTGACTTAGGTCAAAATAAAAATCGTATGGGGGGTTCTATTCTCGCTCAAACTTATAATTCTATAGGTGAAAATCCTCCAGATATAGATGACGCTATTTTACTTAAGAATTTCTTTAGAGTTATCCAAGATCTAAATAGGGCTGATATGCTTCTCTCTTATCACGATCGTTCGGATGGTGGTCTATTTACTACCTTGATTGAGATGGCTTTCGCTGGGCATACTGGAATAGATATAACTTTAGATGAATCCGAAAATAAAGTTTTAGAGGTCCTCTTTAATGAAGAGCTAGGTGCTGTTATTCAGGTTCCTGAGCAAGAAATTACTTATATTAAAAGTTGTTTTTCTAAGATTAATATACCCACGACTAAAATTGGGGAATTAAATGATGAGCAGTGGATAAAAATAACTAATAAAACAGAAATTATTTATAGTAAAAAATTGTTTGAGCTTAAAAAAGATTGGAGCGAAACAAGCTATCAGATTCAAGCAAGAAGAGGTAACTCTAATTGTGCAAAACAAGAGCATGATGAACTATTATCAGATAATCCCGGGCTTCAAACAAAAATTAGTTTTGATATAAATCAAAATATAGTGGCTCCATTTATTAATCAAAATATAAAGCCGCGAGTTGCAATACTTCGAGATCAAGGAGTGAATGGTCATATTGAAATGGCTGCTGCTTTTGATCGAGCAGAATTTGATTCTGTGGATATACACATGAGCGATCTTGTTAATGGAAGATTAGATTTAAAGTCCTTTAAAGGGCTTGTTGCATGCGGGGGATTCTCATATGGTGACGTTTTGGGCGCAGGAGAGGGATGGGCAAAATCTATATTATTTAATTCACAACTTAAGGATATTTTTCAAAACTTCTTTCACCAAAAAGATGTGTTTTCTCTTGGTATTTGTAACGGCTGCCAGATGCTAGCTAACCTTAAATCTCTAATTCCCGGTGCAGAAAATTGGCCTAAATTTGTCAGAAATAGTTCAGAGGAGTTCGAAGCAAGATTTTCATTAGTCAAAATAGAAAAAAGTCCCTCCATTTTTTTAACTGGTATGGAGGAATCAGTGATACCTGTAGCAGTTTCTCATGGCGAAGGCAGAGTGGAATTTGATGGTGATAGTCAATTAAATCAAATCATCTCTTCAGGTGGAATATCTCTTCGATTTGTAGACAACTCTATGATAGCAACTGAGAAATACCCCTTTAATCCTAATGGGTCAAAATCAGGAATTACAGGTGTTACAAGTCTTGATGGAAGAGCCAGTATCATGATGCCTCACCCTGAGAGAGTTTTTCGCTCTGTGACTAACTCATGGCATCCTAAAGAATGGGGTGAAGATGGGCCATGGTTAAGAATGTTTCGTAATGCTAGGTGTTTCGTTAATTAAATAGAGAAATCGTTAGCTAATTTTTTGCTAAAGACTTGAGTAATAAGCTGCTAAATTATCAATATCCTCATCTGTAAGCGATTTTGATATTGTATTCATAATTGAATTAACCCTTTTTCCATCCCTAAAATTTTTCATCTGAAGAGAGAGATAGCCGGTCTTTTGACCCGCTAAATTTGGCCACATAGGATTACGGCTAATGCCATTTACTCCATGACAACCGGCGCAGGCTACTGCTTTTTTCTTTCCATCAATTATATCAACGGCATAAGAGTAGTGAGGCGTTGTTAGGGTCAATGTCGACCACAATAATAACTTACATATACTTTTCATTTTTACCCCATAAATGCATATTGCTGCGAAGAACGTTTTTATTGAGAACTTCGCGAATGATCATAAAAAAATCTACTTAAAAAAATTGATACAGTTAGAAGTGCTATTGCGCCACTTTGGTGGGCAGCAGCAATTGAAACCGGAACATACAGCAAAATCGTAGCGATTCCAAGACATACCTGCAAGGTTAATAAAATCAGCATGCAAGCAAGGACGCTTCTGATAATACTGGAGTCAAGTTTGCGTATTGTATAAATAGAAAAACTAAAAATTAATACAAATAAAAAGTATGCGAACATTCGGTGATTAAATTGAATTGTAGTTATATCCTCAAAAGCTGATAACCAAAAAGGGGATGAGCTGTATAAACCAACAGGTATGAAAGTTTCACCCATAAGCGGAAAAGTAGAATAGGCTAAGCCTGCTCGAGTTCCAGCAACCAGCCCACCAGATAGAATCATAAAAAATAATAAGCCTGTAATCGCATATGAGCCGACCCTGATTCCCTTAGTTATATTGCTTGCTGAGCTCATTAAAGACTGTTTACTATCCTCAAGAAGGCCAAAGGCAACCCATAACATGTATGCGTAAATTATAACTGCATTACCTAAGTGTGCTGTTAATCTATATTGACTAACAGATGGGATATTAACTAAGCCACTTTTGACCATATACCAGCCTAAAAGGCCTTGGAAACCACCTAAAAAGAACATTATTGACAATTTTGGTGTTAGTGTTTTTTTGATACGATTAGTAAAGAAAAAAAACAAAAAAGGGATCAGAAAAAAAATGCCGATAACTCTTCCCAAAATACGGTGTAAATATTCATACATAAAAATATATTTATATTCACTAATACTCATACCCTTATTTATCTTTTGGTACTCAGGATATAATTTGTAGAGATCAAAACTCTCTTGCCATTCTTTGCTATTCAATGGTGGGATAATGCCCATTAAAGGTTTCCATTCAACCATAGAAAGACCAGAATGAGTCAGACGAGTAACTCCGCCAAGCAAAATCATACAAAAAATTAATCCAGCACAAAGAAATAACCAAATATAGATTTGGCGATTATAAATTTCATTTTGTTCTAACGTTTTCATAAGATTTTATAAGGCACTCGTATTAAAAGTATATTGTAGACCACTAGAATATCCGGGCAATAAAGGATAGATTATCCTGAAGATTTACTAGATGTATATCATTTTAAGAAGTATTTTTTTTTGTTCCTTTCAGTGTTAACGGTAATTGAGCTAACATAAAAAGTGCAGATAGTGGCGCTACAACAAAAGTTTTATAGTTCACCCAATATTCTTCTGAATTATTTCTCCACACAATCTCGTTAGCAACCGCTAATAACAGAAAAAAACAACCCCATCTGTATGTAAGCTTTACCCATGTTTCATGATCTAAATTAAATTGACTACCAAAGAAAATCTGCATCATTGGTCGATCTAAAAACCAGCCACCGAGTAAAACGAGAGAAAATAACCCATTGGCTACTGTAGGTTGTATTTTTATCAAAATACTCGTTCCAAAAATAACTGCTGCTAATGTAAAGATTGCCGAAAAAAATATACAGTAGAGAGGGAAAGGAGCTAATCGCTTTTCATTAAACCAAGACACCAACAGAACAATAAAACCCAGAGCAACTGATATAACTGCTGCTGTATATATCCCATAATAGTGAAAACCAACAAAAAATCCAGCAAGCGGGAGAATTTCAATAAAAAATGCAAATATTTTCATTCTTGCCTCATTCGTTACTAATCAATAATATTATATAAAATCTTTAAAGTATATTTGTCTATCGTTTGGTTTAGAATGTGATAAATAAATTATATAAATTGTAATTTTTCTGCCTATGAATGATACGCGCGGTCTATTAACTGCAATAAATGATTTAAATGCATCCTGGAAAGATGTTTTAGGAAATGAGTTCAATAAACCATACATGAAGAACTTATTTAGCTTCCTTCTATCTGAGATTGATAAAGATAAAACAATTTATCCACCTATATCGAATTGGTTTGAAGCTTTAAAAAGAACATCTTTTAACGACGTGATTGTAGTTATTCTAGGACAAGACCCTTACCATGGAGAAGGGCAGGCCCATGGGTTAAGTTTTTCTGTAAAACCAGAAATTGCAATTCCTGCTTCATTACGAAATATATTCAAAGAACTCGTTGAAGATACAAAAGTATCAGAACCAAGCCACGGCTGCCTAACATCATGGTCTGAACAAGGCATCTTGCTACTCAATACTATTTTCACTGTCGAAAAATCCTTACCTAGTAGCCATAAAAATAAAGGGTGGGAGATTTTTACAAATAAAATTATAGAAGAATTAAGCTCGCGAAAAAAAAATCTAGTTTTTATTCTTTGGGGCAAAGATGCACAAAAAAAAACCACCTTTATCGATAGCTCTAAGCATCTTATTCTTAGAGCACCCCATCCATCTCCTTTATCTTCATACAGGGGATTTTTTGGTTGCAAACATTTTTCTTTAACAGAAAAATATATATATGATAATTGTAAGAAAAAGATCAATTGGAATATATCTTATAAGACAGATTAATCTGAATCCTTATTGAGCCTTAAAGAGGAATGTCCACCTTTAATTCTAACCCAATTTAAACATTTAAGGATAAATCCTATTTTAATTAAACGCCTTTCTATTAATTTTTTTTTAGGGTAATCAATCAAAACCGCTCCCATGAATATAGTTAACAGCCCTTGGCCTGGCAAAAAAAGCATAAGCACACCGCCGGCTAGCAAAACCAATCCTAAAGCATTCTTTCCAATCTTCATTGCTAGCTTATAAAAAAAATTATCCTCATTAGCATTTTGTGAATCAGTCGTTGTATTAAAAAAATAATCCTCTGGAATTAGTCCTACCAACCAGGGTAAAGCTATTAAGCTAATAATAAAAAATATAGCCGAAAAAAAACTCAGCCATATCAATAGGCTTCGATTATCAACAAACCACTCGAACATTCAAAGCATTCCTTTATATTCCATCAATAGTCCTAACTTTTCATATAACTTATAGGTAAATATTGAACTTTTTCGATATTAGCATTGCCAATAGACATATGTTGACTTATGGCAGCCTGATCTGTGAGAACTACCAAAAGTTCCTGAAAATTAGAGTCTAGCTGTATACTTGATATCACATAGCCAGAAATCTGATTTATATCTTCAACATAACAAGGCGTACCAGGAGATACAATCTGATTACTAGTTCTAGTTATACGGTACATTTTTCTTTTTAGCTTACCGAGGTACTTCATTCTAGCAATCACCTCCTGTCCGGTATAACAGCCTTTTGTAAAGCTTATAGCATCAAGATAATCTAGATTGAGCATTTGCGGAACAAAAGAACCTGAAGTCTCTTTTTGTAATATCGGTATTCCTGATTGTATATTTAGAGTTTCCCAAGAATTATAACCGTCAACAGTTGATATATTTGATAACTCGTCCCATAAATCTGTTGCATGATGCCCAGCGATAGTAACAAGCTCTCTGCCATCCTTATAAGAAAAAGAAGAACTTACATCAAACTGAGAGTCGAGGGTTACATTGACTAAGCCGAAAACGGCATAAAGTTCTGTCGCATCAATGAGAGTAACTTTAAAAAATGCAGCATATCTAGAAAGATCTTTTATCACCAAACCAATTAATGAGCGGTGCATGATCATCAATAATTTATCATCGCAAGTTTCATGAAGTTGAAAGTTGGTTAATGTACGACCTTTTGGAGTACATCTTGCGCCGAAAATACTATTATCTTTCGAGAGCAACTCAATGTCACAAGTCACTTGCCCTTGGAGAAACTGCCTGGCATCTATGCCTTCAAGCTGTATTAAGCCGAGATGAGTTAATGGTGTAAAAAAACTCTCTTTTTTTGAGTGATCAACAATTGGCTGTGTTTTCTCAAATGATATTTCTTTTTTATTTGAGAATTTTGCGCCATTTTTTTTTAAAAAAGAATGCCAATTATCCATATATATCCATAATAAACGAATCTTA
>JGI20158J14315_10002748_pt1 | contig 12063 bp, 16 predicted proteins | sample COG_08_FD_14315 | JGI IMG/M metagenome (IMG submission 14315)
GATATTTTTAATGATGAGTTAATCCAGAAATCTATGCGATGAAAGAATATGTTGTAGTTTATAACCTAAATTCTAGAGGTAAAAAATTAACCGAAAGCTACTTAACTACACTTTTTGAGAAGCATAACTTGAAATCCAAAATCTTTATGACTTCTGATGTTTCAGAAGTTGATCAAATAATAGAACAGCATAAGGACAGTACAAAATATAATTATTGTGCAATTGGGGGAGATGGCACGATTAATTCTTTGATAGATTGTCTTCTAAGAAAAGGTCTAGACCGTCCTATTGTTGGATGTCTTCCATCAGGTAGCGGTTCAGATTTTTTAAGAACTTTTGCAATCCCTCAAAATATAGAAACTGCAATAGAACACCTCAAAGGAGATTCCACCTACCTTATTGACACAGCAATTGTGTCCACTTCCGAAAAAGAAAGACATTTTGTTAATATTTTAAATTTTGGTTTTCTTGCAGACACAGTTGAAATGAGTGAAAAATTACCAAAGATTTTTAGAAGATTTAGATATCCGATTAGCTTCTGGCTAAAGCTACTTCCTGCTAGGTCTGGAAAGATGTCTATTAAAACACACAACTACGAATTTAACTCTGATGCCTTTGTTATCACTGTATGTAATGGTCAGTTTTTTGGAGGTGGTTGGAATATATCACCCAAATCCAGCCTTCAAGATGGCCTACTTAATATTCAAATCTTTAAAGTAACAAAAAGGAAAGCTATGAAATTATTTTTTTTAGCAAAGAAGGGCCTACATTTAACCGAACCAGATGTTCTTTTAAAAAGAAGTGGAGAGATACAGCTTTTATCACGTCAATCAATAGAAATTGATGGTGATTATTTCGATAAGGGTCCAGCTGAGATATTTGTTAAAAAAGCTTCCATACAGCTAAAAATTTAGTATTATTTTAAAAGCACTTNAAGGAGAAGCATGTCAGAAAAAGATGTAGACGAAATTAAAGAACCTAATTTAGAAGATCTTGATGAAGATGATNTAGAAGATTCAGAAACTCCTTCTGATGAAGAAGAGGAAAAAGAGGAAGTTGAAACTGAATCTTTAGAAGCTCGTGTTGAAAATGAAAAGAAAACAGTAGAAGAACCTGATGATGCGGAGGGCTCTTTTATGAGTGTTGATGCAGCTGAAAAAAGAAATGTTAAAAAATCTGATTTGAAGCTAGATGAAGCTGCTGCGGACAAAGAAGATGATGAGTTTACTTGTTCTGTCTGTTTCTTAGTTCTCAAGAATACTCAACTTGCTAAGCCAAGATCAAAAGTGTGTGCAGATTGTGCATGAGTTTGATGATTTAAATTATAAATTTTCGATAAAAAAAAGTAGTTCAAAGCCACAAATCCTTCATAACGAGTTTATTGCTGAAATGTCCACCATCGACAATATTTTAATAAACCACTACAAAGAGTTAGAATTCTCAAAAATTAATTACTTTATACTTTCTCAAGATGATATTGAAATTGGTTATGGTAGCGCAACTGAAGAAAATGGTTTTATAACAATTTATGAACTATTTGTATCACCAAAATATAGAGAGCTTGGTTTTGGCACAAGGATATTTAATGAAATTAGAAAATATACTAAGTCATTAGATCTTAAAATAAGGTCAGTCACTCTACCTAGTGACAGAACAGGAAAAAACTTTTATGAAAGTAACCTAATAACTGCGCGTGCCTTAATAATGGAGGAAAAGCGTGAAAACTCTCGCTACAGACCTTGACGGAACACTGTATCTTGATGATGTACTCATAAAGGGTGTTGAATCTGCTTATAAATCTCTAATACTTGAAAAGTATAAAATATTTCATACAACTAACAACAGCTCTCAATCAACTGATGTGTTAGCTAAAAAATTAAGTAATTTATTGAATACCGATATTGACTTATCTTCAATAGTTACTCCGCTTGTAGTTTTAAAAGAATATTTAAGTAACAAGAAACTATCTATCTTTGTTTATGGATCCAAGGATGTAAAAGATTTTGTTAGCAGTATTTCAAATACTGTTACAAAATTAGAGGACAGCAATTTTATTATAATGGGTAGAGTCGAATCACCATCTGAAAGTGAACTCGATTTAATTGCAGAATCAATTAAATCTGGAAAAGAGGGTGCGACATTGAATAAAGATCTTACATATCCAATAAGTGAATCAGAGTTTAAACCTGGAAATGGACAAATTGCAAAATATATTGAATCGAAATCACAAAAAGAACTTCAATCATTTGGAAAAGAAGGTGAGTTGTACAGTCAGTATTTTCTAAATAAGAATATTGAAGTTGATTATGTGATTGGTGATAGGGTAGACACAGATATTATGTTTGGCAACAAGCTTGGCGCAACTTCAATATTAGTGGAATCTAGCATTGATAATTTTATGAGTGAAGATTTTGCAGATAGTAAATTTACAGATTTTCCTACTTTTGTATCATCTATTATTAATTAATCTCATTGTGAGATAGCCAACAAAAAATCCACCAATATGCGCTTCCCAGGATATATTATTATTTTGTAGAGATATTAATACTTGTGAAGCAAACCAAAATGCCATAAAATATTTAGCTTTTATAGTTGTCGGAAATATAATACCGAAAGGAACTAAAACTAAAAGTTTTGCATTTGGAAATCTGTACAAATATGCACCCATTAAAGCAGAGACAATTCCTGATGCTCCAACTATTGGATTCAAATCTGAGTAATTCAAAAAAATATGAGTACCGATACTACCTCCAGCGGCAAGCATTAAAAATATAATAAATTTTAAATTTCCTAGCTTATCCTCAATATTGTTACCAAATATCCAGAAGCTCCAAAGGTTGCCAACAAGATGAAGTAAGTTAGCATGAAGAAAATTTGCAGTTAAGAGACTTAGCATTAAGTTTTTATTAGCAAATATAACATTATCAATAGTTACCATGCAGTCATTTGAGTAAAATTGATTAGCACTTAATGGTACACCTTTTTGAATTTCACAAGGGATTGCCGAAAATTCATAAAAAAAGTTGAATAGATCTGTACTATTTTTTGGTTGCAACAGTATATATACAGCAATGGTAAAAAATATAAAAAACCTTGTTATATATGGAGTGTTCTCAGCAGGGTTTATATCTGATATAGGTATCATGTTGTACTGACTCCAAGTTGCGTATAATATATCCTAGTGAAGAATATATTAATTATTTCATCAAAGAAATATACCAAATTAAAAAATTATACAGATTTTGTTAGTTTGATAAAATCAAGAAAATTAGANTTCCATATTTCATTTGTTGAAGATGTAGAACAATATGATAATTATTTNAACAAAGATACACTTGTTGTCAGTTTTGGCGGAGATGGTACTGCACTTAAGGCTATGAAAATATCTTGGACCTATNANTTATTATTCATGCCCTTAGGAACTGGACGAGTTGGATATCTTGTAAACAAATCTGAAAATATAGAGCAAATACTTGACGAGTGGATTGAAGGCAAGAGCCACATCAACAATAGGAAAGCAATAATACAAGATAATAATTTAAAATCCCCGGCCTTTAATGAAATCGTATTAATTAAAAATTCTCCAACAAGAATTCTTGATATTGTATTTAAAACTCATGACCAAACAGTAAAACTAAGAGCTGATGGAATTATTATTTCAACATCTTTAGGCTCAACAGCATATAATTATTCAGCAGGTGGACCAATTGTACAAAATAGTCTTAATTCAATTATCATTACACCTATCTCACCATTTTCTAAATTTCCCAGGTCAATTGTTTTAGATCAAAAGTCGAAAATTCAGATTGAAATCAAAAAAAAGCAAAATTATGCAATTCAATTTGATGGTGTTGTTGAGTCGGAAGTAGAAAGCGATAAAGATAACAAACTTGACTATACGTTATCAGAAAAGTCTTTACACATAATAGGAACAGATAATTCTCCCAGATTAGATTTATTTCTAAATCAAATTCTTAGATAATCCTTTTAATAAGGATTTATCATGCTAAAATTTTCGAGTGACCAAATACATATTTGTAACTGGCGGTGTAGTCTCTGGTCTTGGTAAAGGGATTACCTCTGCATCCCTTGGTAACCTTCTAAAATCACGTGGACTTACAATTGTTAATCAAAAACTTGATCCATATATCAATGTTGATCCAGATACCATGAATCCTTTTCAACATGGTGAAGTATTTGTAACTGAGGACGGCGCAACGACTGATCTAGATCTTGGTCACTACGAACGGTTTACTGGGGTGAATCTACGAAAAGATGCAAATGTGACTACTGGAAGCATTTACAGAAAAGTAATAGAAAGAGAACGTAAAGGTGACTACCTAGGAGCAACGGTTCAAGTTATTCCTCATATCACGGATGAAATAAAGAGAAGAATTAAAGGTATCTCAAATGATGTAGATGTCCAGATTACAGAAATAGGAGGTACTGTTGGTGATATAGAGATACTTCCATTTCTAGAAGCAGCTAGGCAAATGCGTAAAGAGCTTGGTCAAGAAAATGTTATGTTTATACACGTGACTTTGGTTCCTTTTATTGGACCAAGTACAGAACTGAAAACAAAACCTACTCAACACTCAGTCTCAATGTTACGAGGGTATGGAATTAGTCCAGACATAATTGTTCTTCGTTCAGATAGAAAACTAGATGAAGATATCAAAAACAAAGTTTCACTATTTTGTGATGTAAGTTATGAGAATGTAATTAATGCTCCAGATCTTGATGACATCTATGACGTACCTCTTAAAATGCACTCCGAGGGCTTAGATGTAGCAGTTAATAAAAGGTTAAACCTCAACACAGAAGAGCCGGAGTTGAATGAATGGAAAAATATGCTTTCTCTAAAAAAGAATCGACTAAAGATGTTAAGATTGCGAATCCTTGGTAAATATTTCGGCTTACCGGATAGCTACATGTCTGTTGTTGAATCATTAAAACATGCATGTCTTCAAAATAAAGTTAATTTAGACCTTCAGTGGATTGATGCTGACAATTATGATGCTGAAGACATTTCTAACCTTGATGGGGTTGTAGTTCCAGGTGGTTTTGGAGTGAGGGGGATCGAAGGTAAAATTTCAGCCATACAGTATTTAAGAGAGAATAAAATTCCATTTCTTGGGATTTGTCTTGGATTACAGTGTGCCGTTATAGAGTATGCAAGAAATGTATGTGGAATTAATGAAGCTAATTCTTCTGAATTTTCACAAAATACAAAAGATTTTGTTATTGATCTTTTACCGAATCAAGACCTAGACAAAGATGATGTTGGCGCATCTATGAGATTAGGAACTATCCTTGTAAAATTACTAAAAATACTATTACCTCTGAAATATATAAAGATGAAGTTATATACGAGCGTCATAGACATAGATATGAAGTGAATAACAAATACAGAGAAGTTTTAGAGAAAAACGGCTTAATTTTCAGTGGCTTGTCTCCAGATAATAACTTAGTAGAAATGATTGAATTAAAAGACCATCCTTTCTTCGTTGCCTCTCAATTTCATCCTGAGTTCAAGTCTCGTCCTTGGGAACCGGCTCCAATGTTTGATAAATTCATACAAAGCGCAGCTTTTTCTCAAAATACTGAGAAAATAACTTCTACTAAAACGAAAGTAAAAGATTAATAATTCTATTAAATACTTACTTGACGATTACCAAGATTATTTATCGTACTCAAAAGGATTATCAAAAAATTCAGTTGAAGCATATAGAACTGATCTTTTAAACTTATTCAAAGAAAACTTAGTAACAAATATATCTAGTGATGCACTCAACAAATTAATAAAGTTAATTTCTACAAAAGAGTACAGNCCTAATACAAAAAAAAGAAAAGTTTCCGTATTAAGACAGTTTGTAAAATGGTATAACTTTAGGGAANATACTAAAACAGTTATTCTTGANGATGTAACAATTAAGTCTGGTCAAAGACTTCCTGAAACACTTTCTATTACACAAATTGAACAATTAATAAATTTTCATGACCAGGAAACCTTTATAAGTAAGAGAAATAAAGCCATAATCGATTTTATGTATTCTACCGGATGTCGTGTTAGTGAATTATGTGATGTTAAAATTGCCGATATTGATTTTGAAGAAGATTATATTCAATTAACTGGAAAAGGTTCAAAACAACGAATTGTCCCAATTGGTTCCAAACTTAAAATTAATTTACTATCTTATCTCGACCTAAAGCTTNTAAAAGATATCTCAAATAATCCTTTTTTGTTTATTTCCCGTACCGACAATCCGCTAGAACGTACTGCTATTTTTAGGATAATNAAATCAACAGCTCTTAAAACCTCAACAACTCTAAATATCCANCCCCATACATTAAGGCATAGCGCTGCAACTCATATGCTTGAAGCTGGTTGNGACCTTCGAACACTTCAAGAATATTTAGGACATTCATCTGTATCCACAACGCAAATCTATACTAAGTTAACAAAAGAATTTCTTAATGAAGTTTTTAACGAAAGTCACCCAAGAGCATGAATGAAATTTATTTAAAATCAAAAAGAGCCATAAGATTTCTTTTTTATAAACATCTTTCTATAGATGAACAATTGGTAATCTCAAATACTCTTAAAAATAATCAATTAATAAAACAATACTGGTTATTAAACAAAGCTGATAGACATCACTCTATTGAGGTTATGAATAGAACCCTAAGATTCTCTGATGATTTAGAATTATTACAACTTTCCCTACTCCATGATATTGGTAAAAATACTGGGCATTATTCATGGCTCTTAAGAATACTTTCTGACCTAAAAATAGTTTCTTCATATAAATCTAAGAAATATCTCGATCATGAATTAATAGGACTTGAAGTATTGTCTCAAATTGGGGATATAGATTCTTTAGTTGATCAATATAAAAAAAATCTTCTTCAAAATAAGCATCAAATACTAGATAAAACTGATTACTAATGGAAAATATACAAGTAATAGAAAATTTAAAAAGTCTTCTTGTTGAATATACATCAAATACAGAAACACAAATTGCTAATAATCTCACAATGATTTTTCAGAGTTTCCAAAATAAATCATTAAAAGAAGACATAGACAATTATGCCGAGTTTGTTCTACTTGGTGCATCACTATTTGAGTTAAAAGCAAAAAGATTACTCCCCAAGATGAGGAAGTAGATTGGCTTGATGAAGTTGAACTAATAAAAGACAAAGATCTTGCATTTGCCAGATTGCTCCAATTTAAAGCTTTTACTGAAGTTGGACTGGCTCTAGCTATAAAAGTTAAACAAACCGAACGTGAAATACCCGCATTTAAATATTATCAAACAAGTTCATTATCAGTAAAGCCCGAAATTCGTTACAACATTGACATTACTAAATTTACAGAAACAGCANATGAAGTTTTNAGTAGATATAAAACAATACAGGGATTTTCACATATTGACAAAGAACTCCCTGATTTACAAGTTGCAATAGATGATNTATTAAAACTTGTTGATAAAAGATTAAATACAACATTCGAAGAATTAGTCTCCTCAGTAAATTCTTCACAAGAGGCTGTAGCATTTTTCCTAGCGTTACTTGAAGCTGTCCGATGGGGCTTTATTAAAGCTGAGCAAACAAATGTTAATAAAGAGATTATTATTGAGAAAAACTATGAATAGCAAAAAAGTTATATCTGCAGTACTACTTGTAAGTGATGGACCGGTAGAACACGAATATTTCGAAAAACTACTAACAATAAATAATTCGGAACTTATAAACTTAATTGATGAAATTAATGCCAACTTTGAAAATGCAGACATTGGTTTTTTTATAAAATATAATGATTTTAAATCTGACATTGTGACTAAATCAGAAATTTCAGAGCTACTTGGTGATGTAAAACCTCCAGCAATTTTAAGAGGTCTTTCCACGCCAGCGTTAGAGACTCTTGCAATAATTGCTTACGAACAGCCAGTTACAAAAATGAAAATTTCAGAAATTAGAGGGGTTGAATCTGAATCCTCCATTAAAACTTTAGAATCAAGGGGTCTCATAGAAAAAGGTGGCGAACTCGACGTTCCTGGTAATCCAATTCTGTATACAACGACAGAATTGTTCTTACAAAAACTAGATTTATCTTCAATAAGTAATCTACCGACCATCGGTGAGTATTTTAATAAAGCAGAAGAAGAGTAAATTATTGAGAATTAATCGTTTCTTGCATTGAATCTAAATGTTTCACGTAGAGATAGTGATATTCTCGTAGAGAATAAATCTATCAAGATAAACGGAGTTATAGCTAATCATGGTGACCTTGTAGATGATGACGATATAGTCATGCATAAGAATCAAGTTATCCAAGCCATAAAAGAACATGAATATTTTCTTTTCTATAAGCCCTATGGATATGTTTCATCTCACAAAAGACAAGGGGAGTCGAAAATTATCTACGACTTGATCCACAATAAATCATTAAAATTTGGTGGTCGTCTGGATAAGGACTCAGAAGGCTTAATGCTACTAAGCACAGATGGCGTGTGGCTAAATAAATACTCACATCCAAAAAGTAATATTTCTAAAAAATACATTGTTGTTACAAGTAAAGAAATTAATTTTGAAACATTTAGAAAATCTATAAAAGATAATGACGAACAACTAAAAATCCATAAACTAACTGAGATTAAAAAATTAACTTATGAAATAGTTCTTAAAACTGGTAAAAATCGTGAAATACGAAGGATTTTTGATGTTAACAACATTCCAATTAAAAACCTTAAAAGGATTCAAGTTGACAAATTTGAAATTGGTAAAATGAAAATTGGTCAGTTAAAAAAAATTAAATTAACATAGTTACGTATGAATTATATCGTAACTATTGATGGACCCTCAGGTGTTGGTAAGACATCATTAGGGAAGTCTTTTGGCACAAGAATATAATTCAAATTTCTTTTCAAGTGGAAAACTATACAGAATTATAGCTAAATACTTCATTGATCATTCAACTTCTGACACTAGCAATTTACAAATAGAAATTAACGAGGAATTACAAATTACTTTAAATAGTTATTCTTATTCTGATTCTGATTTGTATATAAAAAATATCAATTCTAAAAGTTCTGAAATTGCAAAAATAAAAGAAGTTAGACAAATTGTTTCAGAATCCCTAACTAATTTATCCAAAAAACTTTCAAATGGTTTAATTATTGAAGGTAGAGATATGGGATCTATAGTCTTTCCAAATGCTGATTTAAAAATCTATCTTGATGCAGACATTGAAGTAAGGTCAAAAAGAAGATTAAAGCAATCTAACGATTCTGAGACAAAAGAAGATTTATTGAAAAGGGATGATAATGATAAAAATAGAGCTGAATCACCCTTAGTAATTCCCGACGATGCACTTTATATTGATAATTCCGATATAAATATGGATGACGTTCTTGAGTTGGTTAAAGAGAAGCTAAAGCTTCTGTAGCAGACCATTGCTTATCTTTATTAACACTTCTTACAGGCTCAACTTTATTTTCTGGAAATAATTCCAGTAAAAAATTACTTATCGTTGTAATATTTGACCTTAGCTCTTTAGGAAGCGGAAAATATTCTGTCTCATTTGTATTTTCAAAATAAATTGTTTCGTTTGGTTGAAGTTTATTGATAATTTCTTGAACTATATGATCAGGCGCAGAAGCTCCAGCTGTCACAGCAACATTTTTATCTTTTAAGTCTAAATTATCTATCTCTTCAGTTGTGTTCACTCGGAAACTTTCTTTACCTAAGTTCTTTATTGTTGAAACAAGTGCCTTAGTGTTACTTGATGTATCTGAACCCACAACTAAGACTACATCAACCTTACTTGAAACATTGATTACAGCTTCTTGACGGTTTGTTGTCGCATAACAGAGATCACTCTTTCTTGGCATATTCAAATTTGGATATTTTTTTTGTGCTGATTCCATTATTGGTGTCCACTCTGACATAGCTAAGGTCGTTTGTGCAAGTAATGCTACATTATCACTGGATATGTTTATTTCTTCTAAATCATCTTCCTTCTCGACTAAAAACATTGAGTCAGGTGCTACACCTAAAGCTCCAAGTGCTTCATCATGATTTTTATGACCTACGTAAATAATTTGTTGTCCTGCTTCACTAAACTTCTTTGCCTCATGATGCACCTTAGTTACTAGTGGACACACCGCATTGACTTGAACGGATGAGAGAGAATTAAATTCATTTTCTGTTTTTGGTGAAGTTCCATGAGCTGATAGCATTACAATTGCATTTTTTGGGAGTTCTTCAGATGACTCAATAAATTCAATATTTTTATTTTTAAAACGTTCTACAATCCAATCGTTATGAACAATTTCATGATAACAATAAATAGTTTCATCATAGATTTTCAACATCCATGTCAATGCTTTAATTGCCATCTCCACGCCAGCGCAAAAGCCCCTTGGAGTAACTAAATAAAGATTGTTTACCATATCAGTAGGATAGCTATATTTAAATTATGACTAAAAACAATATCGATGAAGTTTTATTAATTGGACTACCTAACTCTGGTAAGTCTTCATTGGTTAATGCGTTGTCCAAGAAAAAAGTTTCAATAATTGGTTCTACGCCAAATACAACGCGAGATAAAGTCTCTACAACAATTAAAAGAAATGATAAAGTTTTTAATATTTCTGATTTACCTGGATATCTCGAAGACCCAGATGAATTAAATGAAAAGTTTCAAAATAAGCTAAAAGCATATCTCAATGATGCAAAATTAATCATGTTTGTTATAGATGTGCACACCACAAATTATTCTGGATTAGATAAAATACACAGTCTTCTACAAAAGAATATAAATAAAGAACAAAAAGTCATAACGGTCTTTAACAAATGTGAAAACTTTAAAAAGTTTGAGTTGAATACAGAGCTATACAAATACATTTATGATTCAGACTATTATGTCTCATCTATACATAAATTGGGTACTGAAGAATTAATGGAGGCACTTACCAAAAGCATGTCATCTAATACGGATTCAATTAAAAATACTTACAAATCTATAGCAATTATTGGAAAGCCAAACTCGGGTAAATCTACATTGTTTAATAAGCTCTTGAATGAGGAAAGGGCAATTGTTTCAAATATTTCGGGCACCACAAGAGATAAATTAGAAGAAACAATCAAGTTCGATTCAGATTCTTATAACATTATTGATACTGCTGGTGTACCACGTAAAAAACAAAAAAACCAAATAGATAGATACGCATCATCTTTAGCAGTTGGTCAATTAGAAAATTCAGTAATAGCTTTTCTTGTTGTGGATGCAAAACAGGGGATAAATTTTGAAGACATGAGATTAATTAGTGAATGCATTGAAAACAAAGTAACACCAGTATTAATTATGAATAAATGGGATCTCTTAAAAGAAGAAGAGAAACTTTTTATAAACAAAAACATTGCCTCATTGTTAAAAAAATATTCTTGGTTAAAGATTTTAAGAATTTCAGCACTTAATGGTAAAGGTGTAAAAAATCTTAATACTGTAATTTACGACTTACAGAAACAGCTTTCAACTCGTATTACAACACATGAGTTAAATATACTTTTCAGAGAAATTTGGACAAAAAAGCCACCTCATCCATTTAGAGGGAGGAGAGCGAAGTTAAAATATGTGACACAGTATGATGTTTATCCTCCTTCGTTTAGTTTTATTTTAAGTGGTAGAGTCCCAATTAATTATCAAAATTTTATAGATAATAGACTACGTGACACATATAATTTTGACAATATATGTTTGAACATAAAATTTAAAAATTAGTATGGAAAACTTTGGTTTTAAAATAGGTGTATTCTTGTTTGGTTTCTATCTAATATTGAGGTTGTTTCAGTTTTTAATCAACTTAGTCATATAAATCAAAATACNACCTATTTTTAATAAAAATAGACTTTTCAATTGAAATGCTTACAAATACACCTAATATTAATACATCCACACTTACGTGTGGATTTTGTATACAAAAGGAGAAAAATTGAGTAATTTCAAAGGATCCAGAAGTTGGCGCCTTATCTTACTTTTCTCAGTTTTTGCATTAGTTG
>JGI20158J14315_10002764_pt1 | contig 12010 bp, 7 predicted proteins | sample COG_08_FD_14315 | JGI IMG/M metagenome (IMG submission 14315)
TGCTTTCAGAAGCGCTCAACGAGATGGCAAATATGGAAAGCCATCTTTTCTCATGCTGGATGAAATAGACACTATGTGCCCCGCGCGTGTTATTTCAAGTGAAAGTACCTCGCACGGATCAAGACTCGTGGCTCAGCTTCTGACCCTCATGGACTGTGGGCTTTCCTCTGAGAGCAGAAATAATCAAACAAATTCCTTCCCGCTTGTGTTGGCAACTACGAACCGGCCAGATGTGCTTGACACTGCACTTCGGCGCCCGGGTCGATTTGATATCGAAATTGAGATCAAGTTACCCTGCGTGGTACAGAGAGAGCACATTCTGAATCAATATTCGCAAAAGCTACTCATGGGATGTGATGTGAGACTTAAAACAATTGCGGAGCGAACACAAGGATATTCTGGGGCAGACCTTTCGGCACTGTGTCGGGAGGCCGCAATGCTGGCAATGAGGCGAAACAAAGACAATATATTCGATTCGATCAAATCATCTGATAGTGCAGTGACTTGTACTGATTTCTTAGAAGCATGCAGAAGAATACGCGCTTCTCTGGTTCGTGGTATTGATGTTGATATCAACCCTGTTAAGTGGGAGGACATTGGTGGCCTAGATGATGTCAAAAGACAATTGCAGAAAACGGTAGAATGGCCCTTAAAGCACGCTGATGCATTTTTTAGGCTAGGCATATCTCCTCCGCATGGTATCCTACTCTATGGCCCACCAGGATCTGCAAAAACAACCCTGGCCCGTGCAGCTGCAACTGCATCTGGTGCAGCCATTATTACACTTTCAGCAGCAGATGTTTTCAGCAAGTATGCAGGGGAAGGGGAGCTTTTGTTGCGCGATGCGTTTTCTCGTGCGCGCCGGACGGCGCCGGCCATCATTTTACTCGATGAAATCGATGGAATGGTCGGGTCTCGCGGGTCAGACCATGTATCAGATGAAAGTGAAAACGGAGCTCGTATTCTGTCAGTATTGCTGACAGAGATGGATGGTTTAGATCAGTCAAACGCAGGGATTGTGTTGGCAACTACTAATCGCGTGAAATCAGTCGATCGTGCACTCATGCGCCCAGGACGTCTGGATATTAAGATAAGTATACCGAACCCAAGTGAAAATGCTCGTGTCGCTGCGCTGCGTGTGTGCTCAAGAGACGTCCCGATGGACGATGACGTCAACCTTCTGGCTATCGCATCCCGTGCAAACTTACTTACAGGCGCAGAACTCGCCAACGTTGTGCGCGAGGCTGCATTGATAGCACTTAGAGAAAATATTTGCGCGAAGAGTGTTGCACAGCGCCACATGGAGGCGGCACTTGTGGCAATGACTCCGTGATTTCGGAAGATAGACACAAGACAATGGGAAGAAACGGTTATCAAGAGCTGTTTTCTGTGTCAAAAAGATGGAATAATATTGCGAACATTATATACTTTTTCTTTCTCAACATGAATAATAGAGTCGACTTCTAACGTGAGCAGCCAGCTCAGGCGTAGACTTCGTGTAATTATCCAAGTGAAGGCATGCATCAAAATACCCTTAAGCTCCACTTTCGGAGGTACGTTTGAGTTCAAGAGCTCCGGAACTGATAGATTTTCGCAACAGCATGAAGCACAGTGACAAAGGCAATGAAGCAAACGCTCATCAACAAAACCACAACCTGTAAATTGAGAGCGGCGAGGTCAATAAAGATAAGCGACAAGTTATCGCTGCAGGTGGTGCTCGTTAAATATACAAAAAAGGTCCAGCAAACAGACGCGTTCCGCAGATGGTTGTAAACATATGCAGTACGCACCGGGGTGATCTTGAGCCCCGGAGAATCATCGGTATAGTAACGAAGCATCGACATCGTGTTAGCGCCGCCGCCGCCGCTGCTGCTACCGCGACCAATTGCATTTCTACGCCTGAGGCCGTCTGATCAACGGGAGGGGGGAAAGCTTTGTTTCAGCACAACTTTTTGTTCCGTTTCTACGTTTGAAAGAAGTACACGTATGAACCTCACCGGAAGTCGAAACTGTGGAGGTGGTGCGAACATCCGATTCCGCACTTCGTGCTGATTTTACGCGGGTCTGGTCGTTTCCCACCATATTCAATATTTGTTGTTGTGCCCTTCGAAAGAAGGAGTGAGTTCTCTGCGTCGTACTCGATTCCTCCAAGTACATATGTGATAATCTTTATTTGAAAGCATATTTAATATGATCTTACGAATGAAACCTTATTAACGCGTTACGTACGAACAAATATTAAAATAAGGTATTTAAAATAATAAGGTATTATTACATATTATCTACATACATGTATCATTGATAAGATTAATTTTATAAATAAACTAAAGACTCCTGCGCTCTCGGTAAAATAGACAACCGAGGGTTTGTTGAACCGTCCCGCTCTGGTCTTTCAAAACATAGACCGTCAAATCCCTGAGTTAAATCCCCCCTATAATGTTTCGGTACCAGAATTCAATTCAATCCTTAATTCCATTATTAGTAAATACGAAGGTAATCTACAACACTAGTATCTCGATTTGAAAATCCACTTTATCTCTGACTAACAACTATATGCGACGCCTTTTCGTTCTTCGGACGCCGGCTGTTCAGCGGGACGGCCTTACCATTGCGCTAAGCGTGCACGTAGTCGTCGTCCATACACGCACGCCACCTTTGAACGAAGAAGCGACGCCAAGCCGTCTTCTGAAGACGCGCTAGTGGACGTCGACGTTGACCGATGTATCGATGAAAATTTGGCTTCAAACCTAAAATATAGCTTTCACCGAAGCTTCATCGACCAAAACCGAAGCTCCATCGATCAACTTTGGACGAGTTCAAGTCCTTTAGCGAGGTGAGCCGCCCTCTGCGAGGAGAACTCGAAGCCGCGAGACGCCCGAACCGGACGATACGGATGCTCCTTCGCCGCGACGCCCACGGCGCGCGGCTTGTTCTTGAATTAAATACTCGACGTCTCGACTCGTCCCAAACTAGCCTCCCGCAACCCCAATTATCATTTCTCACAGTCACAAGGGCGGCACCTACCACGGATTATTATTATCATCGAAAATAATAACTCTTACGAAACCTTACGAGGTAACACTATTCTTATTTTGTCATACGAAGACTTTTAACCCTTAAGACCAGTGGTGTCTCATAAACTTCCGAGCACGGCCACACTTCTAACAGACGGATTTCCTGCATTAGAAAGTGAGCAGGCTTGACATGAGTGCTCTTCGGGAGGTATTGCCACAGCCGTGCTCACAACACGTGGCTCGTGAGCAGACGTCGAGCCCCTCCAAAAGCTCTGCGGAAAAAGGCGTACCACTTTACAGATCGAGGCAGGGGTTTTCGCCTCGCGCGTCGAAACACTTCGGTGATGGTGGTGCTTTCCCTGAAGTACACGTAGCCCAATACCCACCAGCATTCGGCCTCGGCAACCTCAACCCTGACGTGTTGAAGGGCACTTCTACATCAGTTGGGTCCATTGTTCCAGTGAGCTCTTCGGGAGACTCTCGCTACGATGCCGCATATGCTTCCGCCGTCCCAAGACACGCAGGGCCGCTGCAAATCACACTGCAAGTAAGTACTAGATAACCCACCACGTGCATACTTACAATGCTGGTTCATCTCGTGCAGGTTACTGATAGACCAAGTGAAAACGAAACGAAAGCAGTCGTTGAGAAAACCAAGGAGGTCCTTCTTAAGAGAATCGATAAGCACGCTACCAATTCACAATCAAAGGTCGCTGGTGTTTTGCCAGTGCCAGAATATGTAAAATATATGCCATCTCGACTCGAAGAAGATATTCGACCCGGCGGCACATGTCGTCTGATCAAAATGCACGAGGTAGCACGCGATCCACTGGAACCACCGAGATTCAGGCACAAAAAGGTAGGAAACTCTTGCCTTTTCTTCTTTCTTGTAATTGAAAGCTCGTTCTCTCAGGTTCCGCGCGGTCCTGGAGCTCCTCCTGTACCTGTGATGCACAGCCCCCCTCGTTCTGCCAGTTCCGAGGAACAGGCTGACTGGAAAATCCCTCCCTCCATTTCAAATTGGAAGGCATGTCTTTTACACTGTTTTACACTGTTTTCCTACGATCCATAGCTAAATAACTCAAATTCAGAACCCGAAAGGATACACGATCCCGCTTGATAAACGTCTTGCAGCCGATGGAAGAGGCTTGCAAGAAGTTCAAATCAACGATAATTTCGCAAAGTTTTCAGAGGTACTTGCTGACACCATGATCGAATCAGTCTTAACTTAATGTATTTACAATCCAGGCGCTATATCTGGCAGAGCATAAAGCACGTCAGGCTGTAGAAACGAGGGCGAAGATCCGGGAAAAAGTGCTACATCGTGATAAAGAGGCGAAAGAAGACGAATTGAGAAAGTTAGCGCTGCATGCACGCATGGAGCGTGTCAACACCATTTCAGTTCATGAGCACAGCTCTGCTGGATTCGATGAGCAACACTTGGGTAATGAAAGAGGTCTCGTGCACTCAAGCTCTATTTCTTGACTTTCCAAGCTTCACTTGTGATCGTTGACAGAATATCTGCGACGCTCGGACTCGCCAGCCGACAAAATCGACCATGATACGGTAACGGAATCTTTCTCTTTTCGCTTGCATGAGTGAAATCGAACAATTGATACCCCCCTTCAGGAAAAACAACTGCGAGACTCGCTGCGCGAAGATCGCAAACGAGAACGGGAGAGGGACAACCGCTTAGAGGTGAACTACCGAGCGATTAGACTGAAAAAGCGACTATTACTAATATAAGGTACTCTCTGATAGGTTGGCGAACATAATTTTCGCAAAAGGAGCAAGCCCTTTGGAATCGGTGACCGCGACGTCAGTGAGCAAGTAGCTCTGGGACAATCGAAGATTTCAGTTGGTCATGCGCAGCAAACTTATGACCAGCGCTTGTTCGACAAGGTATTTACTTGTTCTATTGTCTTAAACTACATGTGCTGACTTCTTTGTGAAGGACCAAGGCATGGGAAGTGGGTTCGTTGGGGATGACGCGTACAATCTTTATGATCGACCACTCTTCCAGAAGGGCAACGATGAAAACCTTGTTGGCATCGATAAAAATGAGGTAGTTATCGAGTATCAACTATGAATGTACCTTTCTAATGAGAAACTCTCCACCACTAAAGCGGCGAATGGAATTCACCCGGAATGATAATCGCTCCAAAGATCCATTCGGTTTAGATACAATTTTGGACGGTACAGTTCTTCTCTCTCTCTGCCTTCTGCCCACTCATGATTTCGATTCTTGGCAGAAGTTAAGGAAGGTTAAAGAAGACCTTCTGGGCATGGAATCCTAAACCTGGTGAAACAAAGAAATCTGTGTTGCTCAAGTTTGTACATCCAGCCGAGGAACTTTTTTTCTCGTCTCAATCCAAATATTTTGTCCCTAGAGTCAAACTGTTATGTAATGTATGACACTCTTTCAATCGTCCATGCATTAGCTAGCTGTATTTCTAGTCTCTCCGAAGTTGTGAATCCTGGAAAACTCGACACCGAGTCTCTTATAGGGTGGCAAGACATTGTTTGATACTTTTACATACACTAAGACCAAGGAAAAAAGCGGAAAATAACACTGGAGCTGTCACAAGAATAATATTACTACTGAACGTTCTTGATTTGCTATTGCAAACTTGAGAAGTCCACACCTCGTGTTCTCTTAGGATTTCCCTCCAGGTCGCTGTACTGTTACGCATCCATGGACCGTAGGGCCAGTCTGGTCGCATGTTTCCTGCAAACAAGTAGCGGGCCTCAGTACGAAGTTCACGCAGCATACTTTTCAGAAGAAAAATATGTCCTTCTATAGTGAAGTGTATGCCATCTGTGTACAGGTTTTCGCCCAAAAAGAGTTGTATTGACGTGAGTCGAAACATATCGATAAAGACTTGATTGTGTTTGGCCGCGATGGCCTTGGCAGCAGATGCATATTTCACGGTGTGTAGATTGTTCCTATCTAGGGAACCGTGAGCGTCAACACCATACTTTTCATGTTGAGTTCTTAACCGTCCATGTTCCTCAACGGATGGTGGGGACAAGAGTATAACAAGCTGAGATCGGTCGATGAGATATTTTGCAATAACATTCAGGTTTTCGACGTACTCGTCGAGCGGAACAGCTTGAACAGGCTCAAAGTCTGGAAGTGCTGCATCATTGGTGCCAAACAGTATTGTGATAAGAGAGAAACTTTCTCGCTGGAAACAGATGGGACGCATGACGTGGCGGCACCATCTCGTATTGTAAGCTCCAAAACCTCGACTGACCACGTCTGCATTTCGAGGGAAAACATTGGCTAAACGCGCGCCCCAGCCTCCGCACTCAAATGCACGCTCGGTTAGTGAGTCGCCGAATAGTAAGACTGAGTGCCTGCGACCCAGAACGACCATGCCCCTCAAGGCATGGCCTCAGAAGGTTGGATGAAACGAGCACTTCCAAGTAAACCCGGTGCGCTTGAGCCAGCTCGAGACTTTGAGATTCTTGGTGAGTCCTGAAATGGGCCTGTTTACAAGTGCAGGCCGTGTCGTGTCAGTGACGAAAGACTGAACCGCCGACAGAAAATTAACTTAATAACGTGTGCGCGGGTGGTTGAAATCCAGAATACCTTCTAATAATAACGAAACCTTTTAAGATTATAATATATACTTGGTACGAAGGTACGAAGGTATTCTGCTGGATTTTAACCAGGTGGGACCACCCTAAGCGATAACTAGTACCTTCGTACCTTCGAAGGTACCATATGCCATATCATGCAACTACCTACCTCGTAGCGATTAGGGCCACCGATGCGTATGTTAAGTCTTGAATTTCACTTTGGAACGTAAATTTGTTAACTATATGTTACCACGACGATTAAATCAATGGTACCGAGCTCGAAGTTAACGGTGGTAACTGATCAGATCATAAGTAATCGTTAGCCAAGCTTAGCTAGGGTGATCGCACCTGGTTGAAATCCAGAATAATATTATCATAATATTTAATATGTATTAATATATTCGAAGTAATAATATGATATAATATGTATGTATTTAAATCATAAGGAATTTAATAATAATATATAATAATATATAATAATGTGATAATATATGATATTAAGATATTATTATGATTATGGAGATTATTATGATGATATTAAACAGACTATTTAATGAACAGTTATTATGTTATTATTCCATTTCGGCCCATCACTCCCCGGTATTCCTACCCGCCCCCATGTTCTGCTCCGGCCGTTCCTAATGTCAAACGATACCGAGCGAGGGCGTGGATGATACTCCTGCTCCTGGATGGCCGTGTGCGCGGCGAAGCCGCGCCGGTTCCTCACTTCGCACCGCTGCGCCCAGGTGCTGGGTATATTGCGTTGTCGCGACGTCGCGGGTCAGCCCTGTATACATTAAGATTATGATGATATTTAATAAATATTCCTTCATTATTATTCGAAGGTATTTAATAAATGTTACATTTTGGGAAAATGACCGGGTTGGTTGGTGTTGCTAAATGTGACTTCAGTGAGAACTGACTCGTCCCAAATCTTAAAACTTATTAACGCTCCGTATCTGAACAATTCCGCGAGTCGATGAAGAAAAGTATTTGGTTTTGCGCAGCTTTCTTCCTACCCGTAAAATGGATTAAATCCTGCGGCAGGTTTTTGGCGATTTTTCTTCATCGACTCGCGGAATTGGTCATCTTCGAAGGTATTTAATTGATGAAGATGTATATATGATCTTAATTACACATTTAATTTATCCAGAGAACGAAAATATTCTATATATGTACAACTGTTGGGACGATATCTCTTCGTTTTCCGGCGAAGCAGGCCCCTATCATTTGCTTGGAAGGAAAATTTGGCGTGACTGCCCTGAATTACCTTCTTTCCACGTACTGATCCGCTGAACTCAACAACGTCGGACATGCGCGTATCTCTTCGCCCTACTCTAAATTTGCACACGAAACAAGTCATAGCGCAAAAAACTGCTGCATCTTGCGTGCGAAGGGCTTGCAAAGGCCCTGGCGCTAGGGTCGATAAGCAACGACAACGACAACCGTTCACGCCGAGACCATGGACATCACGTGCCACTACAGATGTTTTTGGCACCATAATTTACGGCTCGAGGTTACTCGCTGTTGGTAATCGTCGCGGGGCAACAGTTCTCCCTCGCGCTTCTGCCTTCGGAAGCCTGACTGATCGTCTCAACAGCGTCTGGGCCAACCTAAACGATGAAGATGATCTCAGTCTCGAGAATATAAAGGGTCCTCTCAAAGACATCCGCCGCGCCCTACTTGAAGCCGACGTTTCGTTACCTGTCGTCCGCCGGTTTATCAAGAACATAGAGCAAAAGGCTGTGGGGACGAGGGTGACCAAAGGTGTCAACGCGAGACAGCAACTCACAAAGGTTGTCGCTGATGAGCTATGTGAAATGATGGGGGGATTCGGGGGGGAAAGGCTTGCGCTCAAAGACCCCTCTGAGGGTCCAACCGTAATTCTTATGGCAGGCCTTCAAGGCGTCGGTAAGACAACTGCGTGTGGAAAGCTCGCTCTTTACCTAAAAGAACAAGGTAAAGATTCTTTGCTAGTTGCCACAGATGTGTATCGTCCAGCCGCGATTGATCAACTAAAAAGACTTGGTGAACAAATTGGGACCCCTGTGTTTGATATGGGTGTTCATGTAGATCCACCGGAGGTTGCACGAATTGGCCTCGAGAAGGCAAGAGAAAAGGGAGTTGATGTCGTCATCGTCGATACCGCAGGCCGTCTTCAGATCGATGGGCAACTGATGGAAGAGTTACAGGCCACCAAGATTGCAACAGCAGCCGACGAGACACTTTTAGTCGTTGATGCGATGACTGGTCAAGAAGCAGCGGCTTTGACAGCTGCTTTTGATGAGGCTGTTGGTATTACGGGTGCTGTGCTCACCAAAATGGATGGTGACACCCGTGGGGGTGCAGCCCTGTCTGTGAGGGAAGTGAGCGGTAGACCCATTAAATTTATAGGTGTAGGTGAAAAGTTGGAAGCCCTTGAAGCATTCTATCCTGAGCGAATGACCAGCAGGATTCTTGGCATGGGTGATGTTGTAACTCTTGTTGAGAGGGCGCAGCAGGCTGTGAAGGATGAAGAGGCAGAGCAGATACGTGATAAAATCATGAGTGCAACTTTTGATTTCAACGACTTTATCAAGCAAATGGAAATGATGGGGCAGATGGGTGGCATGGATGGTCTGATGAAGCTTTTGCCTGGAATGAGTAGCATGAGCGAACGCGAAATGCAAGAGGCAGAAAAGTCTTTGAAAGTGGCTAAGTCTCTCATATTTTCAATGACCTCTAAGGAGCGCCGATTCCCTGATATTCTCGTAGCCGGGGCAACAGCACAGTCTCGTAGAAACCGGATCGTCAAGGGCGCTGGACGTAGCGACAAAGATCTCGCACAACTTATCATCCTTTTTGGCAGTATGCGTGTGAAGATGCAGAAAATGTCAGTCGAAATTAGCGGTGCATCCACAGATGTTGGCCTAACACCGCAACTCAGTGAAGAGGACATGAACGCACTTGCAAACGAAGGATTGCGCAAGAGTGTGTCTCCAGGGATGGTTCGTCGGCAGAAAATCAGGCGCTTGGCGGCTCTGCAAATGAACACAGTTGACTGAGACAGTATTTTTATTATAAGCTCAAGTATTAAATTTTCGTCGGCATCGCGCTGACGAATTAATATTAATTTACCTCGAAGGTATGATACCATTCTTTTTTTTTTTGGCACCGGGCGGGACGAGTCATCCTGGAGTTAATTCTTCCAATACATATCCTGAAGCGTGCCTCGCGCTGACAGGAGCGCTTTTTACATGAGCAAGATGCGACGTGATTTGGAGGGTCCGTTACCAATATTGTCGGCTTAGCCGGCGATGATGGTTGTTCATTATCACGAGACTTGGAATACGCGTAAGGCGAGGTGACAGACTCGACTGGAAATGAGAAAAAAGCATCGTTGGTCTTCAACTATTCTAGCGCTTAACCGACAATCTTGATTTAACGAATTCAAAAATGAATTCATTATAATGGAACGAATGTATGCATGTATGGGTTAAATGAATATATCTTTCGAATAATATGCGCTGTTTGGCAATGATACAGCTTTTGAGTCAAATACGAAGTGCTTTCTTAAATAATGTTACGAAACCTTTTACGAATATAAATAATGAAGGTAAAAAATGTCACACTCACCTGGTATCGTTTATTAAACATCACGGTCTATTCGTTCCATACATTGTTGACATTTTATTTTTTTAATTCGAAAATCTTGGTTAAGCCCTTCATACATTCACCCAGTCCAAGAGTTCTAAATTTCTTTTAGCTCGTAAATCATGGTTTAGCTTCCCACTATCACCGAATCCAAGAGTACCTTTATAAACAACACGATTAAAGTTCTTCCGGATAATAGTCTCTTCTGTACGTGATTGATTCAATTTGATGGTTTAGTTTACGTTACGAGTGTAATTAGTTCAACGCATACTACAATTAACCATCTATCCCTCTGAGGCTATGCCGACCCACATGGAGCGAACCACCGTCCTCGTTCGATCCTGTAGAATTATTATTTTACCTGAATGTAAACAATAATGTATGTACATATTCAGAATAACACTTAGCAATTGGTGTATGTAATTAACAATAAAGGTTATCCCATCCATATGAATTATCCCATCCCACTAGCTAGGCAAAGCAGAATTTTTACTGTTTGGGTTCCACCCGTCGACCCGTATCATTAGGCCTGTTTCCGTATCATCGGGCCAGTCAAGTCAAATGGATTAATACTCGCTTTGAAAGAACCTGAAATTGTTTCCAGTGGATTTGTATAATGTATTTCAATACACTCTACAAAAGGGAAACAACTGATTAGATGTAGGGTTTTGGTGAATCTATCAGCGGTACCGTATCGTACAAATTGTTTCTGATTGTAAATATGGAGTGACCCCATGTCAAAAAATGACTTCCTGGTCGTTTTCTCAAACTAATTGCACATGTATTGTTGACTTTCGGTCGGCAGGGTGGTTATATGTGGTTATCATAAGACTGCAAACCGAGCGTGCAACGGATCGTACAGACGCGCCCTATAAACCCCTGGCTTCCTCGCGTCAAGATAAGTAAGTTAAGTGCCCATTCACGGTTTATGCGTGTTTCAGAATTTCACCGAGTTGCCCACACATACCTCGTACATATGTTGTGAAGACGTTGAGTGAGTGATGTGGCCACGGCAGACGCGGACTAAGCGGCTCTCGTAGAATGCTGCACTCGGGACGAAAGGGGTGGGACATCCACGGAAAAACGAAAACGAGTTAAATGTTTCAGCCTGAGAATCGCGCACAAATAACATCGTGCCATTGTGCATCGGGTGTTTCAGTAGCCCTTGTTTCCCCGGAGCCGACTCCGCATGTCGAACTGGCCTCGCTTGCAGGAAACATACACGTCTCTAGCCGTCGCACAAACTTGCGGAAACAAAATACTGCTCTTCAAGCAGCTGTTAAGCGAGTGCCTGTGCACACAGTCCGATTTTTCGACACACTTAAGAAACTCTTCGAGCATCCCTTTACACGATTTACTCATGCTCCGCTCATAGCGCACAAGCGCCGGTTTCGGGGACGGGGGAAGTTTTGAACGTTCTTTCTTGGAGTTTTGAACGTTCTTTCTTGGAGTTTTGAACGTTCCTTCGGGGTTGCCGAGAACAATTCGGCTGCCAAAAGTTCTGAGAAGCTCGAGAGCGCAGCAAAAAAAAACCCGATACCCGTTGGGATTTTGGCACTTTTCAAATTGAGATTTTAGTGTTGTAGACAAGGGAGTGCCTGTGGCTTCGCTCACAATTTCGGCATGAGAAATATTTTTTTGCGAATCAATTCACACGGGTGTCATATCTACAAATCTATAATTTTTTTTTGATGTGAGCCGCCCTCTGCGAGGAGAACTCGAAGCCGCGAGACGCCCGAACCGGACGATACGGATGCTCCTTCGCCGCGACGCCCACG
>JGI20158J14315_10002769_pt1 | contig 11998 bp, 13 predicted proteins | sample COG_08_FD_14315 | JGI IMG/M metagenome (IMG submission 14315)
GCGTTTGGAGATGAATGAGTTTGGCTACCCATCAGTGATGATATAATAGCTATTTTAGCACCATCTTTCTTATTTAGATTTTTATATAATTTTTGGATAGTTAAAAAAGGTCCTGCTACGTTAGCATTCATTACATCATTAATAGTTTTTTCATTGTGATCCTCACTAAAAAGATTTCCCTTACCATTATTCAGTCCAGCGTTACATACTAATATATCTATACTTTTTTTTAAATTATTAGATACTTCATTAATACTTTCTGATTTGGTTACGTCCATCTCTGAAATATTTAAATTATTATATTTTTGAGATAAATTATTTAGCTCATTTGACTTTTCTATATTTCGGCAACAAGCCTCAACATTAAATTTNTTTTCCAATGAAAGTTTTGTTAAGGCTAATCCAATACCACGATTTGCTCCAGTAATTAATATTGTTTTATGCATTATATTCTCTTTAATTTTAGATCATTCATAAGCTTCAAGGATTTAATATTTTTTTACTATTTATATGATTTCTCCATGCAGCAAATATACCACTGATTACAACTATACTTCCACCAAGAAAAATTGATAAGGTAATTTTATCATTAAAAAAACTTATCCCTATTAATGAAGCAAAAAATAGTTGAAAATATGTAAATGGTTGCAATACGCTTGCCTCGGCATTTTCATAGGCCATTATCAGTAAAAAGTGACCAGCTGTACTCAAAACACAAAGTAAAGCCATCCAACCCCAATCCTTCAAAAAAATAGGTTCCCAATGAAAGGGTCCAATAATAGACATGATAAAGAATCCAACAATAGCAACCCAAAAAAAACTAGTCTCTGATCTATCTGTTTCAGATACTTTTCTGGTTAAGATAGTATAAAACCCTAACACAAACGCACCAAGTACCGGCAAAAAAGCATCAATGCTAAAAATAAATTTAGATGGATCTAAAATTATAATTATACCAATAAACCCAAACCCTACTGCCAACCACCTTTGTATTCCAATTTTTTCATTTAAAATAGGCCCAGAAAAAGCAACAACAATTAGAGGAAATACAGACATAATTGAATGTGTTTGAACAAGTCCAAGTTTAGTAAAAGAATATACTCCTATTAATATTGCCGATGTTAGCAATAGGCCTCTTATCAATTGTGTGAATGGTTGTTTGGAATAAAAGACTTTTTTTATTCCGTCTTTCTTTCTTAAACTTATTAATGTTACGAGCAAGGCCAAAACCCAACTTCTTATCATATTTATTACAAAAACATTATATGTTTCTGCTAAATATCTCGAAACGCCATCCATAATTGCAAAAAATAATGTTGCTAAAATAATTATAAAAATACCTTTTTTAACATTATTAACCATAGATACCATAACTCTATTACTTGGNAAAATTGTAGACAAAAAAAACGAGAATTTAGGAAAGTTTTCTTATTAATTTAATTGTATATATTAATAAATTATTATTATAATTAATACATAAATCTTTTAAATATCTTATGAGGAATTGATGAGTAATCTTTTCAAAAAAATTGGTTTTATTGGTGTAGGACTAATGGGGTATTCTTTTGTAAAAAGGCTATCNCAAGCCGAATACAATATTAATGCATATGATAAAGATGAAAATAAATTAAAACTTGTAAAAAACATAAAAAACGTATCCTGTTCTCAAAATCCTTCTGCTGTTGCAAATGAATGCAATTTAATCTTTATATGTGTAGATAAGACAGAAAACGTGGAGGAAGTCGTTTTTGGAGAGAACGGTGTAATACAAAATGCTTCTAAAAACTCAATAATTGTTGACTTATCGACAACCTCTGCAGATAAAACAATTCTTTTTGCGGATAAGGTGAAGTTGAAAAAAAAGGTCTCTTGGGTGGATGCTCCTGTATCTGGAGGGCCTTCAAAAGCCTTAGATGGGTCTCTAGCTATAATGATTGGTGGAGATAGCAAAAATATTAAATTAATAACTCCTGTGTTGGATAAACTTTCATCAAACTTTACACATTTTGGTCCTGTAGGATCAGGTCAAATTGTTAAAATGATAAATCAAATATTAGTTCTTAATAATTACGCAATCTTAGCAGAAGCACTCTCTTTTGCTGAAGGGTATGGAATTGATGCAAGTAAAATTCCAGAGGCATTAAGTGACGGTCATGCAGGATCAAATTTATTAACTCATTTGTTTCCAAGAATGATTAACAAAGATTTTGATCCACAAGGGTATGCCACACAAATTCAAAAAGACTTGAAGATGGTATGTGATCTAGCAGATAAGCAAAACATTCCAACACCACTATCGAGTCTCACTAAACAATTGTTCTCTATTCTTAATAATAAATCAAAACAAAACTTAGATGGAACATCCATAGTTAAACTGTTTGACAAAAACAGAAGTCTCTAAATGAATATAGCAAATAAAAATTTACCAATTATTGATGCACATCATCATTTTTGGGATTTATCCTTAAATAAAAACCCTTGGCTGGATCCAAATAATCAAATTCCATTTAGGTATGGTAATTATAAGTCAATATGCAAAAACTTCTTAATAGAAGATTACAAAAGAGTTAGCAAAAGACACAATATAGTTAAAACTATACATATGGAAACTGAATGGGACCCCCGAGATCCTATTGGGGAAACAAAATGGCTTCAAGAATTATTTGATGATACAGGTTGGCCAAACGCATTAGTTGGTCAGGCATGGTTTGATAAAGAAGATATTGAAAAAGTCTTAAGTGGTCATAAACAATTCCCATTAATTAGAAGTATAAGACATAAGCCCAAATCTTCAGCAAACCCTGAAACTAGAGATTTTAACCCTAAAGGAACTCTTAAAGATCCCCTTTTTAGAAAAGGCTATTCCCTCCTAAAAAAATATAAACTTCATTTTGACCTTCAAACCCCTTGGTGGCATCTAAATGATGCCAGCTCTTTAGCCAAAGATTTTCCAGATACAATTATTATTTTAAATCATGCGGGACTTCCATCAGACAGGTCTGATAAGGGCTTAGATAATTGGAAAAGAAACATGGAAGAATTTGCTGAGCAACCAAATGTAGCTGTCAAGATATCTGGAATCTGTGTGCCTAACAAAAAATGGACTATCGAATTAAATAAGAAAATCATTTTAGATATTATTGATATTTTTGGATATGAAAGATGTATGTTTGCTTCCAATTTTCCTGTTGATAGCATCCTAGCAAGCTTTGACGAAATTTATGATGGATTTAAAGCAATAACTTCTGGAATGAATACACATGAAATTAATTGCCTATTTCACGATAACGCTATCAAATATTATACACCACTCTAGTATTATAATCCTTGGAAATTAGGTTTTCTTTTTTCCATAAAAGCTTTTCTTCCTTCTTTATAATCTTCACTATCAAAACATGCAGATGCTAACTTTTCACATAACAAAAGGTCTCTTTCATCAGAGTTTTTTGAAATCTCAATCCCTATTTGTTTCATTGCCTTGATAGTTAATGGTGCGTTATTAGCAATGTTTAAGGCATAATCTTTAACATAACTATCTATACTGTCTTCACTTACAAGCTTTTGAACTAAACCACATGCAAGAGCTTCACTTGCAGAAATTTTTTCAGCTGTGAACATAAAATGCTTTGCCATTCCTGGCCCCATAACATCAAAGAGCCTTTTAATAGAAGAAAAAGGATATCCAAGCGAGAGTTTTGCGGCTGGCATTGCAAATTTAGATTTTTCAGAACATATTCTAATATCACAACAAACAGCCAAATTAAGCCCACCCCCGATACAATAACCATCAATCATGGCAATAGTTGGTTTTGGAAATGTTTCTAGATTTTCATAAACTTTTTGAGTTCTTTTGTTATAGCTCAACACAGCTTCTTTCGAGCTTCTTTCTTTATCAAATTTTGAAATATCAGCGCCAGAAACAAATGCTTTACCACCTGCTCCACTGAGCACAATAACTCTTATTTCTTGACTTGATCTAAATCCATCGAGAATTTGTTCAAGAGCGTCCCACATTTCTATTGAAACTGCATTATGCTTTTCTGGATTATTAAAAGTAATATATCCAACTCCATCTTTTACTCGAGATAACATTTTTTCTGTAGTCATAACTAATCCTTATGTTTAAATTATGCTTTTTGATTTTAAAGTGTTTAACTCTTCCACACTAAATCCAAGGTCACCCAATACATCTTGATTATGCTCACCCTTTTCAGGAGGCCTACATTTCATTGAACTTGGAGAACGTGACAAATTAAAAGGTTGACCAACTAATTTTGTATCTCCAAATGGAATAGTCTCTATTTCCTGAGCAATTCCAAGATGCTTTACTTGTGGATCATCAAAAACTTTGTCAATTGAATTAATAGGGCCACAAGGCACCCCAACCTTTTCAAGCATTTCTACCCATTCACTGGAAGTTTTAGTAATAGTTACTTCTTCAATAAGTTCATTCAAATAGTCACGGTTTTTTAATCTATTCTTAGCGTCTATAAATTCTTCCATCTGAATCCACTCTTTTTTGTCTATGGCTTCCACAAATCTTTTCCAAATTGTTTCTCCAGCCACAGCCAAATTTATAGAACCATCAGAAGTTTTAAAAACACCAGTAGGAACGCTTGTTGGGTGGTTATTTCCAGCTTGTCCAGCAATTTGTTTTTCGCTCAACCACCTTGCTGCTTGAAAATCAAGCATAAAAATCTGTGCTTGAAGCAATGAAGTATTGACCCATTGTCCAATACCTGACTTTTGCCTTTCAAGAAGTGCTGTCTGAATTCCCATAGCACAAAAGAGACCAGCTGTAAGATCAGCTACTGGTATTCCCTACTCTCATAGGCCCCTCACCAGGAGCACCAGTAATACTCATCAAACCTCCCATGCCTTGGGCTATTTGATCAAAACCAGGTCTTTTAGCATATGGACCATTTTGACCNAAACCTGATATACTGGCTAAAATAATTTTAGGATTTCTTTTTTTGAGGGTTTCGTAATCTATTCCNAGTCGATCCTTTACATCTGGNCGAAAATTTTCAACAACAACATCAGAAGTTTCAACTAGCTTCATCAAAATTTCAATAGCTTCTGGTTTTTTTAAATTTAGAGTAATGCTCCTTTTGTTACGATGCAAATTTTGGAAGTCAGAGGTGTGTCTGGAGGCACCAAGAGCACCGTCTGGTTCCACACTCTCAGGTGCTTCTACTTTTATTACGTCTGCACCCCAGTCTGCTAACTGTCTAACTGCCGTTGGTCCAGATCTAACCCTGGTTAGGTCAATTACTCTTATATGTGACAAAGCGTCTGATGCTGGTAAATGAGGCATATCGAATTTCTCCATTCCTAATTTTGGCAGTGATATTATATATAGATCATAAATTGACAGAAGATCAATTAATTGCTTGTTAATCATGAAAAAAAAATTAATAGTGCTCACGAAAAATTTTTTGGGCAAAGTCTATGAATAAAACAACATTTAATTTTGAAGAATTTTCAAATTACCTATCTGCAATTGAAAAAAATTGTAATAAAGTATTGATTAAGTCAAAAGACTCGAAAGTTTGTTGGAGATCATGGGGTAAAGGTAAGCCTTTAATACTTCTTCATGGAGGTTATGGTAGCTGGGCACATTGGATAAAACAAGCTATACCATTCTCAAAAAATTATAATGTTTTAATCCCTGACATGCCAGGTTTTGGAGAATCAGAGGATTTAACCCTTCCACATACTCCTGAAAAAATTTCTGCAAATATAGCTGAAACACTTCTAAAACTAATTTCACCAGAAGAAACCCCAATAATATGTGGCTTTTCTTTTGGTGGCCTAATCGCAGGTCATTTATCTTATAATCTTATTGAAAGAGGTTTGAATCCTGAAAAATTAATATTGGTAGGTCCGGGGGGGCTTGGAGCAAAACGCGGTGAAATGAGAAACATGATCGCAAGGCACTCAAAAATGTCAGAAGAAGAAATCTATCAAGCTCACAAAATAAATCTTGAAATTTTAATGATGCATGACGCAACAAAAGTAGATGACTGGTCTATTCATATTCAAAAACAAAATACGGATGCACATAGAATTAAAAGTCGGCCAATTTCTTCAACAGATACTCTAGCTAGAATTTTAGAAAAACAAGATGTTCCACTCTTCCTTTTATGGGGTGAAAAAGATGCAAGTGTTGGTGTATATTTAGAGGACAGAATGTCAATTTTAAGGGATATAAATAGCAAAGTTAGATTTCATGTAGAGTATAATTTAGGTCATTGGATAATGTATGAAAATGATGTTATTTTTAATAAAATATTAAATAATTTCATTCAAGATTAAATCCATGGCTTTTAAGCCAACTTTTGAAATTATCTCTTTCTGGAACTGATAGTTGTCTACTTATATTTTCTGACCATGTACCTCTTTCTGCTACACCATAAAGGTTAACATGTCTCTGTTTATCTTCTGATATAGGAGCTGTCTCGAAAACTCGCCCATCATATTCTTCTATTTTGTCACTTAAATTTTCATCATTATAGATGTTATAATGAATGACTACATCTTGAGGTAACCTATATGAAATTGATGACTTTTCTTCTGGCCAACCCACAGCCAAACCTGCAATAGGAAACACCCCCTTTGGTAATTCACAGATGTTTTTTACTTCGTCTATAATATTTCTAATCATACTGATAGGACAAACTCCCAAACCTATTGTTTCTGAAGCAGATATCATTGATTGCATTGATAATGCTGCATCAATCACACTATTCATAAATGTATCTAAATTATTATTTTTATAAGTATAACCTCTATTTTTTGTAATTTTAATATTTCTTCTGATATCAGCCAGAAACAAGAAAAATAATGGAGCTTTTAGGGCCCATTTTGTATTACCAATTAAATTTGAGATTTGGGATTTAATAACTTCATCTTGAAGAACTAATATCGAATATTGTTGCAGGTTTGATTTTGATGGGGCGGACTGTGCTGCCGTTAACAGCAAACTTAGTAATTCCTTAGAAATATTTTTTTTGGAAAATTTTCTTACACTTCCCCTTGATAAAATAGTTTTTAAAAGTGGTGGCAAATCAGTTTTCAGAGCACCAACTTTTGTTTCTTTTCCATATCTGTTTTTATATATTTGTTGATAATTTAACATTAAGTATACTTTCATAATAAATTTATTTAATTTAATTATAGGAATTTAATTAATTTTAAGGAATTTTTTTATGTTAAATTTAACAGGTAAGGTAGCGATTGTTTGTGGATGTGGATCACATGGAAATGACTTTGGGAATGGAAGAGCAATAGCTACAACACTTGCACGTCAAGGAGCTCAAGTAATTGGAATAGATATAGATGATACAGCAGGACAAAATGCCAGAGATTTTATAATAAAAGAAGGTAACTTTTGTGAGTTTTATAAAGTTAATATGACAAACGAAAATGAGGTTAAAAAATTTTTTAAAACGTTTCAAACACAATACAAATCATTAGAAATATTAATAAATGTTGTTGGGCAATCTGAACCAGGAGGACCAACAGAAATTAATACAGAAACTTGGGAAAAACAATTTAGATTAAATTTGGACACAGCATATTATAGCATTAAAAAAGCTATCCCAATAATGAGACAAAATAAAGGTGGCTCTATTGTCAATATTTCTTCGGTTGCTGGATTAAGGTATGTTGGAAAGCCGCAAGTTGCATATAGTGCTTCTAAGTCAGCCCTTATTCAAATGACAAAAACCACTGCTGTTATTGAAGCTAAGAATAACATAAGATTGAACTGTGTTGTTCCTGGGTTAATGCATACCCCTCTTGTTGACAGATTAGCCAAAAAATATGCAGATGGTGATTATGATGGCTTTGTAAACCACCGAAACAATCAAGTACCTATGGGTAGAATGGGCGAGTCATGGGACGTAGCTAATGCTGTATTATTTTTATGTTCTGATGAAGCAAAGTATATTACTGGAACAGAAATTATTGTCGATGGAGGCCTTACAGCGTCAACTCCATAAAAATTGTAAGTAAATTAACTCTTTGTTAGATTGTGTAAGACACTAATTTGGGAAACCGCGAAGAAATGGGATGTAATTATGTACGAAAATATAAAAAAACGTACTAGTGAACTTTTATCAAAGGCTAATGTTACTGACAAACCCAGTCAGTTTGTAGACATGGCTTTATTTATACTTATCCTTTTAAATATAATGGCTGTGTGCTTGGAATCTGTTGAATATATAGGTAATAAATATGAAAAAATATTTTATTATTTTGAAATGTTTTCAGTTTTAATTTTTGGAATAGAGTATTTACTAAGAATTTGGTCTGCACCTGCAAGAGACGACCTAGGAGAGAGTTCTAGTTCAATAAAAAGATTAAAATATATTTTTAGTTTTACAGGTTTAGTTGATTTGCTTGCAATAATCCCTTCAATTTTAACTTATTTTGGAGGTTTAGATCTAAGATGGCTTAGAGTTTTAAGACTATTACGATTATTAAAAATATCAAATTATACTTCTGCTATTGAAGATTTTTTTTCAGCCATTAAGGCAGATTGGAGATCTTTTAGCGCCGCATTATATCTAGTATTAGTAGCACTATTTTTATCAAGTGCTCTGATGTATATTGCCGAGCATGAAAGTCAACCAGAAAAATTTAGCTCAATACCTGAGACAATGTGGTGGGGTCTTATTACATTAACCACAGTCGGGTATGGTGATGTATCCCCAATTACTCCCTTTGGAAAAATTATAGGCGCCTTTACAGCTATTATGGGTGTTTGTACTGTTGCCCTTTTGACAGGTATAGTTGCATCCGCATTTGCAAATCAAAGAGCGCAAAGGACTGCTCTTTTAGAAGCTGAAATTAATCAAGCCCTCAGTGATGGTGTTATTAGTGATGTTGAGGCTAAAAAAATTGAAAAATTAAGAAAAGAACTTAACCTAACTCCAGAACATTCCCGATCATTAATAAACATTCTTTCAGAAAAAAAATAATTTTAACTAAAATCTTCTAGCATATTGAGGAGGCACTGGAAGATCACATTGTAAAATCTTCGCTGCGTCCCATACCCATCTTGGGTTTGACAAAAATGCTCTAGCCATAGCAATCATATCTGCATCTTGATTTAGAAGTAACTGGTTGGCTTTAATTGGATCAGTAATCATTCCCACAGTTCTAATGACCATGTTAGTGTTTTTCTTTATTACCTTTGCTAAATGCACCTGATAATGAGGGCCGATAGGGATATTAGGATTAGGAGTGTTACCTCCACTTGATACGCATAAATAATGACATCCCATTTCTTGTAAATTTTGAGCAAAAGTTATGGCTTCATTTTCATTTATTCCCCCCTCTTCCCATTCAGTTCCTGTTATTCTCATCCCAAGAGGATATCCTTGCGGGAGTGCTTCTTTAACTGCTAAAAACACTTCCAAAGGAAATCTCATTCTATTTTCTAGACTTCCTCCGTATTCATCTATTCTTGTATTTGATATCGGAGATAAAAATTGGTGTAAAAGATAACCGTGAGTTCCATGAAGTTCTATTAAATCGTATCCAATTTCCATGGACATCATCGCAGCTTCTACAAATTTTTTTGTAACTCGTCCCATGTCTTTCTTGGTCATAGTATTCGGAATATGCCAATTATTATCAAATGGAATTGAGGAAGCACTAATTGTTGGCCATGGATTTTCTTCCTCTGTTAAGCTTTTTCTTCCTTCCCAAGGTCTTTGTGTTGAAGCTTTCCTTCCAGCATGAGCTAATTGTATACCAAATTTAGTTGTAACTGGTGCCACTGTTTTTGCTTTTTGCAAAGTTTCTTTAAGAGACTTAGAACAAAAATCATTGTATAATCCAACACAATGATGCGTAATTCTTCCTGCTCTTTCTACAGCGGTTGCTTCAATCATAACTAAACCAGCACCTGAATACCCAAGCTGCATCAAATGTTGGGTATGCCAATCAGTCATTACTCCGTCTACTGCTGAGTATTGACACATTGGGGCTACAACAATTCTGTTGGGAATTTTAATATTCCCAATTTTTATTGGAGAAAATAACATTTGTATCCTTATAATTTATTTTAATAATAATTATTAATCCACGCATCAACTAATCTACGTGCAATAGAGTCAACTCTAGGCAACTTAAAACCATCTTTAATTGATGGATGATTTAATGATTTCAATTCTTCAATTGAAAACCAATGAGCATCCTCTATTTCATTGTAATCAATATTCATTTCTGTACCCTCCGCTTCTGCAAAAAAACCTAGCATCAATGAAGCTGGGAATGGCCATGGTTGTGAGTTAAAATATTTAATATTTTTTACTTTAACACCAACTTCTTCAAACACTTCTCTTTCAAGAGCTTGTTCTAAACTTTCTCCTGGTTCAACAAACCCAGCCAAGGTGCTATACATTCCTTCTGGAAATCTAGATGATCTTCCTAGCAATACTTTTCCTTCAAAACTAATAAGTGTTATAATAGCAGGATCAGTCCTAGGAAAATGGCTTTTCCCACATTTTTCATTAGAGCAAACTCTTACAAAACCAGCTTCCCTTGAAAAATTTTTATAACCACAAGAACCACAGAATTTATGTGTTTTGTGCCAAAAACTCATACCGTTCGTTAGTGCTAAAAAAGATGCATCTATATCATTTAAAGTTGGTCCATATTTTCTTAAATCTTCAATGATGATATCATTTTCATCTATCCACTTTTTTATATTTGGATTTTGACTATTAAATTCAAAACCTACATAATTAGTATTATTTGCAACTCCAAGAAAGATTGGATCGTTAATTCCTTTTGGAAAAAAACTTTTTAATAAATCGTAATTTAATTTAATTGCATCAATGTTTTCATAATTTTTTTTAAAAAGATTTTTACCATTACACACAGGAATGTATTTAGTATTTTTATTTATCATAATTTTTTTTAATAACTTTTTATTATTTCTATAATCACCATGACGATTTATTTCTGAACTAGCATAGAATGGTTGCAACATATTAGATTCCAAGAATTAGATTAAATTTATTATTAACTTATAGGCTGATTCTTTAAATTAAAAATAAAAAAAAATTCTAGTTTTAATCAAAGTTAAAAAAACACTATTTATCAAGCGGTTAATTTTTTATGTTGCTGTTAGTTGGGTGAAACGTAATGATTTAAATTATATTTTATTAGAGGTAAGGTATATGATTAAGATAAGTAGAATTTCATCTCCATTAAAAGATAAGCTTAAAAATCTTGAAACTTGCTCACAACTTGATGGGGATGGTGTTTTTGAAGGTAAATATAACACTTCAGGATCTATTTTAATTAGAAATAAGTTCACAGGTGAAATTTCAGCTGATCAAATCATTGTTGATGAAAAAGGAACGCTTGAAGGAAAAGTAAATTCTTCTGAGTTAATAATTAGTGGTAACGTTAATGGTGATATTACTGCAGGCAGTATTGTAATTATGGAAACGGGTATTTTATCAGGAAATATTAGCTATAAACAAATTGCAGTCTTTGAAGGTGGTACAATAAACGTTGAAGGTATGAAACAAGCTCAAGATAATAAAGATAAAATTGTTGAAATCACTTCAAAAATAGTTAGTTAATTTTTAAGTTTTTACAACAAACTCTAAACCAGCCATTGCCCCAATATAAAAGTTAGGTTTTGTTTTTCTTAATTTAATAATAGTGCCAGAAACTTCAACATCTATACCATTAGCATAAATCCTTATAATTTTCCCTTCTTTTTCCGTATCGTGATCAGTACAAAAAACATTTATTTTTTGATCTAAATACATAAAAATTCACCCCCCTTAATAATTAAATAGCATATTTTTTTAAATCTTCTAATTTTACTATTGAAAGAGTTGCTATATTAGTTGACTTTAAAATAACTTTTGGCGCTTTACCGGAATTAAAAGCTTCGAGCCACCTTGAAGCACATAAACACCACTTGTCTCCATCACATAAACCTGGAAAATTGTATTCAGGAATA
>JGI20158J14315_10002774_pt1 | contig 11970 bp, 16 predicted proteins | sample COG_08_FD_14315 | JGI IMG/M metagenome (IMG submission 14315)
GCTGAGTTTAAGACATTCCATCTAGCTACGCTCATTTGAGCGTGATGAAATGCCGACCTCAATCCAAGTTTTTTATTTTCTTTTATTGCAGCTTCTAATATTGCAGGGTTTGCTCCAAAGAATTTAATTCCATCTGCACCTTTATTAGCGTTATCTCGCACCCATTTTATGGCATCAACCTTTGTATTCACTTGGGAACCACTACCAAACCCTGTGTAAGCATATATTCGTGGGGCTATAATTGAATTTCTTTGGCTTTTCCTTTTTAAATCCAAAGTAAAATCTAATCCTCTTCCGCTAGGTTCTCTAATTGTTGTAATTCCATGAGCCATCCAAAGATTAAAAACATATTCTGGATCAGCTCCTTGAGATATTCCTCCAATATGTCCATGCATATCAATAAAACCAGGGAGAACAAACATTCCGCTGTAGTCAAATTCAACTCCATTTTTTTCAAGTTTAGGACCATTTCTTCTTTCACTAACACCTGGATAGCCTACTACTTGAACTTTTGTAATGATATTTTTTTTAATTTCTATGTCTACAGGACCTATTGGCGGTGCTCCATTTCCATTGATAAGAGTAACTCCTCTTAAAATAAGCTGTTCATATGGACCTTGACTGACTTCGTTTTGACCGTATGTATAAAAAAACTGCAATGTTATTACTAAGTAACATTGCAGTTTGTAAAGAAAATTTATTTTCATGACACTAATTTTTCATGAAAATAGTTATAAATAATTAGTTTATCGAAAAATCTCCATAAGCTCTGGTTCCATGCTCTGCTATGTCTAAACCATCTTCTTCCTCTTTTTCGTCTACTCTTAAACCTGCTATTGATTTTACAATTAAAGTAATAATTGTTCCACCTATCACACAGAAAACAGCAGTGATACCTACACATGCTAATTGAACCATGAACTGTTCGAATCCAGCTAATTCACCAAATAATCCAACTGCTAACGTTCCCCAGATACCACAAAATAAGTGTACCGGAATTGCTCCAACCGGATCATCTAGTTTACATTTATCTAATAATGCAACAGAAAGAACAACAATTCCACCTGCTATTAAACCAATTAATATTGCAGTATGTGGAAGCATTTGATCTGCTCCAGCTGTAATTCCAACAAGACCTCCAAGAACTCCGTTCATAAACATAGTTAAGTCTAAATTCTTATATAAAATTCCTGATAAAACAGCAGCACCAATTCCACCTGCAGCTGCGGCTAAACAAGTTGTAACTAGTGTTAATGATGTAAGAGCTGGATCTGCAGATAGAACAGAACCACCATTAAAACCAAACCATCCTAACCATAAAATTAAAACTCCAGCTGCCGATAAAGGTAAGTTTGAGCCTGGTATTGCAAGTGGTTTTCCATCAGAATCAAATTTTCCTTTTCTTGCACCTAAAAAGTAAATTACAACTAAAGCTCCCCATCCTCCAACAGAATGAACTAATGTAGAACCTGCAAAGTCATAAAAACCTAAGTCTTCAGAAATAAATGTGCTAAAAAAACCTCCTCCCCATTGCCAAGAACCAACAATTGGGTATATGATTGAAACATAAAGGAAAGCTAAGAGCATAAAAGAACCAATTTTAATTCTTTCAGCAACAGCTCCAGAAATAATAGTTGCTGCTGTTGCAGCAAACATTCCTTGAAAAAGGAAATCTGTCCAATATGTATATCCACCTCCTGCGTAAGTTAATTGATCATAATCAATTCCAGGATCCAATCCAAATCCTGCAAATCCTAAAACTCCTTCAATAATTCCAAATTCACCAGGATACATTAAGTTAAATCCAAAACCACAATAAACTAGTAGTCCCATTGTTATAACAAAGAAATTTTTAAATAATATATTAATTGTATTTTTTTGTCTAGTAAGTCCAATTTCTAGAAATGAAAATCCTAAATGCATAAAAAATACTAGTGCTGTACAGATCATCATCCATACGTTATTTGATGTTAATAGTTCCATAATAATTTTAGTTTAATGATGTTTTACCAGTTTCTTTTGTTCTAATTCTGTAGGCTTCTTCAGATGGAAAAACAAAGATTTTTCCATCTCCTACTTCACCTGTATAGGCTGACTCAAGAATTGCATTAATTGTTCTTTCAACAAATTCGTCAGAGACTACAATTGATAAGTACCGTCTTTGAATATCTGCAGTACTGTAAGTAACCCCTCTATAAACATGTCCTTCTTTTTCATTTCCGACACCGGTTACATCCCAGTAAGTGAAGAAATTAACTTCTACTGAGTGTAAAGCTTGTTTGACTTTAGAAAAATTTGATTTTCTAATAATTGCTTCTATTTTTTTCATATTGATTTAGTTTTATATTAATTAGAAACTTGCTCCAAATACTAAAAATGCAGCTTCAGAATCTGGATTATAAACGAACGATCCAAATAGTGGTAACGTATAATCTTCTGTTATTTTAACGTCTTTAGAACCACCCAGAGAAATGTTGCATAATCCACTTCCTCCGTTAACGTACCAAGCGTCTTTAGAATCATCTCCATATCCAATTGCTACATCTACAGGGCCTGCTGAAAAAGCAGCTTCAATATATAAAGCTTCAACTTCTGTAAAGTAACCTACTAAAAGATTGATTGGACCTAATTCTGCAGAACCAGAAATTTCTAAATAATCTCCTTCAAAAAGTCCTTCTCCATCAGCATAAGCACCACCTTCACCTGGAAATGAGTAATTTGTTAGAGTTAAACCAAATTTTCCAAAAGAGTAACTTGCATATAAATCTAGTTCATTTCCTCCTCCAACTGCTGTTGTTGGAAAACTTCCCCATGCTCCAACTTCCAAATCTCCTGTGCTTAATGATACCCATGGCTGGATGTGTGCTCCAGAACCGAATTGAGTTCCTCTCCATACATATGAGCTTACCAAATCTGCACCTAAGTCTTGTGCTTTAGATTCATTCAATGTAAAAAAGCAGATAGCAACAAGAATGATTGAACTAAGTTTAAATGATTGTTTTTTTAAATTCATAATAGTAATTTTTAAGTTAATTTTAAATTTTGTTAAATAATTTTCATCAAAACTAACAAAAGACCTAATAATTCTTATGTAAAATAAACTATATACTATTATTTTTACGAATAACGTAATTTCGAAATATTAAAAATTAATATATGATAATTATGATAACCTTAAATTATCAAATTGATCAATTTTAAAATTGATAAAACTTATTTTGCTAATTGAATTCCTATTAAAATAGAGCTAAAACCTATTACAATTGAAACTAAAGTGTAGATTAAGAATGTACTTATGTCACCAGATTTAATTAAATTAACATTTTCATAAGCGAATGTTGAGAAAGTAGTTAATCCACCACAAAATCCTGTTGCAAACAAAATTGTTTGTGGAGAATTCATTTGATTATTTTTTATAGCCCACCCCATTATTAAGCCGACTATTAAACACCCTAAAATGTTAGACAAAAAAGTGTTAACAGGTAATTTAAAATTACTAAATACAGAAATGTATGAAATAAGGTATCTAACAACACTTCCCAAGCCTCCCCCAATAAAAACCAATACTAATTGTTTCATGACACACTAAGTTTTTTTAAAATAACTAATAGTGAAACAAAACAAATAAATCCTATTATTACCCATCTGATTCCACTGTATGAGCCCTTAAGTCCTTTTAAATCTTTTTTGTAGCTAATAGTTACAATTGCCAAAAATGAAATAAAAAATAAAATTGCAAAAACTAATTGACCAGTGCTGAACATATTTAACTATTTTTAAGTAAAAATAATATTAAATATAATATGAAACATCAATTAGAAGCAGTTAAAATATTCCATGAAGTTTATAAACTTAATTATAAAGAATCTCCTACAACTAATATTGGTTCCGATAAAATTGAATTGAGATTTAATTTAATGGATGAAGAGAATAAAGAATACTTAGATGCTGCAAAAAACAATGATTTAATTGAAGTTGCCGATGCATTAGGGGATATGCTGTATATTTTATGTGGAACTATTATAGAACACGGTATGCAAGATAAAATTGAAGAAGTTTTTGATGAAATACAAAAGAGTAACTTAAGTAAATTAGGAGAAAATGGAAAACCAATTTACAGGAAAGATGGTAAAGTCATGAAAGGACCTAATTATTTTAAACCTAATATTTCAAAAGTTTTAAATTAAGGTTTTATCCTCCATCCATAAGGATCTTCGGATAAATTATATTGAATATCATTAAGTTTTTTCTTGAATACAGCACTCCAAGGGTTTTCAATTTTTGGTAATTCGAATTTTTCGTTTTCATATCCAAAACCACATATTGGTAAAACTACTACTGCAGTTCCGCTTCCAAATATTTCCTTCAAACTATTATTTTTTGCAGCTTTCAAAATTTCATTAACTTTTAAAGGTCTAACTTCAATATCAATCCCCAAGTCTTTTGCAATTTTAATTAAACTTTTTCTTGTGATTCCGTCAAGAATACTGTCGCTAGTTGGAGCCGTTATTAATTTGTCTTCAATTCTAAAAAATAAATTCATAGTACCAGCTTCTTCAATATATTCATGAGTTGACGAATCAGTCCAAATAATTTGTTGATAACCTTGATTTTTCGCTAAAATTGTTGGGTAGAACTGAGCAGCATAATTACCAGCTGCTTTTGCATAGCCAACACCACCTTTAGCTGCTCTACTATAAGACTTCTCAATTTTAACTCTAACATCTCCAGAGTAATATGAACTAGCTGGAGCGCATATGATCATAAATTTATATTGATTTGCTTCAGTTGCATTGATAGTGTCTTCGCTTGCAAAAATAAACGGCCTAATGTATAAGGAATTCCCTAAACCAGGTTTTATCCAATTGTTATCGAGTTCCAATAATTTATTAAGACTCTCAAAAAACAATTCTTTTGGAAATTCAGGCATGGCTAATCTTACAGACGATTTTATAATTCGCTCATAATTATCATTTGGTCTAAATAGCCATGTTTTATTATTATTGTCTTTAAATGCTTTCATGCCTTCAAAGCATGCTTGGCCGTAATGAAAAACTCTGGCAGATGGACTAATAGTTATTGGTTCGTAAGGACATATTTGCGCATCCACCCACTCTCCATTTATATAATCACAAGTAAACATATGATCGGTAAATACAGATCCAAAATCTAAATTATCGAAATCAATTTGATTAATTTTAGAGACTTTTATTTTATTAATTTTCATATAAATCAATTGTATTTAGCAAAATTACAAATTAACTTTGATTAATATTATTGATATTAAGAATGAAATATTTAATTACTGGAGCTAGCGGGTTAATTGGAAAAAAATTAGTAAATAAATTGTTAGAACAAAATGCGTGTATAAATATTTTAACAACAAATAAGAATTTAAAATCTTCAAATAAGAATATTAATAAATTTTATTGGAATCCAGAATTAAATAAAATTGATTCAAATTGTATTGATGGAGTTAAGATAATCATCAATCTTGCAGGTTCTCCTATTGCTCAACTTTGGACAAAATCATCAAAAAAATCAATTCTTTTAAGTAGAATTAATTCTGTTAAATTATTGAACCAAATTATTTTAGAAAAAAACTCAAAAATTGATCATTTTGTCTGCGCATCTGCAATTGGAATTTATAAATCGGATAACTCATATATTCACAGAGAATCATCTCAAAACTACTCAAACTCTTTTTTGGGTAATACTGTTAGTAAATGGGAAACATCATGTGAAAAATTAAAAGAACAAAAATAAACGTAACATTTTTAAGAATAGGATTAGTATTGTCATTAAACGGCGGATTGCTTAAACCAATTGCTCTTTCAGTTAAATATTTTTTAGGCACATGGTTTGGTAATGGAGGCAATATATATTCTTGGATTCACATAGACGATTTAGTTGATTCAATTTTATTTCTACTAAATAATAATAAAACCGGTATTTATAATTTAGTTGCTCCAAATCCAATTTCAAGCAAGTTATTTACATTAGAAATTAGTAAAGTTTTAAATAAAAATATATTATTCCACCAATTCCTTTGTTCTTAATTAAATTAATTACTGGTTCAATGTCAGAACTATTTTTGTTTAGTCAAAACGTTTCCTCTAAAAAAATTATTGAAGAAGGGTTTAATTTTCAATATAAATCAATTTCTTCTGCCTTGATTAATTTGTTAAAATAATTTGATGACATTTTGACAAAATATTTAAAATTGGCAGTACTTTTGCACCCTATAAATAAAATTAAAAATGAGTAGTTCAAAAACCAAATCATCTAAAAAACCAACTCTNAAATCTCAAATAGAAACACTNGAAGTTTCTGTAAAAGATGAAAAAGATAAATTTTTGCGTTTATTTGCTGAATTTGAGAATTATAAGAAAAGAACATCCAAAGAACGTTTAGATTTATATAAAACAGCTTCACAAGAATTAATGACCGCTCTTCTTCCAATTGTTGACGATTTAAATCGTGCTTCCAAAGAGTTTGAAAAATCGAAAGAAAAAAGTTTAATTGAAGGGATGTCATTGATCAAAAATAAATTTTCTGATGTTCTAAAATCTCAAGGATTAATTTTAATAGACGTAAATAATGGAGATGATTTTGATGCTGAAATACACGAAGCTATTACACAAATTCCAGCAGAAAATGATAAAATGAAAGGCAAAATTATTGATGTAATTGAATATGGATACAAACTTGGAGACAAAATTATTAGATACCCTAAAGTTGTAGTTGGAAACTAATTAATTAAATATGAAAGAAGATTATTACGAAATTCTTGGTGTTAGTAAATCAGCCTCTGATAGCGAAATTAAGAAAGCATATAGAAAAAAAGCAATTAAATATCATCCTGATAAAAATCCTGGAGATTCTCAAGCTGAAGAAAATTTTAAAAAGGCAGCTGAAGCTTACGAAGTTTTAGGAAATAAAGACAAAAGATCTAAATACGATCAATTTGGTCATTCTGCTTTTGATGGTACAGGAGGTTTTGGTGGAGCGGGAATGAACATGGATGATATTTTTAGTCAATTTGGTGATATTTTTGGTAGTGCCTTTGGAGGCGGTAGTGGTTTTGGAGGTTTTGGAGGTGGAGGTTCAAGAGTTTCAAAAGGAAGTAATTTAAGAATAAGAGTTCAGCTCGAACTTAGTGAAGTTGTTCTAGGAGCTGAAAAAAAGATTAAGGTCAAAAGAAAAATTAAAGCCGACGGGGTTACTTATAAAACTTGTAGCACATGCAACGGTTCAGGTCAAGTAACTAGAATAACAAATACAATTTTGGGTCGAATGCAATCATCTACAACATGTCCAAGTTGCGGTGGCTCTGGACAAGTGGTTTCAAATAGACCTTCAAATGCTGATTCCAATGGTTTAATTTTAAAGGAAGAAACAGTATTAGTTAAAATTCCTGCTGGAGTTGAAGATGGTATGCAATTAAAAGTTTCAGGAAAAGGTAATGATTCAGCCGGTAATGGTATTGCTGGAGATCTAATTGTTTTAATAAGTGAAAAAGAACACGATACTTTGAAAAGAGAAGGTAATAATCTTCATTTTGACTTATATATCAGTATATCAGAAGCTGTTTTAGGAGTCTCAAAAGAAATTGAAACTGTAACAGGAAATGTTAGAATTAAATTAGAGTCTGGTATTCAATCGGGAAAAATATTAAGACTAAGAGGAAAAGGATTGAGTAGTATTAACTCTTATGGTAATGGAGATTTGCTTGTTCATGTTAATGTTTGGACGCCAAAAACTTTAAATAAAGAACAAAGATTATTTTTTAATCAAATGAAAGAAAATGAAAACTTTATTCCATCTCCAGAGAAGGGAGAAAAATCATTTTTTGAAAAAGTTAAGGACATGTTTTCTTAACAATTAAAGCTATTTAACTTTATATTTTATACTCCCAATTTTATATTCAATTTGATTATATTTAAACAAATGTTTTCTAATGAATAAGTTTATTGATTTTCTTAATAAAGAATACTTTATAACTGATAGTATAAAATTCTCTATTGTATCAATTCTTTTTGTTACAATGATTTTTCTTTTAACTTATTTTTTATTAAAAGTTGTAAAAAAAATAGCGACAAAGAAACTTGACGAAGAAAGAAAATTAAAATTTAAATCTGTTTTTTCATTTTTAAATTATTTTGTTTATGTAGTTGTTGCTTTAATTACTTTTCAAAATTTTGGAATTGAGCTTACTGGAATATTTGCTGCATCAGCTGCGCTTTTTATTGGTATAGGTCTAGCACTTCAAACTTTTTTTCAAGATATAATATCTGGTATTTTAATTTTAGCTGACCAGACTGTTCATGTTGGTGATATTATTGAAATTGATGGAAAAATAGGTAGGGTAGAAAACATAAAAATTAGAACTACAAGAGCAGTTACTTTTGACAATAAAGTTCTAATTATCCCTAATCACAAATATTTAACATCAACATTATTTAATTGGACAGAAAATGGAACCGTTTTAAGAGGTTCTGTGTTGGAGTTGATTATAACTCAGATGTAGAAAAAGTAAAAGAAATACTTTTAGAAATTGCTGACTCTCATCCACATCTAATGAAAAACCCCACTCCTAATGTTATTTTTAAAAATTTTGGTGACAACTCTTTAGATTTTCAATTAATTTTTACATACAATAACGGTTTTAGAGTAAATCTTATAGAAAGTGATATAAGATTTTTAGTTTATAAAAGGTTTAAAGAAAATAATATTAANATACCATTTCCACAACGAGTTGTTCATTTACAAAAATAAAATATGCCTAAAATATTAATAATTGAAGACGAAGAAACTATAAGAAGAGTTCTTATAAAGGTATTACATCAAGAAGATAAACAATATGAAATTATAGAGGCTGTTGATGGAGTAGATGGAGTTTCTAAAATTAATTCTAATAAATTTGATTTGATCCTATGTGATATAAAAATGCCTAAAAAAGATGGTATTGAGGTGTTACGTCATATTTTGAAAGAATGTCCAAGTACTCCTACCATAATGATATCTGGACATGGTGATCTCGAGACTGCTGTTGAATCAATGAGGTTAGGAGCTTTTGATTACATATCAAAGCCACCAGACCTAAACAGACTATTAAATTCTGTAAGATCAGCTCTTTTAAATAATAATTTTGTAAAAAAAGGTAAGACTAAATCTAAAATTCCAAATGAATATAATATAATTGGTAAGTCAGATCCTATTTCAGAAATTAAAATAATGATTGAAAAGGTTGCATTAACAAATGCAAAAGTTTTAATTCAAGGTCCAAACGGTTCTGGAAAAGAACTAGTTGCTCATCAAATACATATGAACAGTCTACGAAATTCCGCTCCTTTTATTGAAGTTAATTGTGCTGCTATTCCCTCTGAACTTATAGAAAGTGAATTATTTGGACACGTTAAGGGTGCCTTTACATCAGCAGTTAAAGACAAAGCTGGTAAATTTGAAGCTGCCAATGGGGGGACAATATTTCTTGACGAAATTGGAGACATGAGTATGTCAGCTCAATCTAAGGTCTTAAGAGCATTACAAGAACATAAAATTCAAAGAGTTGGAAGTGAAAGAGATTTAATTGTTGATGTTAGGGTAATAGCTGCAACTAATAAAAAACTAAAATATGAAATTGAAAACAACAATTTTAGAGAAGATCTTTTTCATCGTTTAGCTGTAATTGAAATAAATGTTCCTTCTTTAAACGATAGAGCTTCTGATATTCCTTTACTAGTTGAACATTTTTTAAAAGATATTTCTAAAGAATCTGGAACAGATANAAAAACAATGGAAAAGGATGCNATTAATAAATTGAAAGAATTTGATTGGTCAGGAAATGTTAGAGAATTAAGAAATGTTGTAGAAAGGTTAATTATTCTTTCTGAAAAAAATAAAATAACTAAAAATGATGTTATTAAATATTCAAATAAATAATTAAATGAAACTTTTTATTTCTATATACCTATTATTATTTTCATTTTTTACTTTTTCTCAAGATGACAAAACTGTAATCAAAAATATTTTCGACACTACAATGACATCTAGTTCTAGTTATGAGCTTTTAGATTTTTTATCAAATGAAATTGGACATAGGTTATCTGGTTCATTAGGAGCAGAAAGAGCAGTTGAGTGGGGTAGAAATGAATTGACCAAAATTGGATTTGATAAAGTTTGGTTACAAGAAGTGATGGTTCCTAAATGGGTGAGAGGTCCAAAAGAATTTGCTCTCATAGAAACCCAACCTGGAATTACATTCAATGTTGATGTTTGTGCATTAGGAGGGTCAGTAGCGACACCCTCGGTAGGGATAAAATCTAATGTAGTTGAAGTTACAAGTTTTGAGGAACTAAAATTATTAGGTAAAAAAGAGATAGATGGTAAAATAGTTTTTTATAATAGACCAATGCAACCAAATCTTGTTAGTACTTTTCAAGCCTATGGTGAAGCTGTTGATCAAAGAGTAAATGGTGCTTTTGAAGCAATTAAATATGGAGCTATTGGAGTGATTGTTAGATCCATGAGTTTAAGATTAGATGACATTCCACATACTGGTACAATGAGCTATGGAAACCTACCTTCAAGTAAACGTATCCCTGCAGCTGCAATAAGTACAAATGCTGCTGAAAAATTAAGTAAACTGTTAAAAATCAATCCAAACCTAAAGTTTCTTTTAAGGCAACAATGCAAAACATATAAAGATGTTAAATCTTATAATGTTATTGCTGAATTAAAGGGGACTGAATTTCCAAACGAAATTATTTTAGTTGGTGGACATTTAGATTCCTGGGATTTAGGAGATGGATCTCACGACGATGGTGCAGGAATTGTACAATCAATGGATATTATAAATATTTTTAAAAAAATTAATTACAAACCTAAAAGAACAATTAGAATTGTTCTTTTCATGAATGAAGAAAATGGTTTAAGAGGAGCGTTAAAATATGCAGAAATATCAAATAAAAATAAGTTAAATCATATTTTTGCTCTCGAATCTGATGCTGGAGGATTTACACCAAGAGGATTTTCTTTTACATCAAATGATGAAAATTTCGAATTAATAAAGTCCTGGAAAAATTTATTTGAACCTTATTTAATTCAATCTTTTGAACGTGGAGGAAGTGGTGCAGATATATCTCCATTAAATAATGACAAAAATGTTTTAGCTGGGCTAAGACCTGATTCACAAAGATATTTTGATTATCATCATACTTCAATTGATACTTTTGATGCCATAAATAAAAGAGAACTAGAATTGGGAGCTTTTTCAATGGCTTCTCTGGTTTATTTGTTTGACAAATACGGAATTATTAAATAATATTATTTGTGGAAACATTAATTGATTTAGATAAGTCGCTTTTTGTTTTTTTGAATACTTTAGGAATTGAATTATTTGATACTTTTTGGATGTTTATCACTAATAAAAAATCATCAATTCCTCTTTATTTATTCTTAATTTATTATATCTATAAAAAACTATCTCATGCTGAATTTCTAAAATATCTAGTTTTAATAAGTATATTAATTGTATTTACTGATCAAACAAGTAATTTGTTTAAAGATTACTTTGAAAGATTTAGACCTTGTCATGATGAAACAATAAATGATCAAATTAGGATTGTTAAAGCAAGTTGTGGAGGGTTATATGGGTTTTTTTCCGCTCATGCTGCAAACTCTTTTGCTGTGGCTACTTTTTTCTATTTTTCATTTAAAAGATTTTCATCAAATTTTAAATATCTTTTTTTATGGGCAACTATAGTTTCATACAGTAGAATTTATATTGGAGTCCATTTTCCTGCAGATGTTTTGTTTGGTTCTTTTTTTGGAATTCTATTGGGTTATTTCTTTTCAATTAGTTCTCTTAAAATAAAAATATAATGTATAGCAGAATACAATCATACAAAACACTTTTTTTAAGAGTTTCATTGGCATATGTTTTCTATTTTTTTGCTAGAGTGTTGT
>JGI20158J14315_10002776_pt1 | contig 11964 bp, 9 predicted proteins | sample COG_08_FD_14315 | JGI IMG/M metagenome (IMG submission 14315)
TAATGATGAAGAAAATTACATCTCTTGTAATATTAATGTCAAATCTGAAATAGTAGTTCCATTATTCTCAAATAATAAAAATATTGGGCAAATCGATATTGATTCTAATACACTCGGAAGGTTTACATTAGATGATTTAAAATTTTTAAAAAAAATAAATATTTTAATTGCAAAAAAAATATAAAATTTTATATAAACCCTGCAATATTTTTTTAAAAAAAAACTACTTTTATAGTATACATTTTTTCCATTAAATTATGCTAAAATTAAAGTCAGCCCTTATATCTGTTTTTAATAAAGACGGATTAGAACCAATCGCTAAAAAACTCAATAATCTTGGAGTAATAATTTATTCTACTGGTGGAACTGAACTATTTTTAAAAAAAATTGGAATTCCTGTGTTAAGAGTTGAAGACGTTACTGGATACCCATCAATACTTGGTGGAAGAGTCAAAACCCTTCATCCTAAAATTTTTGGAGGAATTTTAAACAGAAACGATAATAATAATGATGTAAATGATCTTAAAAATTACGAAATTCCAAATATTGATTTAGTAATTGTTGATCTTTATCCGTTCGAGGAAACAGTAAAATCTAACGACAGTGAACAAAATATAATTGAAAAAATTGATATAGGTGGTATTTCACTAATTAGAGCTGCAGCAAAAAACTTCAAAGATGTAATGTGTATCTCTTCACAAGATGATTATTCAGATTTTTTAGACATACTTAACAATAACAATGGAGAAGTCAGTTTAGAATATAGAAGGAACTTTGCATTTAGAGCTTTCAATGTATCTTCTCATTACGACACAGCTATTTTTAATTATTTCAAAGAGGATAACAATTCTCTTAAGGCAAGTTTTAAAAATGGAAAAGAACTACGATATGGTGAAAACCCACATCAAAAAGGTACATTTTATGGAGATTTTAATTCAATGTTTGAACAATTACATGGAAAAGAACTTTCTTATAACAATTTACTTGATGTTGATGCGGCTGTAAATTTAATTTTAGAGTTTTATAATGATATACCAACATTTGCCATATTAAAGCACAATAACGCTTGTGGATTGGCTTCCAGAGACTCGCTTTTAGATGCTTACAAGGATGCTTTAGCTGGTGATCCTGTTTCTGCTTTTGGAGGTGTTTTAATTTCAAATAAAAAAATTGACTTTGAAACTGCTGAAGAAATTAACAAACTTTTTTGTGAAGTTGTAATCGCCCCTAGTTTTGAAAAATCTGCTATTAACTTGTTAAAATCTAAAAAAAACAGAATATTACTAGTCTTAAAAAATACAGAATTAAACAATCAACAATTAAGAACTTGCTTAAACGGAGTTCTAACTCAAGATAAAGACAATATAACAGATTCAACCTCTAACTTCAAGACATGTACAATAAAATCTCCAAACAGTTCAGAAATTAAAGATTTAGAATTTGCTTCAAAAATTTGTAAACACACAAAATCAAACACTATTGTTCTAGCAAAAAATCTACAATTAATAAGTTCAGGAACAGGCCAAACATCAAGAGTTGATGCTTTAAAACAAGCTATTGAAAAATCAAATAATTTTAAATTTGACTTGAATAATTCAGTTATGGCAAGTGATGCGTTTTTTCCTTTTCCTGATTGTGTAGAAATAGCTCACAAAAATGGGATTAGCTCAGTTATTCAGCCAGGTGGCTCAATTAAAGATAATCTTTCTATTGAATATTGTGATAAAAATAATATTTCAATGGTTTTGACTGGAACTAGACACTTTAAACATTAATTTTTATTAACTTGTAATACAACTTTTTATTATGGCTTTTTTTGATTTTTGGACTGAATCGATTGCAATAGATCTTGGAACTGCTAACACACTTATCATACACAATGACAAAGTGGTTGTGGACAGTCCGTCTATTGTTGCTATTGACAAAAAAACAGAAAGAATAATTGCAGTTGGAAAAGAAGCAAGCCTTATGCAAGGTAAAACTCACGAAAATATCAAAACAGTAAGACCTCTTAAAGACGGAGTGATTGCAGATTTCAATGCCTCAGAGCAAATGATTAGTTTATTAATTAATAGCATTCCATCCCTAAAAAAAAGATTTTTTACTCCAGCATTAAAAATGGTTATCTGCATTCCCTCAGGAATAACTGAAGTTGAAATGAGAGCGGTAAGAGAATCTGCTGAAAGAGTAAATGGAAAAGAAGTTTATTTAATTCACGAACCAATGGCAGCAGCAATTGGAATTGGAGTTGATATTATGCAACCAAAAGGAAATATGATAGTTGATATTGGTGGTGGTACAACTGAAATTGCAGTAATAGCATTATCTGGTATTGTATGTGACAAATCAGTAAAAGTAGCAGGAGACGTTTTTACAGGAGATATTATATACTATATGAGAACTCAACATAATCTTTTTATTGGAGAAAGAACTGCAGAAAAGATAAAGATTACAATTGGTTCAGCTTCTGAAGAATTAGAGAGTCCACCTGATGATATTTCAGTACAAGGAAGAGATTTGTTAACTGGAAAGCCAAAGGAAGCTATGATTTCATATAGAGAGATTGCTAAGGCATTAGATAAATCAATAATAAGAATTGAAGATTCTGTTATGGAAACATTATCTCAAACCCCTCCCGAACTAGCAGCAGACATATACAATACTGGAATTTATCTTGCTGGTGGAGGGTCAATGCTTCGAGGTCTGGACAAACGCCTTTCAAAAAAAACAGATTTACCAGTCTTTATTGCTGAAGATCCGTTAAGAGCAGTAGTTAGAGGGACTGGAATAACACTTAAAAACATTGAAAGATATAAAAGTGTATTAGTGAAATAGTTTTAAATTATGCAACAAATCATTGATTTCATAATAAGAAAAAAAGATGTTGTAGTTTATTTAATTTTATTATCATTTTCATTTGCCCTAATATTAAACTCAAATTATTTTCAGAAATCAAAAGTCTTACTTTTTTCCAATAATATTTCAAATTATACCACAAAAAATTTAAATTACTTTAATGAGTATTTTAAGTTGAAAGAATTAAATTATAAACTTTCTGAAGAAAATTTAGTTCTAAAAAATCAATTAGAAAAAATTAATGAAAGTAGTGTCTAGATTCATTAACTAATGAAAATTTTTTATATAAAAATGCAAAAGTAATTTCTAATAATTTGTCTTCATTTAAAAATAGAATTATTGTTAATAAAGGAATTAGAGACGGAATAAAAAATGAAATGGGAGTTATAAGTTCAGATGGAATTGTAGGTATTATTGATAATACAACAAAAAGATATTCATCAATAATGTCAATTTTAAATATTGAAATGAAAATTAATGCAAAAGTTAAGAGAACAGAACATTTTGGAACTTTAGAATGGAATGGCTTTGACACAAGACATTTAACATTAAATGACATATCGGAGACAGCCAAAATTAAAGTTGGAGACTCCATTATTACGGGTGGAATGTCATTGATTTTTCCAGAGGGAATTAATATTGGAATCGTTTCTAAAATAATTAATCAAAATGAAACGCATAGTAATACAAAAGGCAGTGCTTTTACTGTAAACATAAGAGACGACAGTATTATCGATTTAGATATTAGGGAAAACTACTTAAATATAGAGGTGAAATTACATAATGACATGAGTAATTTAAATAACGTATATATAATTGAAAGTTTTAACAAAAAGGAATTTCAAAAATTAAAAAAGTAATGGCAAGTGTCTATTTATTAATTTTAAAAAGATTTATATTTTTTGCTTTATTACAAGGATTAATTTTTAATAATTTTGATTTTTATGATATTTATGATCCATACATCTGTCTAGTTTTTATTATTACATTTCCAATTAAAGTTGACAAAATTACTTTTATGATAATTAGTTTTGTCTTTGGATTTGTACTTGACATGTATTCGAATTCTTTGGGAATTAATGCTGCAGCTTGTTTATCAATTGCCTTTTTAAGATCTTATATTTTAAGTTTTGTTTTTGGTTCTTTTTATGATCCGCATGGAATTAAATTAATCAAAAACTATGTTTTAGAGTCAACATTTTCTCAAAAATTTTTATACATATCCTCTATTATCATAATTCATCATTTATTTATTTTTTCTTTAGAGACTTTTAGTTTTAAATTTATTTCTTTGATTGTATACAAAACATTAATAACATACTTAATTTCTCTTATTTTTTGTGCGACATTTATTTATATTATGATTGAAAATGAAAAATAAACTTCTTCCTTTTTTGATCATTTTAACTTCGATAATTTTCATTCTTCGTCTATTTTGGGTTCAAATAATAAATATCAATGATGTTAAACTATCTAATAAAAACTCTGTAGAAAAAGTTTATAATTACCCGGAAAGAGGATATATTTTCGACAGAAATAATAAGTTGTTAGTTGAAAATGAGCCTTTTTATGATTTGATGATAACACCCGCAAAATTAAAACAAATTGACACTACTGAATTTTGTGAAATATTAAAAATTGACAAACAAATATTTATAGATAAAATAAAAAAAGCAAAAAAATACTCAAGAATTAAATCCTCAGTTTTTTTATCACAAATTTCAAAAAAAGATTATGCTATTATTCAAGAAAAATTATGGAAATACGATGGTTTTTCTGTAACAAAAAAATCTAACAGAAATTATCTTTTAAATTCGGCTTCAAATATATTAGGCTACATAAGTGAGGTTAATGACTATGAGATTAAAGACAATAGCTATTATGAGTCAGGAGAGTTAATTGGAAGACAGGGAATTGAAAAAGCTTACGAAGAAAAACTAAGAGGGATAAAAGGAGTTAGCTATTTTCAAAAAGATAATTTCAATAGAATTACAGGGAAATATAAAGATGGTATTTATGATACGATTTTTAAACCTGCCAAGGATTTAAACTTAACAATTGATTTAGATCTTCAAGTTTACGGAGACTCACTAATGATTAATAAGTTCGGAAGTATTATAGCAATTGAACCTGAAAGCGGTGAGATTCTTTCTCTTATAAATGCACCCAGCTTTGATCCAAACTTGCTGATTGGAAGAAACAGATCAAAAAATTATATCAAGTTAAAAAACGATACAATAGGCAAACCCCTTTTTGATAGAGGATTACAGGGACAATATCCTCCAGGATCAACATTTAAACTAATTAACGGACTTATTGCTTTAGAAGAAAATATTATAACTTCTAATACTAAAATTTCATGTAACGAAGGACATTACTATTCAAAAAATAGATTTATGAGATGTCATTGTAAGCCAGGAACTTCTAATGATTTAAATACTGCAATTTATAATTCTTGTAACACTTATTTTGCTACAATATATAAAAACACATTAAACAAATATTCTAATTCTAGAGAAGGAATAAATAAGTGGAAAAATCATGTTGAAAGTTTTGGTTTAGGGAATTATTTAGGATATGATCATCCTTTAGGTAGACCTGGTCTAATACCAGATTCTAAATATTATGACAAGTGGTATCCAAACAACAGATGGAGAGCTGCAACAACTATTTCAAATGGAATTGGGCAAGGTGAAATTTTAACGACCCCAATTCAGTTGGCAAATATAACTGCAATAATTGCGAATAGAGGATGGTATAAAACTCCGCATTTAGTAAAAAAAATAAGCAATGACTCAATTAATTCAAAATTCTTAGATAAAAAACACACATCCGTAAAATCTATTCATTATGAAAAAATAATTAATGGAATGTTTGACGTAATTGAAAAAGGAACGGCTCAAAATTCAAAAATAAAAGGAATTGAGATAGCAGGAAAAACCGGAACTGCTGAAAATTTTATAAAAATAAAAGGCAAAAGGTCTCAACTTACAGATCATTCTATCTTTATTGGATTCGCTCCAAAAGAAAATCCTAAAATTGCTATTGCAGTTTTTATTGAGAATGGATATTGGGGTACAAGATGGGCTGCTCCAATAGCAAGCCTTATGATGGAGAAATATTTAAAAAAAGAAGTAAAAAGAAAATATCTTGAAAATTATATTTTAAGTGGGAATCTTATGGAAGAATATTTAAAACCTTATACAAAAAATAATTTTTCAATTAATGAGTGAAATCAATATAAAAAAAATAGACTGGCTGAGTGTTATTATTCTTAGCATACTAATTTCTCTTGGACTTGGCAATATATTTTCATCATCTCAAATTTATTTATTAGACTCTATTTTTTCTTTTAATCCATTTACAAAACAATTGTTTTTTGCAATTATTTCAGTTTTTATTTTCTTATTCATTCAAATTCTTTCCATTAATTTTTTTATAAAATATTCAAGTATTTTATACGTTCTTTCCATAATGTCTTTAATTGGACTTTTTATTTTTGGTAATGAAGTTAATGGTGCGTTGGCTTGGTATCAAATAAATGGATTTAGTATTCAGCCAAGTGAATTTGCAAAACCAATAACTGCTCTTGCCTTAGCAAAATACTTAAGTGATATTAATTCAAATATTAAAACAATTAAAACTCAATTTTATTCGTTTTTAATAATTTTAATTCCCATAGCTTTAATTATACTTCAACCAGATCCGGGAACTATAATTATTTTCTTAAGTTTTATTTTAGTTTTTTATAAAATAGGTCTTCCCTCTATTTATATGAACCTATTCGTAGGATTTATAATATTGTTTTTTGCCACTATTCTACTAACTCCAAAAAATGTTATTCTTTTTCTAATTGCATCAATGTTGATTTTTCTTTTTTTAAATAAAAGAAATAAAAAAGTTGTAAAAAAAATATTTATTTATGGTTTAATTTTTTCAGTATTTGTATTTTCTGTTGATTTTATATTTAATAATATTTTTGAAGAACGTCACAGAAATAGATTTAATATTGTGATGGGAATAAAACAAGATAATCAAGGGACTGGATATAATACAAATCAATCAAGAATAGCATTTGCATCTGGCGGATTAACTGGGGAAGGGTTTTTAAAAGGGTCTCAAACTCGAGGAAATTTTGTTCCCGAGCAACATACGGATTACATATTTTCTACTGTTGGTGAAGAATGGGGGTTTTTAGGAGCTTCATTTATAATTCTTCTTTACACTTTTTTGATGCTAAGAATTGCTAAAAGAGCAGAACTTCAAAGAAGTTTGTTCAGTAAAATCTATTCTTACTCAGCCGTAACTATTATTTTTTCACATTTTTTTATAAATATTGGTATGGTTATAGGTTTGGTCCCTACAATTGGAATTCCATTACCGTTTTTAAGCTATGGAGGGTCAAGTTTAATGGCTTTTGTTTTATTATTCTCTATCTACATAAAATTAGACTCAGAAAGAACTAGTAAATGGTAGTTATTTAGATTTAAAATATTCTTCCAAATTATTTCCTAAAAACATAAAACTAGTAACCAATAACATAATAGCAATACCTGGAATAACTGCAAGATAAGCCTTCCCTAAAATAATATATTGATAATTATCTTTAATCATCGATCCCCAGCTAGGAATAGGTGGTTGAGTTCCAATACCTAAAAAACTTAAACCACTTTCTATTAAGATAGCTGAAGCGAAATTTGCAGCAGAAATAATTAAAATAGGACCTATAATATTTGGAATTAAATGCTTAAAAAAAACTCTTGAGTCAGAAAACCCTAACACTTTGGTTGCAATAATATAATCTTTATTTTTTTCCGATATAACTTGTCCACGAACAATTCTAGCGACTTCAACCCACATTGTTAAACCAACAGCTACATACACCTGCCAAAAACCTTTACCTAGAGCTAAAGAAAATGCAATAACTAATAAAAGAGTAGGAATAGACCAAAAAATATTAATAACCATCATTAATATTTTGTCGGTCAAACCCCCATAATATCCACTGGTTAGTCCTATAAGTAATCCTATCAACAAAGAAATCAAGACTGCAACTATACCAATGGACATAGATACTCTAGTTCCTAACATGACTCTACCAAAAACATCTCTTCCATAATTGTCAGTGCCAAAAATATAATTTCTTTTAATCAAGAATTTTTCTATAATTTGATTTGAAGTTAAATTTGAAGGAAAATCAGTAAAAGGAATAGATTTTATAATTCCGTCATTTGACAGATCAGAATATTTTATACTATTTTTTGACAATTGAAAATTAGAAATTAAAATTTCAGTATCGGGATACTTATTTCCAGTAAATAACTTACTCAAAAAAGATTGTTGATTATTACTATTATTTGGGACTATTATAAAACTTGCCTTAAAACCTGGGCTTTTAGAATTGATTGGCAAATGCATCTGATTTGAAAACCTTGAGCTATCAGGAATAAAAACGTATGAAAAAAGAGATACAAGAAGGCAAAACAAAACAAAACAAGAACTTAAAATAATACCTATATTATTTAGAGATACTGTGTTTTTAAAAAATTTCATTAACCAACTTTAGCTAAAATATTATTATTTTTTTCTATTTTCTTTGTTTTTAAATTTAATAAAACATTAATGCTTTCGTTAATATAGATATCAGATTTTAATCTATTGTGCCATCTCTTTCGATTTTCTTTATATTCTTCAGAGTCTTTAATTTTGGATGATTGATCGCTCAAAAGATCAAAATTCAAATTATTATTATAATCTTTTATTCTATCAAATTTCTTAAGTTTTAATTTATTATTGTTCTGTTCATTTTTAAAAGTATTATAATTTAAAGAATAACTTTTATTTTTTCTTCTTTCAGAAAACCACTTAGCATTTTGATCAATAAGATTAAATAACTCGTTTTTTGAAATCCTTAATTTAGAATCATTAATAACACTTTCTAGATTGTAATATCCATTCCATTTTCTAAATTGTGCTTTATCTATCTGATCCCACTTTAGAGGATTTTTTTCATCTGCCTCACCAATTTCAATATGTGAATATGTATTAGGAGTTACAATATCACTTTCAACTCCTTTAAGTTGGACAGAGCCGCCATTAATTCTATAAAATTTTTCAGTTGTTATTTTTAGAGCACCTAAATCAAAGTCACTATTTGATAAAAACCTATTTAAATCTAACACATTTTGTACTGTACCTTTTCCAAAGGTATTGTCGCTTCCAATAACTACTGCTCTTTCATAATCTTGTAAAGCGGCTGCCATAATTTCTGAAGCAGAAGCAGACATTTGATTAACTAAAATAACTAATGGTCCATCCCAAATAACAGAAGGGTCTTTATCATATAAAACTTTTTTTCTATTTCCAATAGATTTGACCTGCACGATTGGACCAGTTTCGATAAATAAACCAGTCATGTCAACAACAGTTTGAAGTGCACCTCCTCCGTTATTTCTTAAATCTAAAACAAGACCTTCAATACCTTCTTTTTTTAAATTTATGATTTCTTTTTTTACATCAGAAGCGCAGTTAATCTCTTTGTAATCGTTAAAATCAACATAAAACTTAGGTAAAGTTATAAGACCATAAGTTTTATTATTTTTTTTAATTAGTGTAGATTTTGCATAGCTCTCTTCTAAAACAACTTCATCTCTTGTAATTGGAAAAGTTTTAATTTCATTATCAGATTTACGACGAACAGTTAATTCGACTACAGTACCTTTTGGACCTTTAATTAATTTAATTGCATCATCAATTCTCATCCCTATAACATTGACAGGATCTTTTCCGGGTTCACCAACTTTGATTATTTCATCACCAGCTTCTATTTTTTTATCTTTCCAAAGCGGACCTCCTAAGATAATTTGAACAATTTCAATTCCACCATCACGTTTTTGTAGTCTGGCTCCGATTCCATCAAATCTCCCAGAAATATTAACATCAAAACGATCTTTATCTTCAGGTTTAAAATAAAGAGTGTGGGGATCATATTGAGTAACAAATGAATTAACATAATTTGAGAACCAATCTTTTCTTTCCAAGTCATTCATTAAATCAAAAATATCATTGATATTATCCTTTACTATTACTAGAGATTCTTCTCTTAAATCAGAATCAGATTTTTTCTCATAGTCTTTGTTAGATTCTAGCAACTTTTTTTGATCTAAAATTTTTATATCATATAAATCTAGCATTGAAAATTTTAACTGTTTTCTCCATCTTTCTTTTCTTTCTTTATCATTTTTAGGAAATGATAAATTTTCAAAATCTACATTTATATTTTCTTCGCTATCAAATTCAAATGTTTTTTCAAACAAAGAAGGCATAAACATTTCCACTTCATTTATTCTCTGAATGAGTCTATTATAAGTTAAATTGAAAAAAGTCAAATCATAACTAAGCCATTGATCATCAATTGATTTTTCATATTTTTTAAATTCTTTTAAATCTGAATTCAAAAAATATTTTTTCTGAGGATCAATCATTTCTAAATAACTATTAAATACTTTGAGTGATAACTGATCATTAATATCTTGAGATTGATAATGGCCTTTCTCTAAAACATATTTAAGAAGCTCTATTAATAGCTTGTCCTTGTTTGGATCGTCAAACTTAACCTCGTGATATTTCCAACTTATAAAAATAAAAGTTAATGAAACAAAAAGCGTAATAAATATTTTTTTCATATTGACTTTAATATACTCAAGATTATTTCAAAAATCATGCAAACTATCTCTAATATAATATATAAATCTAAGCGACCTAAATTATTTAATTAAAAAACTCATTTATAAAATCAAATAAATTAGCCCATAGCTATTTTATAAATAGTGATTAATCTTTTTTGTANTTTTAATGATTGTATGGATAATTCTAATAAATATGTTCAAATGGTCGGTGGTTTTGTGGCCGTAGTTTTTGGAGTTTTACAGGGTATAGACTGGCTTTTCAAACGATTTGAAATAGACAGCCTTTATTTTAATATTATTCTTATCCTATTGCTTGTTGCCTTTATCTTTAGTATTGCAATTTTTTTTATTAAAAGAAAAAAAGCCAATCTTAAAAATAAAAAATTAGAAAAAAAATCTAAAATCAAGTTAATTCTCAGTGTAATTTTAACTGGTTTAGTATTATTAATTTTTGTTTATTTCTTTAGGAAAATAAATACAAATCAAACGCTAGTAAGTAAAGTTATTCCCGAACTAATTCAAATATATGACAATGGTAAAATTGCTGAATCATTTTTAAAATCTAAAGAATTACTTGACAAATACCCAAATAATGAAATTATTAAAAGTTATTTTACTAAATCAAGCAAGTATAACTATTTAAAATCAGATACTGATGGTGTTGATGTTAGTGTTAAATATGCTGAAGATTCTACTTACACTTATTTAGGAAAGACTCCTTTAGATTCATTTGTTACTCCAAACATTTGGGGAGATCAATCACATAAATTAAAGCTTGTTTATAACAATATTGAATATGAGCAAAAAGGTAGAGATATACATAATTACAAATTTCCAGATCCCTCAATTAAAGTTCCTGAAAATCATGTAGCATTTCTTGGAACTAACCCTGAATTTGGATTTTTTTTGCAAGGAATAAACTTTGAGGACATAAAACTAACACCTTTTTCTATAGGCATTAATGAAGTGTCAAATAAAGATTTTCAAAAGTTTGTTGATGCAAGAGGATATGAAAATCCCTCATATTGGGATTTTCCAATTCAAGTAGGTAATAAAATATACGATTTCAATTCGTCAATAAAATTATTTATTGATAAGTACGGAAGAAAAGGTCCAGCAAATTGGTCTTATGGAAAATATCCTTCAGGACTTGATAATCATCCTGTTACAGGAATTAGTTGGTTTGAAGCAAGAGCCTACGCTAAATTTAAAAACTTAACACTTCCAAATATTTTTCAATGGACTTACGCTTCTGGAATTCCAGAAAATTTTATGACAGTTGATCAATCAGTAACTAAGGAAAGTAATTATGATTCATCTCAGTTAAGAGAGGTCTCAAATAGTAGTGGCTCTTATAATGGATTAAATAACATAGGAGGAAATGTTAAAGAATGGGTTCTCAATGCAAATGGTGATAAAA
>JGI20158J14315_10002778_pt1 | contig 11958 bp, 10 predicted proteins | sample COG_08_FD_14315 | JGI IMG/M metagenome (IMG submission 14315)
TGCTTCGGGAAATGCGTTTATATTCTCGCGGCGAAAGAGAGGAGAGAAAAAGTAAAAAGGAAACGAGAAAGAATACTGCGAAAGAAACACTCACGTGTTGTCGTGACCGAAGTGCGCGTGCATTTTACGAGCGTATCTATGAAAGAGGTGTGGTGGTAACAGAATGGCGTTTTGAGAAATTTGTTTTGACTTTTTGTAAATTTTGACTGCGCAGCTGCTCATTTTGTCTCTCATTCAGAAGTTCAAGCGTTCGCACAAGTGTTCTCGAGTGGAGAAGTTGTTCTCGACGAAGCATCCGAGGAAGAACGCGTTTTTATCCATCTCGAAATCGAGGGTCGGTTTGTAGACCTCAATTCTAACATCTCGCTGCTCTGACGTGAACACTTTAAACAGCGCAGACATGTTTGCATTCCTCTTTCTCTTCTTCTTTCGAGTGCTCGGTATTTTTTGACGACTCGTCTCGATATTTTTTTTGTATCTAAAAAATACTTCACAAAAGGAACAAACACATCACAGCAACATTCATTCATCAACAGCGACATCATCCACGATGTCTTCTCAAAGCAAATCGCTCAATGCGATGACACTTCTCGTCCTCGCGACGGCGATGTTATTTTCGGCTGGTTTTTTAAAAGGAGTTGAAGGAAGAAAACTTCTCCAAGAAGAAGAAACGTTCCCAAGCGAAGATATTCTCGAAGAGCAAGATCTGATAGGAGAAGAGTACGCGATGGCAATGGCACCAGCGCCGGCACCAGCACCTACAATGATGACGATGGAGGAAGAATCGATCGTTGTTGAAGGAGAAGGAGAGGTTCCAGCGAAGCGCCGTCGATCGCTTTTGCAAGAACTCGGGAACGGTCCAGTTCCGAGTGGTGAGGAAATTCTTGGAGAAATCTATGACATCTACGACGAGATGTTCGCGCCGGCGCCTTCGCCGGCGACGACGACGGAAGAAGAGGAGATTTTACCACCGGTGAGGAGAAAGTTGCTCCAGATGATGGAGGGTATGATGCCGGATATGACTGGGATGCCGGATCCGTTACCTTCAACCGGCGACGGCGCCATGGACGAAGGCGAGGCGCCTTCGCCGGCGCCGACTGCCACGACCGACGAAGAGATTCTCGACGAAGAAGTTATTCCGCCGGTAAGAAAGTTGCTTCAAGAAGAAGGTGACGTCATAATGGACGAAGTTATCGCAGTTCCGCCGACAGAAGCACCTATCGCCGAAGCACCCGCGCCGGCTCCAATTGAAGACATCGGGATGATCGTCGAAGAGACTCCCGGTCGAAAGCTCCTCCAAGAAGAACTCGAACCGCAACCAGTAATAAACGGAGAAGAAGAACAAGAAGTACCGCCAACGACGGAAGAAGAAGAGGCTACCGCCGAAGCACCGTCCCCAATCATCGGTACTTTTGAAATAACAACAATCACCGGCACCATCACTGCCGCGGAAGATTATGACCCAGACATGACGGGGCCAAACTAAAAGCGGCGAGAGCAAGACGGTGAGACGGAAAGAATCTCAAAGAAAGAAAAACGAGAGACAAATGTACAAGTGTACACGTGCACGCTTTGCAATTACGACGAATTAAACTTTTAACAAGTTTAAAAGAGAGAGAGAGAGAGAGAAAGAGAGAGAGATGTGCGTCTCGCGTAAAATGTTGTGAACTCAAACTCCTTCCCTCTTAATACTCCACTATAAAACTCAATCCCCCCATTTCTACAAAGAGCATGAACGGGGAACTCGCGTTCGCGTACGTCGGCGAATATTCCAAGCAAAACCCAAACGTACCTCACGGACACGGGTCTGTTCTGTACCACGACCAAGGTGGGCTGTATCAAGGTCAATTTCGAGAAGGAAAACGACACGGACAAGGGGAGTTGATTTTAGGGGATTCCCCTTTCGAGGAAAACGCAAAAACGTCCTGCGCGAAGTTTAAAGGCGAATGGAAGGACGATTTGTTCGATGGAAATGAGAATGAATTCTCCAACGGACAGGGGTTGAAGCTAACGGGAACGTGGAAAAGAGGAGAGATTCAGTTCGGGGTGGAAATCGACGAAGAGGATGGTAATGTGGTCGTGTACCACGGCAGTTACAGAGAGAAGAAAAGAGAAGGGAAACTGTGCTACGAACGCGCGCGGGACGGCGGCGAAATTTTCGGAGGGTTTAAAGAAGGAAAGATGCACGGCTGTTGCGTGTACGTGTATCCAATGAGTAGCAGCACTAGGAGTAAATCGAATAATTTAGCGAAAGAAAGTGTGTTAGAGTATTGGGACGAATCGAATCGACCGGCGTTGCGTGGGATTTTCGTCGAAGGAAGGTTGCTGAAGGATACGGCGGAGTATTTCGAGAAAGGCTTGAGCAGAGAGAGTGTGAAAGAATACATAGAGAACACGCCGGTAAAATCAGCTATTCGAGGATGCGTATTTGAGGATGATAAGAGAGATCCGAGGGAGCGGGATATAGTGGAGATGGTGAAGGGTAAGTTGGTGGCGAGGAAAGACGTGAGATGGAGCGGTAAAGACACAAAGTCGGTAGAGTTTGTGGCGTTAGTGACGGGTACTCTCGTTCGACACGATAAAGGTGCGAGTAAAGTGAGGTGGTTTCCAGAGCAAAGAATCACTGTTTTGGACGATTTAACTTCCTCAGATGAAGATGACGATGACGATGACGATGGCAACGGTCGAGGGAAAAAGAAGGGAAGGAAGACGAACGACGGGGGAAATGTCGCCATCGGAGGCTACTTTTTTGAATACGATGGGAAGTTAGAACACTCGTTGGGGTGCGAGGCAACTATCGTGCGGAATGCAAGAGACGCAAACGTTAAACGCCGCACGTATTTTAGCCCGTATCTAGGTAAATGCATAGCGCTCGTCCCTACTCGGCACATCAAGAAAGGCGAGGATATCAAGGTTCTTCCCGATTATGCCGCCGGCCATCGCCTTGGACCGAAACGGTATCGTTCTCTAGTCACACGTGAAGAAGAAAAAGAAGGGTGATACCAGTATGTATAGTAAAAATAATAACTACTACCTGGTAGGTACCTAGTACCAGTATCTAATACATATACAAGAATGCTAAAGCAATCGTCGTCGAACAACCGTTCCGGATCGAGACGCGTGTCCGACTTCGTTCACCGCCGCTATGTACCAACACTTCTCAAACACTCTAATTCTATCGCCAAATCCTCTCTGTTCCATGATCCACTTGACGTACGGAAACGAAATCTGGTCTCTTCCGAATGGTGAGCGCAAGATTTCGTGCGCCCACCTGGCGCTTAACTCGAACCCAATCGCATTCGTCCTTCGAATGAACAACCCCGTATCCGGCAATCCTTTCCCTTGGAACCCTTCCTCTTTATACCTTTTCACGGTTTGACTCAACCATCGGCTTCGATCCGAATCGTACGTCTCGTTTACGCTCAACGCTCCGTGAAACATCTTCGTCAACTTATCCGCCTCCGCAAACACATCCTCCCTGACATGATTCTCACTCACCGCCACGTCAAACTCGTACGGCCTTTCGTGTCTCTTCACCCTGGTAATCTTCGGGTGCGTGTTCGCTCTCAACAAGACATCAACCACCGCCGTCGCGTCTTCGCTCAACTCTAGCTTTGAATCAACCCACACGGTCACTTTACTCTCCGGAAAATGAAATGGCAACAACGCTTTCACTAATCTCGCTTTCATTCGACTGTCCGGGAACCCCGGGTGTGAATACTCGACCACGTTCCAAGCGTCGAAACACCCGCTCTGGTACCCAAACTTTTCAATCGTCGGCTTATCCACAAACGCCACAAAACACACGTCATCTTGCTTATACCGAGTCGGATCCGCACCAATCGGTCTGTGCAACGTATCCTGCGCGCCAAACGACGCAGTCACGACCACAATCTGGCAATACCGAAACCTTGCCAACTGTTCGTCGATGAACCCGTCGCGCCCGCTAAACAAAATCGAAATCGCTTTCCGGCCTACCGCTTTATCCGTATCATCGAACGCGCCGAAATCTTTCCCCTCGTACGCGTACTGCTCCAACTCCTTCAACTTCCCAACCGGAGGAAGCGAGACTAACACCTCCTCAAACTTCACCTTCTTTATCGCCCTTCCTTCCTCGTCTCTCCGTCTCTGGTAATGAAATCGAGACGACACTTGCATCTGCTTCTTAAACTTCTCCGAACACTGCGTCCGCCATCCAGGTTTCGCTTTAAACAGGTCCTCGCGTAACACGCTCAGCGTTTTCGTCTCGCACAGAGGCGGTAACCTGTTCGGGTTCACGTCTTTTGCTCCTCCCAAGCCAAAGGAAAGTGAGACAAAATCGGACGATTTTTGCATCACATCGAGCACCGCGTCGTGGAGCACGGAGACGAACGCCGCCACGAAAAGGACGAACAAAACTCTTAGCAAGAGAGTTTGACGTTTGCTTCGTTTGTTCTTCACCATCATCGCACAAAGAAAAGGCGGGAGTTCCTCGTTTTCATGCGAGAGATGTGAGTGGATATAATGGAGAATCTTTGGAAAATCTCCTCAAATGTAATACGCGCGCAATAAACAACAACAAACAAACAACTTTAACTCTCGCGATCTCTCTTTAAACACGCGCAAGACGACGTCACCATCTTTGCGCTTCGCTGCTTCGGCGGCAAAATCATCGATATTATCCATAACGAACCGAAGAAGAAGGAGTAAGAGGAACATCATCATCATGGAGCGGTTTCTGATTCGAAAATTCGCGACGGCTTCGTCGTCCCAAGACGAGACGACGACGAAGAAGCAAAAGACGAACGAGAAGTGTGTAAAATGGCACGCACTTCACGCCTCGTTACTCCTCCGCGTGGATCATTCCTGCCCGAACAAAAACGCGAGCAAAATCGCGTGTTTTGATCTCGACGAAACGTTGCAAAAGACGAAATCCGGCAAGAAACCGTTCATGACGCACGAGAACGACTTTACGTTTCGAGACCAATCGGTGAGAACCGCGTTGAATTTGTTACACGAGAATGGGTATAAGATTGTGATTTTTTCGAATCAAGGGATGGTGAAAAGCGCGGTGGATGGGAAGAAAGCGGAACAGATTCGGAAACGGGTTGAGATTTTCGCGGGTGAGGTACGTGCGTTTGTGTTGTCGCTTCTTGGTCTTCGCTTCGTTCTTCGCGAGCGTTTTTTGTTCGTTTCTTACTCCTTTCATCGCGCTGACTTTTGATCGTGGTCGTTTCTTTTCTTACCTTTAATTGATGACAAAAAACAGCTCGGGGAGGCCAAGTTTGACTTTTACGCGGCGACGCAATCCGGCGAGAAAGACGTCAAAGGGTACCGCAAACCAAACGTCGGCATGTGGCGAGAGATGCTTTCGCGAAGAGAAAAAATACAAGTAGAGGAATTAGAAGGAAACGAAATAACGAGCACATTCTACGTCGGCGACGCGGCGAATCGTCCGCAGGACCACTCCGACGCCGATATCGCTTTCGCTCGAAACTGCAACGTTGAATTTTTCCTCCCGGAACAGTTCTTCGAAGGCGGGGCCTTTCGAAAGTTTCTTCAACGTCTCGAAACCGACAAAGACGACGACGACGATTCACCACCAAAAGAAGAAACGGAAGAAGAAAAACAAAAAGGAGTGCCACGAGGAGATTAGTGGCAGAAATAACAATAGCGCGTGTCTAGACATTATATAAACAAGCAGCGCGTATTTAGAACGCTCGCATCCATTCCCCCAATTTTCCTCACAAGTAGCCCCTCAAACACATTTCCCCAAACACTTTTCAAACGGGTATCACACACTCACTCGAGAGTAAACACGCAATAAACAGTAAAAAGATGCCACCGAAGAAGAGCAAGAAACTAACATCACTGAAAGTCCCGGAGACGGAATCGGCGAGGAAGAAGCTCACCGTCGCGCAGCTGAGAAACGTTTTAGTTTCGTTAGGTTTGTCCGTGGACGGATTGAAAGCGGATTTGTTGTTAAGATTGGAAACGCATCTTTTGGAGGAGAAGAAGGAAGACGAAGAGAAGGGGGGAGAAGTGGGCGCGAGGAAACGAGCTCGATCGGAGGAGAAGAAGGAGAAGGAGGAGGAGGAGGACAAAACCGCCGTTCCCGAGAAAGAAGAAGAATTGAATTCAGAATTGGGGGACACGTTGGGAAAATTTTCGCCAAAACCACAACCAACCCAAGAACAAGAAGGAGCGGCGAAGAAGACAAAGAAGGCGAAGGTGGAGGAGGAAAATGGTGATACGATCGCAAAAAGAGAGAAAAGCGCGAAGTCGTCGATGCCGCGAGTAGATTTAACGCAGATTGGTGCGTACGAGCGTTTGCGCGCGAGACGAGTGGAGATTCGCTACGAAAATTTTCCGGCGGATGCGGACGAGGCGCTGGTGAGACGCGTCTTTGAGACGTACGGCGACGTAAGAGAGATTTTCAGCTCTGGTTCGAATGGCGTCGTGAGGTTTCAGACGCAAGAAGCGGCCGAAAGCGCGTTAGCTGCGTTGAAAAATGGGTCGTACGTGATGGACGGGTGCGAAAAAGGTGTGCGAGTTAGATGGGCGACGTGGGAGGAAGACTTGAAGTCGAACGCGACTGAAGTGGAGTTGGATTTACGAAAGTTTGTCGAGGAGGAGTGCGACGAGACGACGAGAAGTTCCAAACAGATTTGGATAGGCGCGTCGTCGAAATTAGCGAGCGATGAGCTAGTCAAGGCGTGGCTGGAACGGTTCGGCGAGGTTGAATCGTTCAAAGCGTTTAGAAAGGAGAAGCATTTTTCGTTCTTGGCGACGTATGCGAAAGAGGAGGATGCGAAGCTGTGTTTTGACAGCTTAAACGAGAAACAGCCACCAGGTTCGTTGGTATATCACGCGCCTTTAAGGGTGGACTTTACGATTGTAGACGAAACGACGAGAATGAGTTTAGAGAAAATGGCGCAAAAAGTAATCAACCCGCAACAACAACAACAACAACAACAACAACAAAGTCCAGGCGGCAAGGCTTTATTGACTCCGGTTGTTAAAACAACGGAGAGTCCTGCGAAGAAGCAAGAAGGCGATCACATGAAACGGTCAGACTCTCGAGACGCCATGCCTCCTGGAATGGTCGTGGAACCGCCGTCTTCTTCGGAACCGACTACGCCCGATGTCATCGCCAGGTACCTCCGATCCGTGTACTCGAACGGTAAAAAATTACCGAGACGGGGTCAGTTCGACCCACCAAACGTACATCATTATGGACCTCCGTCTGAAAAACTCTATGTCTCGAGCATACCCGCGTGTTTTGATAAAAACGCCGTCGCGCCTATGTTTGAAGCGTTGGGCGAGGTAACCGACGTGCACATTTTATTCGACCGCCATACAAAAAAACACAAAGGCAGTGGCTTTGTCACCTTTCGAACGGTCGAAGAAGCGGAGCGAACGATCGCTTTGCTCGACCAAAATTACATCTTAGACAACAGAGACCCGAATCTACCGACGAACAAGCCGATTTATTTCAAGTTTGCAAAAGGTAATCAGCAAGCTTCCGCACAGCAACATGTGTTCCAGCAAGGCGCGCCGCATCAAGGATATCAACATGGAGGAGGAGGAGGAGGAGGAGGACAAAGCATGCAAAGCATGGCGATGCAAAACCAGCATCAGTATTTGCAAATGCAGCAGATGCAACAAATGCAACAACAACAACAAATGCAGCAGCAGCAATACTGGCAAATGATGGCGCAACAGCAGCAACAACAACAGTTTCAGCAGCAACATCTACAACAAGGCCAACCGTTCATGCCGCCGCAGCAGTTTCCACCGCCTCAGTGAAGAATATTACGAGTAATTAATAGTAGTTTAGTGGGTAATTTATATAGTTAAGCACCAATATTATTGAATGGAACGATACGTTCTCTTTATTAAAAACTACGAAACCTTCTTTTCTTTGTACACTTCATTATAAAGCTAATACGGCGACGATCCGGGAGCACCACCACCACCTCTTCCGCGCCCACCACCTCTGCCACCTCTGCCACCTCTGCCTCTCCCTCTTCCGTATGGCATCATCATCGGAACCATCATCATTCCGCCGGGAAACCCACCGAATCGTCCTCCCCCTCTTCCCCGGCCTCTCCCGCCAGCCTTCATCCCCGGCACGTTCGTTCTCTTCGCGCTCACTTTCAACTTCCTCTGCGGGAACTCCTCCAACCCGGTCCCATCCAGCAACACCGCCGCATCCACCGCGTCCTTTTCCAAAAACTCAACGTACGCGAACCCTTTTGGATTTTCAAACTTATCGGTTAAAATAGTCACCCGGTTCACCGTCCCGCACTTCTTAAAGTGTTCCGCCAGCATCCCAGGTTCCGCGCCGTAATCCACTTGGCCGACGAACACCGACCGAGAGTCAATCTCTTGTCGCTCGGCTTTCTCCTTCTCCAACTCTTCCGGCGTTTTTTGCGGTTTTCCACCCTGTCCTTGACCGTTATTGTCGGAATGGTGATGTTTCGCCATTTCTTCGTCCAAAGCNTTCCCGTCGATCCCTTGCTCTTGTTCTCGCAGCGAGGACGCTTCGCGTTCCATTTCCGCCAGTTTTTCTTTCATTTTCAAGATCTCGTCGTCCTCGGCCGTCATCGTCGCTTCCAGCTGTTGTGTGTTTTCAACATCGCATCAGAGATAATAAAACGTTTCAGGTCAGACAGAGCACGAGATTGAATGAATTGGATGAATTGAATCGGCAACTCGTTGCCGTAAAGAAGTGAACAAAAGAGCTCGAGAAAGAATACGAAAGCAAACAAAAGCAAACAAAAAGAATACTTACCTCCTCGTGGCCTTCGGCGTCCATGGCGTCGGAAGTATTCGCGTTACCGCGCGTCGATTTGCGCGCTTTAGGCATTGTGTATTAAATAATAATAATTGTGTGTGTCTTCTTGTGGAACTGAGGGGAATTTTTGTGTGGTAAAGAGAGGGAAAAACAACGTAAGATGCACGCTATGCACGAAAGAACACTTTCAACTTAACAACTACTCGCATTCGTAATTAATAGTATTGTTATTATTCGTCGTTTCCGTTATCGTTCCCGGATGATGACGAGGAGGCGTCGTCGAAGGATGCCTCGATGATTTCCCCTCCTTCGAAGAAATCCTCGTCGTCGTCGTTTCTAGTATTCGTCCCGTTTGCGTCAATCACGACGTCGACGTTTCGACCAACCCCTCCTCCCCCGACGCCGTCGACTTCAAAACTTTCTCCGTTTCTTAAAGTGGCGACGACGGTGACGTTTTTCTTCCCGGTCGTGACCGATTCCATGGTGACTGCGATCGAGGCTACTTTGTTACCGCTCGAGGACGAAGCGATCATCCCAATCCTCGTCACGTCCGTCCTTTTCCCGTTGACGTTCATCGAGTTGCTCATTTGCGTCGTCACCGGTCCAACGATTACGTCCTCGCCGCCTAAAGCTTCTCTCAACTTCCCGTCCTTTTCGCACTTACTCCTCGCGATTTCGTACGCGTCCTCTACGTTCGTTCGCATCTCGGACATCCCTTCCGCGAGTTGACCCGCGAGATTGTTAATCACACCAGTCGCTACTCGCCCCATTAAACCTTTCCCGAAGAGTTGTTCTCGCTGCGTCGAGTTAATCAGTTCGTTCTTTTTATTCTTTCTGTTATTCATATTCATCTGTTGTTCTCGTTCGGTGGTGGTTAATGCATTCTCCTTCTTCTTGAATGGATTCAACTTCTCGAAGAACGATTCTTCTTCCGCTTTTGCAAACACTCTCCTTCTCCTCCTCTTCGCGCGATGACGATGACGATGCTCAAGACGATGAAACGCTCCTCTCGAGGATACCCCCGCAGATGATGATGATTGCGTCGCAGATGATGCAGTCATAACTCTCGCATTCCCGGGAAAGATTGCAAAACTGCTCATGAGATATGAATTTTGGAAAGATATATTGCCGCTGCTACTGCTGCTCGAATACTGCTGAGACGAAAGAATGAACCCTCTCTTCCTCCGCTCTCCTTTGGCTTCTTTAGCGACTTCGAAAGTGTCGTATTTGTTTGTAGACACGCGCGATAGATATGTGGCGTTTTATGGGGGAAATCCCCTTCTTTTGCTGACTCAGACATTTCGTTTTGTCCGCATAATTCGAACACGCGCGTGGATGAAGCGAGGCGAGCGCTGATACCGAACAAAAAGGCTTTGAAAAGACACACGGGCGAATTTTAGTGACGGCGGTATCATACCAATGCTGAGCTTTGTGCGTATCGTCGTCGCGCTTCTTTGCTTTGCCTCGATGGTTTCGAGTTCGTCGTCGAGTTTTGGTTTTGCCGTCGACACGGACGACGAAGGAGGAGAAGGAAAAGACGTCGTCGGTGGTGTTGCCACCAGAAATACGGGGAGGATAAGGAGGACGACGACAATAAGGACTCGTAAACTCCTCTCCCGCTCGGGTCTCCCCATCGACGACTTGGAGGAGTTCGAAACCTGGGACGTTGGTGGAGGTTTCGAGGAGCGCGACGACGACGAAGCAGACGACGACGAATACGAAGATAAAGAACGCAAACGCGCAGAAAAACGCTTACTCGAGAAGCGAGAGAAAGTGCGAGTGCGCGTGGGAAAGCTTCGCGCGAGACGGGCGGATAAACGCCGCGCGAAACGGTTAGCGAGCGGTGAAGACGTGTTGGAGGAGGAAGAGGACGAAGCACAACACACGGAGTTGACGGATGAAGAGATATTGGCGGAATACGAGGACGAGGACGAGGAGGAAAACGAAGAGGAAGAAGACGCGTTCGATCGAAACGATTTGAGAGACCGCGATGATCCGGACGACGAGGATGACGATTACGCGTTGAAGACGACGGAGGAGTTGCGGCAAACGAAGAAGGCGATGGATTTGTTCGACGAAGACGACGACGAAGAGGAGGAGGATGCAGATGGGGAGGATGGGGGTGAGAAGAAGATTAAGAAGAAGAAGAGGCCAACGTCCGACTTAGACGAGTACGAAGATATCGACGAGGTGGATTTGGATTACGACTCGGAAGGCGTGCACGCGGACGACGAGAACGATGTTTTCCGAGAAGACGACGAGTACGAAGACGAGCAAGAGTATGATTTAGATAGCGACGACGACGAGGACGTAAACGATGAAGAATATAGCGGTAAAGAAAAGGATTTTTAGAAAGAAAGAGAGATTAGAACACGTGAAATACTACGGTACCCGAGGTACGATTACATTCGCACGCGAATGAGAGAGAAAGACGACGTTTGTATAGAAAGATTGGAAAATTTTCATTTGTATGTATATCTCTTGGTGCGTGTATTACAAAATTTGTGTGTGTGTGCCTGTGTTTACAAGCTGTGTAACTCTCCATCTTCGTATCGCCAACCGATTGGGAGAGGACAGCGTTTGTCGAGGAGGTATTGTACACATTCGGTTTGGTTGTTCTCGTGCGCGTAGCGTACGGCGTCCATGTCCCACGGCGCTTTGGCGGTTTCGCGCAAGTACTTCAAACAGTCGAAGTGGCCGTTCCTGGCTGCAAGCTCACACGCCGATACGCTATATTTATCATACTTACGCTCAACAAGATATTCGAGTATGTGGAGATGACCCTTTAAAGCCGCCCAACTGGCAGTAAGATCATCCCAAGGCGCTTTGACTTCTTCGCGTAAGTATTTGAGGCACTCGAGATGACCGTTTACGGCAGCTTCTGCACACGCCCACCTATTAATAGGACACTTCTTTGCCACGCAATACTTTATCATTTCCAGATTACCTTTTTCTGCGGCCCTATTAATCGTCCCTTCATCCCACTTACACTTTTTCTCCTCTCGCGCCCACTTGAGCAACTCGAGTTTATTCGTTTCAGCAACTCGAGAGCAGAACCATTTTTCATCGTCCCAGTCACTCGGCCACAACGATTTATTCTCCCACACAAACTCCAAAGTCGATATCGATGACATCTCTTCAACTTTGAAACTCTTCTTCAAATCTTTTGCACGAGATGA
>JGI20158J14315_10002779_pt1 | contig 11954 bp, 14 predicted proteins | sample COG_08_FD_14315 | JGI IMG/M metagenome (IMG submission 14315)
TCGCAGATATTTATTTTGTTGATGGTGTTGTCCTTTCCAACGCATCAAAAGATTCCACTCGATGATGATCCAATTTTCACCGTAACTGTTTTTGTTGTCGTCTTTCTCTTTCTCTTCTTCTTCCTCTGTTATGAATGCGTCATCTGACGACGACTTATATGTCTTTATTAAATAATAATGATAAAAAAAACAGACGATATTTCCCCGATGGTTACCGGTGTCGGCGTGGACCTCTCGCACATCTCCACCATCTCGGAAGTGAAAGGTTTCTGTGGGAACGACCAAATCGAAGAGGCGCTGACTGGATGCGACTTGGTGATCATTCCAGCCGGGATCCCGAGGAAACCGGGGATGACCAGGGACGATTTGTTTAAAATCAACGCCGGGATTGTGAGAGATTTAGTCCAGAGCGTTGCTAAATATTGCCCGAATGCGATTTTGAACATCATTTCCAACCCGGTGAACTCCACCGTCCCAATCGCCGCCGAGGTGATGAAGAAGAACGACTGTTACGATCCGAAGAAAATTTTGGGTGTGACGACGTTAGACGTCATGCGAGCGAAAACTTTTGTCGCTGCGTTACGACCAGAAGATATTAAGGACGTGACCATGTGCGATGTGCCCGTTGTCGGTGGACACGCCGGTACGACTATCATTCCTTTGTTGTCCCAAGTCACGCCGAAACTTTCAAAACCTTTCGAAGGAGAGGAGTTGACGGCTTTGGTGACGAGAATTCAAAACGCTGGGACGGAAGTTGTCGATGCAAAAGCAGGCGCGGGTTCTGCGACGTTGAGTATGGCGTTAGCCGCAGAAAATATGGCAACATCTTGTTTGAGAGCGATGAGCGGCGAGAAAGGTATCGTCGAGTGCGCGTACGTCGCCTCGGAAGTTATTCCAGAGTTGGCGTTTTTCGCCTCCAAGTGCGAGTTGGGCGAAAACGGAGTTGAGAAAGTTTTAGGATGCGGCGAGATGGACTCGTACGAGAAAGTTCAAGTGTCAAACGCCGTCGCGGAGTTGAAATCGAGCATTGACAAAGGCGTTGAATTCGCCAACGCTTAAGCCGCTTGAAAAGAAGTAATTTTTCATCGTTTTTTTGATACGAGACCCCCCGGGCGCGTCTCAAGTTTTGTTTTATAAGAGAGAGAAAAGTGTTCTACAATACCCCCTGTGAATGTTACGACGATTACTTCTATACTGCTATTAATACACACATATCTAGTGAGATCATCTTCCCTACGCGCTCAAAGAGGCCGCTAAGCCGGCTTGGAATTTGCTTCCCACAACTCTATCTGTCGAGTTTGCCAAAAGCACGCGACCAAAATTTAGCTCAATGTTCCCTACGGGCAATGGCCACACGATACCAGCGCCACAACTCGCCCTCAAAGAATCTCTAAAGTTGGATGCTTTAAACGTGTGTTTGACTTTCTGTTCGTGTGGAATGAGGCATCCAGCGTTTACGAAAACGTGTCCATGAACGCCGATGTTGCGTAACTTTTCAACTGGGATGTCCATCTTCACCGAGGCTGTTCCGCTGACGATGACGTCCCCCCCTAAGGAATCATACGGTGAACTCGACTGTACCGAACGTGGTGGCGTCAAATTACCGGAAACAGACACTCCCGGCGACGAGGGAGTGCGGCTTGGCGAGGAGAACGTCGAATCTTTCTCGCGGCGCGCGTCGCAAGGTCCGGCGCCGTGCGGTTCAAACATGCGCAAAGAGCCGACGCCACCCATGAAGAATCGATCGGCAATGTTTGATCCGCGAACAACAGAGGAACTAGATGTCGGCGTCGACGTGTAGAATTCTTTTCGTAAAGGTAGCATAACACCCGCGCGCGCGCCAATCTGCCAACTCAAAGAGTGCTTCATTTTTTCTGGCAAGAAATCATTCACACGTTCCGGAAACGCTCTCGTGTATTTCGCGTGACACTCTGATTTCACAAACGCTTCCGTCGTCGAATCAAAAATTGGATTCAATCCTGCTAATTCCGTTCGGACGTTCCACCACCAGTTTCCATTCTTTCCTATTTTTACACCTTCTTCTTCTTCAATCTTCTGATTCGCCGCCGAGCGTGTGCACGATGGACGATTTCAACGAATGTCCACACATTTTTCTCACTGCTCTCGAGGCAAATCTCGTCGGATCGGTGATTTCTCTCCACACCAAATTATATTCTAACGTCGCCGGTCGTTCCGGCGAGCTCAGATGAAACGATAATCCTCTTCCGGTTTCGTGAAACGACGAGTGTCGCACTGAACAGTTGTGTTGCTGGAAAATCCTCAACGCCGTCGCGATGTCCGATCGTAACACTCTCGGTTGTTCCCAGTGTAAAGCGTAACTCGCTGATTTTTCGTGTCCTCTGATGAGCTCAAAATCAATCCTTTCCGCGCATCCAACCGCATTCTTCAACCCACCGGTTATCTCTACCGTCCCCTCCCCACTTTGCGAAACAAATGTCCCGGCTTTCAACGTCAACGCGTCCTTCTCCGCGACGTCTACGATAATCTTCGCACCATTCGGGACGTAATTCTCCTCGCTACCCGCGTCTAACGTCACGTTTATTCCTTTAAATATGTTATACTTCTCCAGTTCTTCTCTGCCCTTCAATAGTTCGTCTTTAATCTCTTCCAAGTTCCCGCACTTCTCCACGCGTTTCTCGAAACAGTTTTTAATCAACTTTTCTCTGGTCCTTTTGTTCCCTCGGACGACGATTTCGGAAACGAAACACGGGTTGTGTTTCAACTGTTCGTATCTGTTTCGGAAATCCAGCAACGCTTGTCGCATTCGAAGATTGTCATCATTATCATCGTCATCATTTTGTTGTTGTTGTTGTTGCTGTTCTTTCTCGCCTTCTTCTGCTTTCGATGATGTTGTTTGAACCTCTCCATCGCTTTTTGTCACTTCTTTTGAAGACGACGACGGTGATGATGATGATGATGCGGCAGCAGACATCTTTTAATTCGAATAATGAAAAATCACGCTCGCACACAAAAGATGATTATGGTACCGTGCGATCGATAGTAGTATTATTCGCGTTGTCGCGTTCGCGCTTTCCTTTTCTTTCTTTCTTTCTTTCTTTCTTTCTTTCTCTCTTCAAGGTTCTCTCGTTTTGACGCGAAACGAGAGTCATTTTCTTTCTTTTGTGTTTTTTCGAAATTTTTGTGTTTTCTCTCATGCATCGCTCCTCATTCCTTTTCACACTCTCTCCATACTACTAAAAAACACGAACAAGAGAGAGTTTAGAGAGAAAAGAGGAAACAACAACAACAACAACAACATTAACGCGCAAAAGGATGAATTCCACGCCTTTACCACCGTCCTCGCGAGAGTACGTTTTTCTTCTTTTACTTCTTCTTTGTCTTCTTTTCTCAATAAAACGAATCATCGAATTTTTTGAATCGTTCATATCACACTACTCTTTCCAATTGAACGAGACGCGACGCGAATGAATGAATTATGCGAGAGAACTAACTATTATTATTATTATTATTATTATTACGAAAAACAACAGAAATATCAACGGCGTTTCGATCGAAGGGGAAGATATCACGCAAACCATTGCGTTCCAAACGCCCGGTGGTGCTAACAAGAATGGTTCTCGAGTGCCTTTGCACTCCGTCGTGGTGCGTGATTTTTCTTTTCTTTTTGAATTTTGAACCAAAATTTCCCCCTTTTTTTTGTTCTGTCCCCTTCTCTTTCTCCACAAAAAACTGAAAACTGACTGACTGACTACCCGCGGTGATATATGAAACATATTTGTGTTTTAAATTTACACACACACACACAATTATACAAACAGAACGAACCGACGCCGATGTTAGTGAAGAATATGAACACGGCGACGAAGAAGCAACCGTCGACGGCCGTGAAGAACTCCTTCGGCGGGTTTGCGTTTAAGAAGAGGAAGACGCAAAACTTTACGAATACTATGAACAACAATAACAACCGACGTCAAACGAGACAAACGACCGGTATGGGTGGTTTCGTGGAAAACCCAGGAATGGATCATCAGTACATGTACGGGAACGTACATAATAATATGGGTGGTATGGAGTACGGTATCAATAACAATAGCATGGTCATGAACAATCGCCACCATCAACAACAACAACTGGCGCAGCCTGTCGGTAACGCGGGGGGCATTCACCAAAAGCTCGGAAACCCGGAACGCTTCCACGAGGCGCTCAGAAATGACGTCACGGAAGATGAGCGCATGTCCGACCTCATCGCCGCAATTACAGATGCTGAAATTAACAAAGCGAGACTGAATTTTGGTTCCAGCGCGGAGCATGTATTTCTGAGCGATATCATCGAGACGGTGATGAAGGAGTTCTGCGTCCAAGTGGAGGAAGCTTTGGTTGATGATAAAATCTTCTTTGACGAAGGACCGCATCAAATTAAACAAAAAATAGAACAGAAGAAAGATAGTTTAAGGAAATTGAGAGAGGAATTATACAACGAATCGAAAAGGTGGGACGATATGATCGAATCGACGTCGAAATCGACCCAAGACGAAGAGGCGAAGGCGTTGTTGCAACAAGAGTTGAAGCGACACGACGAGGTGTTGAAGACGACGCAACACAGAGGTACTTTAGCTTCCTCGTGCTTGGAAACGCACCGAGCGTTGGCGTTGCAAGCCGAAGGTGCGGCTGCAATCGTTCAAGGCGCCGAAGCTTTGTGCGTGAGAGCTGAGAACGCGTGTAAAATCTTTGCGGATGCTCTTGCGAAGAACGATTTCAAGTCCTTACCGAACGTGGACAATCCTCACGGCTTGTTACAGTCTCTCATTGGTGCGTATAAAGAGACAAAGTGAGAAGAAGGACGAGGGGGAGAGAGAGAGAAAGAGAGACTCCTCAATAGTATCATTATTATTATCTATACACATCTGTACTACCACATATCATTCACGTTTATTTGATGAAATACCGTTTGTTTGTTTGTGCTTTGAGTAGTGTGTTTTCCGCTTCTCTCTTCTGTGATAATTTTTTTATTTTTCCATCTCGCAAAAAAAAGATCGAGATCGTCAAAAGAATACAACAACTTTCGCGCGTGAAAACCAAGAAGGGAGATCAAACAACATTCTCGCGACGACGCACTCGTAATCACTAATACTACGACTTTTTATACGACTGATATTTTCGCACGAGAACTCGAGAAGAAAGAAAGACCAATACTACAAAAATAAATGAGCGGAAGCAAATACTCGTTTTCGTTGACGACGTTTTCCCCATCTGGGGAACTCGTCCAAATCAAACACGCTTTAGCGGCAATTACGGCTGGAGCGACGTCGTTAGGGATTAAAGCCACGAATGGAGTGGTTTTAGCCACGGAGAAGAAAATGCCCTCGACTTTAGTGGAAGAAACCAGCATCTCGAAGATTCAATTGTTAACGGACGAGATTGGGATCACGTATTCTGGCATGGGTCCAGATTTTAGAGTCTTGACGCGAATGGCGCGCAAAGACACGCAGGTGTATTATAGAACGTATCAAGAAAGCATCCCGTGTTCACAATTAGTTCGAGAAACAGCAACAACCATGCAAGAGTTCACGCAACAAGGTGGGGTTCGACCGTTTGGTGTGTCATTGTTGATGGCTGGGTACGACGCGAACGGGCCGCAACTGTACCAAGTGGATCCGAGCGGGTCGTATTTTGGATGGAAAGCGTCGGCGATTGGGAAAAACATGATTAACGCGAAAACATTCTTAGAAAAACGGTATAGTGAGGATATGGAGCTGGAAGATGCCATTCATACGGCGATCTTGACGTTAAAAGAAGGCTTCGATGGTCAAATCGCGGCGAACAATATTGAAATCGGCATCGTCGGGGAGGATAGAAAGTTTCGCATTTTGACCACGGCGGAGGTTTCGGACTACTTGAGCGAGGTTGAATAATATATATATACATATACATATTCATTAGCGTGTATTGTTATTTCTTTTACTACTACATATAGACTATTTGCTATAAAAACTATCTATCATCAATCGTCCCATACCGAAGCGTCCTCGAAATTCCACGTGTCTCCTATATCGCCGTTCGTATCGAAAAGGAAGTACGAAATAGCTCTCCGATCGTGGCACCGTTTATTCTCACCGCCTCGGTGAAGTGTGCGGTAATCGTACAACAATATGTCTCCTTTACGGAGTTCGGGGGCGGCGCGCTTTGCTTTTTCCCGCTTCTTCCTCGCTTTCGTTGTTTCGTGCGGCGCGTCGTGATCAAACTTGTGGCTTCCGAAAATAAACTCAGTCGGCCCTTGGATTTTAGGCACGTCGCGCAAAGCCACGAAACAGTTGTACATGCCCTCTTTTCTTCCGTCAGCGTGAAAGTGTTGCTCGGGCGCTTTCGGAAGCGACGTGACGCATCCTCTGTTCACGATTGTAATCTTTTTCCTCTTCTCTTCTCCTGTGACTTTTTCGAATATTCGCTCGCATTTCCGTTCTATGACGTTCGCGAGCGTTTGGAGGCACTCGGCGAACGCCTTCCCGCTTTCTGGCAAATTTTTTGCCTCATCGTCGACGGGCGAAATCTTTGTCGCTTGGAAGTCATATCTTTTCCCATTCATCGCCCGGGAACATATTTCTTTGAAGCGAAAGATATCCGTGTCGTATTTGATTCCGTGATGACTTTCACACCTTTCGAGCAAGTCGTTTAAATAGCTTTCGCAGTGCGAATGAACTTTCTCGAGTACTTCCGCTTGTGTTTGCGTAAAATGTTCGTCTCGGAAAACGCAGAATCCGTTTCGAAGGAGCGACTTTGAGGAGCTTTCAACCGTCGCGCAGAGAAACGGCACGTCTTCCGTTCCGTTTCGGTCGGCGCTCATTTCGTCATCTGAAGAAGACGTTAGCACATCGTACGCTCGCTGCTTTTTCATTCCTCCAACGTTATCGTCGATGTCCAAATCGTCCAGGAAGCCGGCTAACGCTTCTTCTTCTTCTTCTACTTCTTCTTCATTACTTTCTCCTTTCGATCCTATTTTCTTGAATCTCGCGCGAATCATTCGATACCCTTTACCATCTTCCAACAACTCTTCGTCGTGTTTGTGATTCGAACGTATCTCCTCCACCTGTTCTCGATTACTTTTTGGCAACAACCCTACTTCGTCAAAATACACCTCCATCCCGCGCTTGGCGAGTTCGAGAAGAAAGGTTTCGAAATACTCTCGCTTCCTCACGCCACAAACGCACAAAAATGTCCCATTCTCTTTACATAAATGATACTCGACGCAATTTGCCAACTGCTTTGGCTGTTCTTCTAAATAGACGACGTCCACCGCGACAATCACAGGGAACGCGTTTCTTTTTTCGAAGTAGGTGTTTCTATCGCCCCAATCTATGATTCGAGAGACCACATCAAATTCTTTGTTCAACATCGCGTTCGTTACGCACAAATTCACCGATTTGATGTCCACATCAGAACACACGACCGAAGACGCGTTTAATTTCGCGCATATCAATCCATTCACGCCCGTCCCAGCGCCGAGCTCGAGGACTTTTTTATTCTCGATTTCATCCAACAACACGTTCTCGCCAAAGATAAAACTCGCCGACCAGACGCGCAAGCCTGTTCGCAAAGGCACGTTATCGCAATCTCGCTCTTCTCTTACGTTTACTTTAATGCTATTTTCTTCTGAGACCGACGATGTTCGATCAATCTCCAAGCGAGTGATGAGTTCGAGAACCATATCATCAACAACTTTAAAAGTCGTTAGAATAAAACCATCATCATTCGTCGAAGAGCAAAAATGATGCAAAAATCTTCATTTCCTCACACTTCACATCACAATAAAAGAAGAACACATATTAATATCATACTAACGAATACTACTACTACTACTACCACCACCACCACCACTAATAATAATAATAATAATAATAATAATAAAAATGTTTGGTCAGATTGTCATCGGCCCTCCTGGGTGTGGTAAAACCACCTACTGCGCAGGAATGTCGCAATACTTTACCTTATTGGGAAGACCGCATAAAATAATAAATCTCGACCCAGGGAACGACATTCACGACAACGAAAATTACGAATGCGCGGTGGATATTAGCGATTTAGTGTGCTTGGAAAACGTGCAAGAGGAGTTGAATCTAGGGCCGAATGGAGCGATGATGTACTGTTTGGAGTATTTAGAAGCTAATTTGGATTGGTTGAAGGAGAAATTAGAACCGTTCGAGAAGGAGTGTTTTTTAATATTCGATTTACCTGGACAGGTGGAGTTGTTCAACTTGCACGAGTCTCTGAAGAATATCATCGGCGTCATGCAAAACGAGTGGCACTATCGAGTGGTGACGGTGCATTTAGTGGATGGGCATTTATGCGCGGATCCGTGGAAATATGTTGCCGCGTTGATGTTATCGTTATCGACCATGTTACATTTAGAAACGCCGCACGTGAACGTTTTGTCCAAAGTGGATTTGATGGACAAATACGGCGAATTGGCGTTTAATTTAGAATTTTACACCGAGGTGCAGGATTTGAGTTATTTAGCTGAGTATTTAAACAGCGATCCAAAGTTTAAAGAGTACAACAAGTTAACGAACAGCATCATGGAGATTATTGAAGATTTCGGTTTAGTCAGGTTTACCGCGATGTCCATCGAGGATTTCGATTCAGTCAACCGAGTGTGTCAGTTGTGCGATAAAAGCATCGGGTATAGTCCAGAGTTCCATAAGAATTTAAAAACGCAACAAGAGAGAGGCAGTTCGAGTAGTAGTAGCGCGCACCCCGCGGTCGGTCCCGCGTCGTATTTCAAAAGTGGAGTCATTCCCGAACGCGATTGGGATCCGAGGAGGGCGTATTCGAAAATGCCGGCGGAACCGATATCGGCGTCGAATTTAGACATCACCGAACGGTTTTTCAATTCTGTTAAAATAAGCGAAGATGACGACGATGGTGCCGAAGGTGGCACAGGCGAAGGAAAAGAAGAGATTAAGAAGGAAGCAGTCGAGAAATAGATACATAATAGTTTAAACTAAAGTCGTCGTAGCATCACCTAGGTAGAGTACGAGTAGTTCAAATAGATTACTTCTTCAAGTGAACTTGGCCCCAAGCCGGCCATCGCACGCCTTTGACGTCTTTCGCGTAGATTTCACGCCCGCGAAGAAACGTCGCGTGAATGACGCCGCGTAACTTTTGCCCGTCGTAAGCCGTTTTGTTGTGTTTGTGAAAAATTGGGTTCATTTCGTCGTTCACGACAAACGTTCCGTCCGGATCGAAGACAACAAAATCGGCGTCTTTGCCTGTAGAAATCGAGCCTTTCGATCCCAGGCCCGCAATTCGCGCCGGCGTTGTACTCCATAATTCTGTGTATACGCGGGTAACGAAAAATAACGAGAAAGAGAAAGAACACCAGTCAGACAGGAAAAAAATATATATTTCCTTCTCCGAAAGAAATCACAAAACCAGTATAAAAAAATGTCCCGGAGATTGCTCACAGGTTGAATCCATATTATGTTGGTTAAACCTCCGATATGTCTCCGGACGACCTTAATTTAGCGAGAATATAAATATAAATTGATAGAGCCGATTACTGGTGGGTATCAATCACCGTATCCCTCGTCTCCCGTCCCTTCTCGCAAGATGTAAAAACGAAACGAAAAGAACAAAAAGAAAAACAGAATGCTGAATAAAATTTGTTCTCACCGGCGAATTGACTCAGCGTCATCCCTCTTTCCTTTCCTTTCGTCCAAGTTAACGGTAAACTAAGCTGTAACCCTGAAATACCTCCCCACGCTTTAATAAAGTCTCCAGAGTCTACGTGTTTCAAATCCAACGGCGATGGCGAATGGTCCGAAGAAATCATATCTAACGCTTCGTCTTTCAACAAACCATCCCACAAACGCTGTCGGTTCTCCTCCTCGCGGATTGGCGGAGCGCACTTGTGCAAAGTACTTCCATCTGGAATAGACTCCGCATTAAAGTACAAATAGTGCGGACATGTCTCCGCGGTGAGTTTTGCGCCACCATCTTTTGCGCTCTTGATCGCAGACAACGTATCCGCATCCGAAACATGCGCTATGTGGATGTGAGGAATTTTGTTCGTTTTCGCCACATCAATCAACTCCTTTATCGCATCCTGTAAATATTAATGATAATGAGAAAGAAGAGTGGACGTGAGTAGTGTAACTTAAACAATATAAATCAAAATAGATTTCCGAGGGAAAATAATATCGCGCCGAGAAGAGAAGAAAGAAAAAGAAGAGAAAATTTTCACAAGAAAAACGTCAGTGCAAGGATAACATCGGTAATTGTTCTCTTCATCAAGCCGCAACCATTGCGACTTTTGGTGAGAAGATTAGCACCAATGGATCTTCATCATCCGTTTTCTTTTTCTGTTTCTTCTTCTTCTTCTTTCTTTTCGTTCGTGCGCGCAAATTCGCGCACCAAACACAAAGAAATGATGATGTACAGCAGCGTAAAAAAAGAAACAAACCTTTTCCCATTTTCTCGGTCTACTGTTCATGTATGTGCTATATTTCCTCGGATCTTTACCGTTCGTGGATACGACATCGTTTTCAGACGGTAATTCTGCGTGTACCATCAAAGGAGCGTTGAATTTTGACAAACTCGCCGCCGCCGCCTTGATATCCTTTACGGAACTTTGATCGAAATCCTCCGTTCCGGCGGGCGACATGAACGCCTTCAAGCCGACTACACCGTGCGCTAACAAGTCCTCCAAAATACTCGCGTTGTGAGCGTTTTGCGGCACGAGACCTCCCCAGAACGCGACGTCTACAAACATCCTCCCTCTCGGTTTACGAATCGCTTTTAATTTCGCTTCAAACGACTTCACGTCCACCGTCGATGGTATCGAGTTCAACGGCATATCCACAACCGTCGTTACCCCGCCGACGGCGGCAGATCTCGTCCCCGATTGAACGCCTTCCCACTCTGTTCTCCCTGGTTCGTTCAAGTGCACGTGCAAATCGACAAGTCCTGGCATGATGACTTTACCGGTGAAATCGTAAAAAGTCTCGCCTTGGTCTACTAGTTTTTTCTTCCCGTCGGCGTCGTCGTCCGTTGTTGTTGTTGTTTTTGGTCGCACCGGTTTTTTCTCCATCCTCGCGATCCTCTGTATTCTCCCGTGATACACGGTCACTAAAGCGGGAATAACCCCGTCCGGAGTGACGACTCTGTCCGAATATAATTCAATTTTATGTTCCATAGGTAACGTTGGAGGTAAAAACACGTCCGGATGACTTTGTAAAAGCCCGAGACAGATGGCGAGAGTCATGACGATGATGGCGTTGGTGGTTTCATCGAACGGAAGGAAGTATCTGGTCCAACCCCAGTAGCTTATTGGTGGAAGTAACCCGAACATTAGTATTATTTGTATCAACACACACACTCTCTCCCTCCCTCTCTCTGTATATATATGTTGTACACAAACAATAACTTTTGAGGAAATGCGTCAACTCAAAATGTGGTCGTCGCTCTTGTGTTGCTCTTCTAAAAAAATTTCCCTTTTTTCCATTCGATCGATTCCACACAACAAAACACCACCTCATCACTTTCCCTACTATTAGTAGATATCATCATCTACACCAACGACGACAGCAGAGAGCAACAAAAGCATCGTTGACGATGAGCGCGATAACGATGATAACGACGACGACGACGACGAGAGGAACACGCGCCTCGTCTTCTCGAGCGTCTACTTCGTACATCACTCCTCCTCCTCCTCCTCCTCATCGTCATCATCAACAACAATCACTTTCTTTTAGATATCGTCGTCATCGTCATCCTCATCACCACCGAAGAGTTATTCGTGCATCATCATCTTCTTCATCTTCTCCTTCTTCTGACGATGGAAGTGGCGATAATAATAATAATAACGAGACCGATATGAACATGGAAGTATTGAAGCTGAGGATGGAACAGCTGCGTTTGAGAGAAACGGAAACAACTCCTCTGCGAGTGTTGGTTTTAGATGCAAGTTTACCTAAGCA
>JGI20158J14315_10002789_pt1 | contig 11921 bp, 9 predicted proteins | sample COG_08_FD_14315 | JGI IMG/M metagenome (IMG submission 14315)
GAATGGTTAGAGAAGATTTAGGTTATGATATGGCTCGTCACGTTGACTCAACAGTGCACATGTTTGATGAATGGGGCTTACCAATGATGAAAAATGAAAAAACTGGTCGTTATTTAAGAGAAGGTAAGTGGCAAATTATGATTCATGGTGAAAGTTATAAACCGATAGTGGCTGAAGCTGCGAAAAAATCTGCTGATAAGATCTATAATAGAATTATGATTACTCATCTTTTGATGGATGAAGAACAAGAAAATAGAATTGGTGGAGCTGTTGGTTTTAACATGCGTACAGGAGATTTTCATGTATTTAGAGCAAAAACTGTAATTGTTGCAGCTGGTGGAGCTTCTCATATATTTAAACCACGTGCAGTTGGCGAGGGTATGGGAAGAACATGGTATGCACCTTGGAGTAACGGTTCTGCTTATGCATTACCAATTGCTGTTGGTGCCAAAATGACTCAAATGGAAAATAGAATTGTCTTATGTAGATTTAAAGATGGTTATGGACCAGTAGGAGCTTATTTTTTACACCTTAAAACTTATACACAAAATGCAAATGGAGAGAATTATGAGAAAAAATGGTATGATCAAACCAAAGAGTTAGTTGGTGAATATATTGATCACCATCCAACACCAACATGTCTGAGAAACCATGCATTTATTCAAGAAACGATGGCAGGCGGTGGACCAATTCACATGGTTACAACTGAGGCTTTTCAAGATCCACATTTAGAGACTGTGGGATGGGAAAATTTTCTAGGTATGACTGTTGGACAAGCTGTAGTTTGGGCATCTCAAAACATTGACCCGAAATATACAAATCCTGAATTAACTACATCTGAGCCTTATGTTATGGGTTCTCATGCAACGTGTTCTGGAGCATGGGTTAGTGGTCCTGAAGATTTATCACCACCAGAATACTTCTGGGGTTATAATAGGATGTTAACTGTTGATGGATTATTTGGTGCAGGTGATACTGTTGGTGGTAGTGCTCATAAGTTTTCTTCTGGTTCATTTACAGAAGGTCGTTTAGCTGCAAAAGCTGCCGTTAAATATATCGAAGATCAAAAAGCAGAAGGAATTAAAGTGACAGATAGACAGTGTGAAGACTTTAAAACTGCTGTATTTAAACCACTTAACACTTATCAAGTAGCACAAAATGAGATTACTGGTGGAACAGTTTCACCAAGCTATATTTCTCCTATTCAAGGATTACAGCGTTTACAAAGAATAATGGACGAATATGTTGGTGGTATTGCAACTAATTACATGACCAATGGAAATATGCTTAAAAGGGGCTTAGAACTTTTAGCTTGGTTAGAAGAAGATTTGGAAAAAGTAGGTGCAGAAGATCTTCACCAATTAATGAGAGCGTGGGAATTAAAGCATAGAGCATTAACTTCTCAGTGCGTAACAGAACACACTATGTTTCGTGAAGAAACTCGTTGGCCTGGATATTATTATAGAGGAGATCATATGAAATTAGATGATGATAATTGGCACTGTTTGACTGTTTCAAGACGTGACCCAAAAACAGGTAAATTTTCTATGGAAAAAGTGCCCGTTTATCACATAGTTGATGAAAACGAGAAGAAAAAAGCTTCTTAAAAATAATTAAAGTTTACCTATGGATCTTCTAGAGAAATCTGATGATGAAATTATAGAAATTGCCAAACCTATCTGGGATAATTTGGTAAGATCATCAAATTTAAAAGATTATGGTGGTTTTACAAAAGATTTTGGAACTCAAATGTTATTCGGAGCTAATGAAGTAGAGCTTGGGAAACAATGGTCAAATAATAAACTTTTAACTAGCTTGGCAGACGATTATGAGGCATTTGGATGTCTCAGAAGAGGTAAGAATATTACAGTGCTTTTTAAACAAAAAAGTAAAGAGATTGATGGTGAATTTCTAGGTCGATTAGTACTAGGCACCGAAGGAGATGAGATCAAAGTCTTTGGAGCCACAATCTACTAATCCAAAAAAAATAGTCTTTAAATATTTTCGATTAAAAGAACTAATTATTTGACAATTGCTTAACTCGTGTTATTGAAAGTGGTGTATGCCTGAGATTATTAAAAATTTACCTAACGAAATCAAAAAAAACAAACTTAAAACGGGTATTTTCATAGGACTTTCTGCGTATTGGGGATTGATTTTGATTGGCACTTTTCTATCAATTAATTAAAAATTAATTAATAAAATCTATTTATTGACATCATTATACTTCAGGAATATCCATTTATTTATTATCTATGGACGTTTTTTTACCAATAGCAGAAGTATCAGTTAATATTGTTGCAATTTTTTCTTTGAGTGGTGTTGTAGGAGTTCTTTCAGGTTTGTTTGGTGTTGGTGGAGGTTTTTTAATGACCCCATTTTTAATTTTTTTAGGAGTTCCACCAACTTATGCAGTTGCAAATGAAGCAAATAATATTCTTGCAACTTCTGTATCAGGATCAACCACACATTATTTAAAAGATACATTAGATTATAAAATGGGCTTTATGATCGTTATTGGTGGAACAATAGGAACATTAATTGGAATTTTGACTTTTACTTATTTCAAAGGAATTGGAAAAATTGATATCGTTATTTCTTTAGCATACATGTATATACTTGCAATAATTGGCACGGCAATGTTGGTTGAAGGTCTTGGAGAAATTGATAAAGCAAGAAAAAAATTATTAACTAAAAAAAAATTACACGTTCATTACTGGATACACGGACTTCCATTAAGAATGAGGTTTCAAAAATCAAAATTATATGAAAGTGCTTTCACTCCAATTATTATTGGTTTAATTGTTGGGTTCATTGCAGCAATAATGGGAATAGGAGGGGCTTTTATTCTTGTTCCTGCTATGATTTACATCATTGGCATGCCAACAAGATTGATCCCTGGCACTTCATTATTTGTAACTATTTTTGTAAGTGTAATTGTAACTTTTTTACATGCATTTAATTATGGATCCATTGATTTAATTTTAGTGTTTATGTTGGTAACAGGATCAATTGTAGGTGTTCAATGTGGACAAAAAATAGGTGAGTCAGTAGATAGCACGGGACTTAAAACACTTCTTGCTATATTATTATTATTAGTTGGAATAGCTATTGCATATGATACTTTTTTTGCTGCAGAAGCAGTTAAAGAAATAAACAAAATAGATTTAAATGATTTAAACCCTTTATCAATATTTATTAGAAAACTTTCAAATGAAGTACCAACTCTTTATGGATTATTTTCAATTGTATTTGCAATCATTCTTGGTGTGTCGGCAGCTTTTATTAGAAGATTCTTATCAAGTCTAAGAAAAAAATATTTTAAAACAAAGGGTTAATTTAAAATTTTATATTAATTATAATTTTATTCATTATATTTAAATTTCATGAAAATATTTATAACAGGAACTGCTGGTTTTATTGGTTTCAGTTTAGCTAAATTTTTACTTGATAATAATCATAAGGTGTATGGTTATGATGGTGTTACAAATTACTATGATATTAAATTAAAAAAAAATCGAACTAAGATTTTAAAAAAATATAAAAAATTCTCGTTCACTAAGGGAATGTTGGAAAATCAAACTTTACTAAAAAAATCTATAAATAGATTTAAACCTGAGGTTATTATACATTTAGCTGCACAAGCTGGAGTGAGATATAGTATAGATAAACCAAGAACTTACTTGTCTTCAAATATCATTGGAACTTTTAATGTTATAGAGTTATCTCACAAATTTAAGGTGAAACATTTATTAATAGCATCAAGTTCATCAGTGTATGGTGCAAATAAGAATATGCCCTACAAAGAAAATGATAATGTTAAATCGCAATTAAGTATTTATGCAGCAACAAAATTAGCCACTGAAAGTATGGCACATTCATATTCAAATATATGGAAAACACCCATAACAATGCTTAGATTTTTTACAGTGTATGGACCTTGGGGTAGACCTGATATGGCACTTTTTAAATTCACTAAAGCTATAATAGAAAGAAAAAAAATGGATGTTTATAATAATGGAAATATGCATCGAGATTTTACCTATATAGATGATATCGTAAAAAGTGTATCTTCATTAATAAAGGTAATTCCAAAAAATAAAAAAAAAGTAAATTTAAGAAAAGTAGACAGCATATCCAATGTTGCTCCATTCAGAGTAGTTAACATTGGTAACTCCACTAAAGTTAAGCTTATAGATTTTATAAAAGAAATAGAAAGAGTTTTAGGAAAAAAAGCAATTTGTAATTATATGCCGTTACAAAGAGGGGATGTACCAAAAACTATAGCAAACACTAATTTATTAAAAAAATTGACAAATACTAGGCCTAAAGTAAATTTTAAAGAAGGTGTAAGAAAATTTGTTGAATGGTATTTGGAATATTACAAATAATAATTTTTATAGTTTAAGCTAAAATAGCTTCGTAAAAGATTGCATTACAATAATACTTATTATTCCCACAGTCACCATTGCTATAAAGCCAACAATAAATGGTTTATAACCCATTGATCTTAGATCTTTTAAATTAGTTGATAAACCAACAGCTGCCATTGCCATACTCAAAAATACTTTAGCTGAGTCTTTAGTATAGGATATATAGCTCTGCCAAATTTCTTGTGAATTATCTGATAAAAATATTTGATCACCTATATTTCTAAAAATGATCATTCCAATAAACCCTAAAATAAAATAAGGAAATATATCTAGTAAAGAATAGTTTTTTGTTTTTGTTTTATTTCGATTATAAAGAAACGCAAATAAAGGTATCATTATTATTAAAAAAGTATTTCGAATTAATTTTGTTACAGTTGCAACATTTAATGTTTCTGGACTATTGAATTGTTGATCGTAAATTAATCCAGCAGCCGCAACTTGTGATGTTTCATGAATAGCTGTACCCAAAAATAATCCTACAAATAATGGATCACCATTAAAGTATATATTTGCAAAATAAGGATAAATAAGCATAGAGATAATTCCAAAGACAGTTATGTTAGCAATTGCGTANGCTACTTCTCCNTTATTTGCTTTTATAACTGGAGCAGTTGCCATAATGGCTGTCGTTCCACAAACTGTACTTCCAATTGAAATTAAGTAAGCCATCCTTGTAGAAATTTTCAATTTTTTAATCAATAATTTAACTACAATTAAAACACTAATGATGCATATAATAATTAATGGAATAGCAATTGTTCCAAATTTTAAAAATTCAAATGGTTTTAATTGAATACCAAGGCAAATTATACCTAGTTTTAAAACATATTTTTGAGTAAAATCAATTCCAAATAAAAAACCTTCTCTCATTTTAAATATATTTCCAAGCAGAATTCCTAATAAAATAGAGATCATTGCTGTTGAAATTGGGCTTTTAGTGTAGCCTAATATTTCAATGCCAATAATATTGTTTAGTCCTTGAGATAAGGTGTAGAGAACAAAAGCTAAAACAATACCTGGTACAACAACCAGATATTTTTTAAAATACATTAATTTATATAGTTAAGTTTTTAAGCACTTCTATAAAGTTTGGTCATAACGAATTCTTTATGACCTAAAGCTTCAGCACAAGTTAGTCTACCGTTAGCAACTCGCATAGTTGTTTTGATTAATTCATCACCAGCTTGAGACATATTCATTTCTCTTGAAAGAATTTTTGAAACATCACAATCAATATGTTCTCCCATTCCTTTAACTGTTAGAGGATTTGCTGTTAATTTTATAACTGGTTCAATTGGATTACCAACAATATTTCCTTGTCCTGTTGGAAACAAATGGATATTAAAACCGGCTGCTGCTTGAAGAGTCACACACTCGGCTGCTGCGGATGAAGTATCCATGAAGTATAGACCTTTACCTTTTTTTGGTTCTTCTGCTGGTTCTAATACATCCACAAATTTACAATTACCAATTTTTTGGAAATTTCCAAATGCTTTTTCTTCTATAGTTGTTAAACCGCCTGCTATATTACCGGCAGTTGGTTGACTCTCAGAAAGATCATCAGTTGCTTCTTTTAAAATAAAATCATTATAAGAGCTCCAAGTCTTCATAAATTTATCAGAAGCTTCCTTAGTTGCTCCTCTTGTAGCGCAAACTTTTTCTGCACCAGTTAACTCTGATGTCTCGCCAAAACACAAATGAACTCCTAATGGTTCTAGTTTATCCATTAAATTTCCAACAGTAGGGTTTGCAGCTAATCCGGATGTTGTGTCAGACTCTCCACACTTTACTGATATCCATAAATCACTCATTGGACATTCTTCTCTCTGTTTTTCTGAAGCCCACATCACAAACTCTTGTGCTTTTTTTGAAGCTTTCATGACCGTTCCAATATCCCCAGTACGCTCAATATGAAAACCTTCAACTGGTTTTCCTGTTTTTGCAATTCCGTCTACTATTTTTTTTGTCCATTTAGGTTCAATTCCTATAACTATTACTGCTGCAACATTTGGGTTGCTTCCAGTTCCTATCATTGTTCTAAAGTGCAATTCTAAATCTGCTCCAAATTGAAGTCTTCCATAAGAATGGGGAAGGGCTATCGTTCCCTTAATATTATTTGCTACAGCTTCAGCACAAGCATTTGAAATATCGTCTACTGGAAGAATTATCACATGATTTCTTGTACCAGCTCTCCCATTTTCTCTTTTATAACCTAAAAAACTTTTTGGAATTTCCATATTTTTACCACTTCTTAGTTTTAACATTGTGAACATGAACATGTTCACCTTTTTTGATTGATTTAACTACTTTTCCAATATCATGACCATATTTTAAAATTGTATCACCTTCATTAAGATCAATCATTGCAATTTTATGTCCTAATTGGATTTCATCTATTGATTGAATTTGAATTGTTTTGTCATTTTCCATGATCCAACAAGCACAATCTTGCTTGGGAGCTATTTTATCAATAACAACCACTCCCACGTTGTCTTTTTCATCGTGTATAATAATATCTGTAGCCATAATTGTGTCGATTTGTTTGTTTGAAATTTTTTAATTCTTATATATTAATCTTTGAAATTAACAAATTATTTATAGATTTTTTTTAACAATTAAAGCAGGAAGGCCTAATTATTATGACTAAAATGACAACAGAAGAAGCTTTTGTAAAAGTTTTACAGATGCATGGTATAGAACACGCGTTTGGAATAATTGGTTCCGCCTTTATGCCCATATCAGATATCTTTCCTGATGCAGGTATAACTTTTTGGGATGTTGCTCATGAAACAAACGGTGGCTTAATTGCTGACGGTTACACTAGATCTACAGGAAAAATGTCAATGGTCATTGCTCAAAATGGACCAGGGATTACAGGGTTAGTTACACCAATTAAAACTGCTTATTGGAATCACACACCATTGCTTTTAGTTACACCTCAAGCTGCAAATAAAACTATGGGTCAGGGTGGATTTCAAGAAGTAGAACAAATGAATTTATTTAAAGATATGGTTTGTTATCAAGAAGAAGTTAGAGATCCTTCAAGAATGGCAGAAGTACTAAATAGAGTTATTGAAAAAGCAATAAGGGGATCTGCTCCTGCTCAAATAAACGTTCCAAGAGATTATTGGACACAAATTATTGACATTGATCTTCCTCCAATAGTAAGACTAGAGAGACAAGCGGGTGGAGTAGATGCAATTAAAAAAGCTGCGAACCTATTGTCTAATGCAAAGTTTCCTGTAATTTTATCTGGAGCAGGTGTTGTAATTGGTGGTGCTATAGAAGATTGTAAAAAATTAGCTGAAAAACTAGACGCACCAGTATGCTCGGGCTATCAACATAACGATAGCTTTCCAGGAAGTCATCCTTTAGCAGCTGGACCACTTGGTTACAATGGTTCAAAAGCGGGAATGGAATTAATTCAAAAAGCAGATGTAGTTCTTGCACTAGGAACAAGACTAAATCCTTTTTCAACATTGCCTGGTTATGGAATGGATTATTGGCCAAAGAATGCAAGTATTATTCAAGTTGATATGAATTCAGACAGAATTGGTTTAACAAAAAAAGTTAGTGTTGGAATTTGTGGTGATGCAAAACTTGTAGCTCAACAATTGTTAGCTCAACTTACACTGACAGCAGGTGATATTGATAGACAAAAAAGAAAAGATATTATCCACCAAACTAAATCTGCCTGGTTACAAAAATTATCCAGTCTTGATCACGAAGATGATGACAAAGGAACAGTTTGGAATGAAGAAGCCAGAAAAAGAGATGCCGATAGAATGTCACCTAGACAAGCTTGGAGAGCAATTCAAGCTGGTATGCCTGATAATGTAATTATTTCAAGCGACATTGGAAATAATTGTGCAATTGGAAATGCTTATCCAACTTTTGAAAAAGGAAGAAAATATTTAGCCCCTGGATTATTTGGTCCTTGTGGTTATGGCTTCCCTTCAATTCTTGGAGCTAAAATTGGTTGTCCAGACACACCTGTTATAGGTTTTGCAGGTGATGGAGCTTTTGGAATTAGCATGAATGAAATGAGCTCTTGTGCCAGAGAAGAATGGCCAGCAATTTCTATGGTGATTTTTAGAAATTATCAGTGGGGAGCTGAAAAAAGAAATACAACACTATGGTACGATAATAATTTTATTGGTACGGAACTTGATCCTGAATTAAGTTACGCAAAAGTTGCGGTAGCTTGTGGTTTAAAAGGGGTAGCAGTCAGAACTATGGAAGAAACAACTAATGCTATTAAGCAATCTTGTGAGGACCAAAAGAAAGGTATTACAACATTTATTGAAGTAATACTAAATCAAGAACTCGGTGAACCCTTTAGAAGAGATGCTATGAAAAAACCAGTTAAAGTTGCAGGTATAAACAAAGGAGATATGAAGCACCAAAAATCTCTATTGTAAATTGAAAAATAAAATTAAAAACATATCTGTTATAATTGCACTATTTTTAACTTTTATTTTTTTAAGCTTTAAATTCAAAAGCTTTATATTTTTATTGTTATCGATATTAATATTATCTTTTTTACTCGGATTGGTAAAAAAGATAAATAAAAATTTTTTACTTTTTTATTTTACATTTTTAGTATCAATAATTTTTGTTGAAGTTTTTTTGAAAATTGATTTTAGTATAATTTTTAAAAATGAAAAATTATCAGAAGGTAATCAAGCTGTAATCAGTTATGATAATTTCAAGTATGAAAAAACTTACTTAGGTAATCAATTAAAAAAAGGAACTTACAATCATTATAAAAAAAAAGCAGACATTTTTATTTTTAATCAAAATTATGAGGTAAATAGTGATAATTTTAAAATTAATAAACTTATAAAAAATAATGATCAAAAATTACTAAAAGCATCTTTTTTTGGTGGTTCAGATATTTTTGGATGGGGTTTAAGTGAAAATGAAACATTACCCTATTTATTTTATGAACAGAATAAAGAGTATAATATTTTTAATTATGGAATAATTGGTGGAGCAATCAATCAAACTTTACAAATGATTAGGAATAATAATGATTACTTAGGTGATATAAATATAGTTGTCACTTCTTCATATCAGTTACCAAGAATTGCTTGTAATAGAGACTACTCTTTTAATGCACCATCATTTAAAATCGCTAATAATGAATTAAAATTTGACGGATATTGTGTTTTTTCATTTTTAAAACTTAATTTTCAAATTCCAAGAATGATTGGATCAATAATAAATAGATCTGAAATAATAAAACTTTTAAACAACGTTTTTACAAAAGAAAATAACAAGAAAAATATTAAGGTTTATTTAAAAATCATAAAAGAAATTAACGACATATCTGATAATAATAACAAGAAACTAATAATACTATACTATGGATCAAAAAGTAAGCTAGATGAAGAAATTATAGCTTTTTTAATCAAAAATAAAATTCCTTATATTGATGTATCGCTCCATGACAAAAGGTTTTTTATAAAACATGATAAACATTTTAATAAATTAGCTTACGAAATATGGTTAAATAAATTGAATAAAAATTTGATTAGATTAAAACCTTAATGATTGTAATTTAAGGAAACCTATATATAGAAATCTGATGTTAAAATTTAAGGAGTATGCCCTCACATTTTTTGCAATTTTGTTTTCAACATTAGTTGCACTAGCTTTTTGTGAAATCGTACTCAGAGTAAAACATAACTTCATACCACATTACGACATTGAAATGGGTAAATATGCGAAGACTTTAAAAGTAAAAGTTCTAAACAAAAAAATAAATCATATTCATAAAAAAAATGAGTCTACAATTTTACAAAAAGTGTTAATTACTACAAATAGCAATGGTCAAAGAAACAAAGAAATTAATAATGATATTTTAGAAAGTTATGATAGGAAGTTTTTAATTATTGGTAGTTCTATAACTCTTGGTTGGGGAGTGGAACAATCAAAAACTTTTTCTTCAAGATTAAATGACATTTCAAAAGAAAAAGGTAAAAATTGGATATTTATTAATGGTGGTATTGGCAATTATAATACAGAAAGATATGTAAATAATTATTTTGAAAATTGGATTGATTTAGAGGTTACAGACATAATAATTAACTTCTTTGTCAATGATACTGAAGTTCTAACAAATAAAAAAACAAATTTTTTAGTTAAACATTCTCATTTTGCTGTTGTTGTTTGGAAGTTAATTAACTCTTATAAATCTAGTTTAAACAAAGAAAATTTAGTAAATTATTATGAAAAACTGTATGAAGATGATTTCACTGGTTACCAAATAGCAAAAGATAACTTAATTAAGTTAAATAAACATTGTAAAATAAAAAAGATTAATTGTTACTTAATAAATATGCCTGATATTCATCAATTAAAACCATACAAGTTAAAATTTATAAATAACAAAATGAGTAATTTTTCAAAAAGTATCGACCTTAGATATTTTGATCTATTAAGCACACTACAGTCTCCTGAAGAAAAAAAATTTTGGAATAAATATAATGATCCACATCCAAATGAATATGCCCACAATCTAATAGCTAAAAGTATTTTTAAAAAATTAAATAAATGATTTTTTCCTCTATTGAATTTATCATCTTTTTTATTATCTTTTTAATATCTATAAAGTTTTTAAAAAAAAACCAACAAAATTTAATTATTTTATTTAGTTTATTCTTTTATGCTTTTTGGAATATTTCATTTGTTTTGTTAATTTTATATTTTTGTATTGCAACATATATATTTATTAAAAAAAATTATTACTTAAAAACATCTATATTTTTAATAATTTTACCCTTAATTTATTTCAAATATTCTACTTTTTTAATTAATTCATTACATCTTAATCATTTAAGATCTTTTAGTTATAATGGTGAAATTCCATTAGCAATTTCATTTATTACTTTCACTGCTATCGCTGCTGTTGTCGATACAAATAAAAAGATATTTGATAGAAATTCCATTAATTTTTATTCAATATCTGAATTTATTTTATTTTTCCCTCAACTTATTGCTGGACCAATTTTAAGACTTAACGAACTTTTACCACAGTTAAAAAATAAAATTACAATTAAAAGAGAAAATGTTAAATTTGGATTAATTTTGTTTTCTGTAGGTTTTGTAAAAAAAATTTTTTTTGCAGATAATATAGGTATCTTTATTGATCCGATCTTTGAAAATCCTGAAGCATTTTCAAGCGTCAGCATACTTAAATCTTTTATATTATTTCCACTTCAGATTTATTTTGATTTTAGTGGATATGTGGATATGGCTTTAGGATCATCTATGATTATTGGTATTGAACTTCCAATTAACTTTAACAAACCTTACTTGACTGGATCAATTACCCAGTTTTGGAGAAATTGGCACATTACACTTTCTAGGTGGTTTAAAGATTATATTTTTATACCTTTGGGTGGTTCGAAAAAAGGCAAATTTATTACCAGTAGAAATCTAATAATTACAATGTCAATTGCTGGACTTTGGCATGGTGCAAGT
>JGI20158J14315_10002799_pt1 | contig 11892 bp, 10 predicted proteins | sample COG_08_FD_14315 | JGI IMG/M metagenome (IMG submission 14315)
GATGTGAGAATGCGGCGCGCCCTTCAATGCCGCTTCATTCAACAAGATCACAAATCCCATGCCAGCCGTTGAGAAATCCACCTCGCGCAGGCTCGTGATCGTGGCGGTGATATCGCGGCCCAGTACGTTGAGGGTCAATTGATCTCCAAGCCCGATGCCGATTTCTTCAGCCTCTTCGGCGGCAAAGCTGATTTGGGGCGGCCCGCTGTAGCCCTCCCCCCACCATTGTCCGTCTGTAATTTTGGTTTGTTTGGGCAAACCATCGGCATAGCTGATCCCGCGGTCTCCCCGCAGCACCCAATGATCTCCGCCAACTTCTGCGGCGGGTTGTTGGTTAATTTTCGTGACGAGACCGCGCAGCATGGGGGCCGTTTCAACTTGCCTTACTGCCGGATTTCCCGCCAGTCGTTTGTTGAACTCTGGCAGTTGACTGGATTGAATATCGAGGAAAAAGAAACTTGGAGCTTTGTCAGGTAAAGATTGCGTGATGGAGCGCCGCAGATTGCCATCAATTTGTCCGACCGCTGCCAGAACCGTGAGTCCAAGACCGATGCCCATAACGACTGAGCCAGTGCGTTCCGAGCCGCTGGCCAGAGCACTGAAAGCTGCGCGCAGCGGCAACCGGCCCTGAAACGCGGAGCGGCGCATGATACGTTTGAGTGTGAATTGAAATGCGCCCGAGATCATCGCTAAGATGAGCAGCGAAATTGCAATGCCGCCCAAGAGCCAGAAGGTCATTGACCAAGAGCCGGAAAACTGCACTGCGCCAAAGAGTGCCGCCGCCAATAAGGCCCCTTGCACAAGGAGATAGCGCCGCGCGGGCCAATGGGCAGGCGCGCCTCCGCGGAACAAATTGGCTGGGCGAATGTGTTCGGTTTGCGCCAGGGGCCAGATCGAGAAAATCGCCGCCGCCAAGCATCCATAGACCGCGGCCTCAATCAGGGCTGAAGGGTAGATGGATATGAGGGCCACCTCTGCCAGATTTTCGGGTAAAAATGGCCGGGCCGCAAAGGGCGCAAGGGCGCCGAGTAACAGGCCAAGCACCACCGAAAGGCCAGTATAGACGGCAATTTGCAGCGTGTAGATCCAAAAGATTTGGCCAGGTGTGGCGCCTAGGGTCTTTAACACGGCGATATGGCCAGTTTTTTTGGCAATAAAGGCCCGCACAGCAGCGCTCACCCCAATACCGCCAACGACCAGGCCCGATAGGCCGATCAGGATTAAAAAGCGGCTCATGCGCTCAATCACACGATCGGCGCCGGGAGAGGCTTTGCGGGCATCTTTCCATTTGGCGCCAGTGCCGGGCCATTCCTCGTTAAACCTTTGTTGGGCCTGATCCAAATCACTCCCATCCTCTAAAAGCAGGCGGTATTTGCTCGAAAAAAGGGTGCCCGCGGCCAGGAGCCCTGAGCCGTCTAGGTCTTTGGTCAAGACAAGGCTGCGGGGGCCCAAAGCGAAATTGCCAAAATTATCAGGTTCTTTGAGCAGGGTTGCCATGACGACAAAGAGTTTTTGTCCAAACTTCACCTGATCACCCAAGTTGATGTTGAGGCGCCGCAGAAGCGCAGGGGCGAGAATCGCGCCCGGCAGGCCGTCCTGGCCGGCAAAGGCCTCTGATAAACCCATATCACCCGACAGGGTGACAGCGCCCACCAAAGGGTAGGCTGAATCCACCGCTTTGACCTGTGTGAGAATGCGCTTGTTTGTGTCTGGGGCGACGGCCATGGAACGAAAATCAATGATCTGCGACTGCGCCCGGCTTTGACGGGCCATCCAAGCCAATTCCTGCGCATTGGCCTGGCGGTAGGTGAGCTCAATTTGGGCGTCACCGCCGAGAAAAACCCTTCCATTGCTATTCAATCCCGCGTCTATGGCGCCGCGCAGTGAGCCAATCGCGGAGATGGAGGCGATGCCGAAGATCAAGCAGAGCATGAGAATGCGAAAGCCGTGCAACCGCTCGCGCCAGGCTGCGATCAATTCACGCTGGGCAATTTTGAGAGCAATCATGCGCCCTGGCTTTCACAGATTTTGCCATCTCGCAGATCAATGATCCGGTCACAGCGCTGTGCCAGTTGATTGTCGTGAGTGACGAGGATCAAAGTCGTATCGGCCTGCTCTTGGGTGAGGGTGAACAGGCTGTCAACAATGCTGGCCCCATTGGCTGCATCCAGATTGCCCGTGGGTTCATCTGCAAAAACAAGTTTGGGATTGGGGGCCAAGGCGCGCGCCAGGGCCACGCGTTGTTGCTCGCCGCCGGACATTTGTTTGGGGAAATGATCAGAGCGGTGGGCCAAGCCTAAGTCGGCCAGTTTCGCACGCGCGCGCTCAAATGGATCGGGTTGCCCGGCCAATTCAAGCGCTGTTGCGACGTTTTGGAGGGCCGTCATTGAGGGAATGAGATGGAAGGATTGGAACACGACACCAACCCGCCCGCGGCGAAACTGCGCCAATTCGGCCTCCGACATCGCGCTGATATCCTCTCCCAGCACGGTCACCCGGCCGCTTGTGGCCTGCTCCAATCCGGCCATAACCATCAGCAGGCTAGACTTGCCGGATCCTGAGGGGCCAACCAAGGCGCAGCTGCTCCCTTGAGTAATTTGCAAGTCGATACTATGTAGAATGTCTACCATCCCGGCGTTGCCCTCAAGTGAGAGATGAACCTGCTGGAGATCGATTGCGAAGTGATTGTCCAAGGGAGCCGTCCTATTATGTTTTCTTCCTTTGGATATGGGCTGATCTGCCGTTTTTGCAACGCCNTGGCGCTAATTCTTTTTTGCACAATGGGTCAGGCGGAGACCCAATCGGAGGCTTCGGCTGAGACTCCCACCAAGACCGTCGTNGCTTTCGGAGACAGCTTGACCCAGGGTTATGGTTTGCCGGCAGAAAGTGGCTTTGTGCCACANTTGGGCGCTTGGCTGGCCGGGCAGGGGGCTCAGGTGCGCATGATCAACGCAGGCGTTTCNGGCGACACGACAGCGGGGGGATTGGCCCGGCTGGACTGGACTTTGGTCGAACCGGTGGATTTGGTGATCGTCAATCTTGGTTCAAATGACATGCTGCGGGGCTTGGATCCCGGCTTGGCACATGAAAATTTGAATCAAATTTTAGATAAATTGGAGGCTCGGGGTATCGCGGCGCTTTTGGTTGGGCACTTGGGGCCGCTGAACTATGGCGCGGAGTATAAGGCGCAGTATGACCGAGCTTTTCAAGAGCTGGCCACCCGCTATGATGTCGCCTTCTACCCTTTCTATTTCAAAACGCTCATGGCGCCGGACGGGGTGACTCCAGATTTGCAGAATTATTTCCAAGCAGACGGATTGCACCCCAATGCCGAAGGCGTCGCGGCTGTGGTTGCTGATATGGGCCCCTATGTTTTGCGCGCGTTGGGCCGGTAGCGGTCTACGCCCTAGATACTGGTGTTGGCTTTCAAAAAGAATTGAGCGCGGATAATTTCGCAGGCTGCGCCCTGGGATCGGGCATTGGCGCCAATGCTGCCGGCTTCAATTTTTGGCGGGATGAGGCCGCGGGTGTCTTGAGTGGCGACATAACGGCGGACACGGTTTACCAAATCATCGCGTAGGCTGGCCGGGAAGGACCCATCGATTAAGATGGCCTCAAAATCAATAACCGAACAGGCCGAGAGGCTGGCTTTCGCCAGCTCTTGCGCCGTTTGCAGCAGCCAGGGTTCCACATAGCGTGTCAGCCTGGTCCAGCTGTCTGGATCATCCCAAAGCTGCCGGGTTTCGATATCGACTTCGCGCAAGCGGGCCTCTAGGAGATGAATGGAGGCCATGTCGATCAATTGCATACTTTCGCCGATAGGGCTGATGCTTCGGATCGAGCCCAAAGCGCCCGCATTTCCTTGGCGTCCGACATAGACAGAGTTGTTCAGCACCACACCCCCGCCAATAAAGGCGCCAATGAAGAAATAGGCATAGTCTTGAAACTCTTTGCCGCGTCCATAGGTGTGCTCAGCTTGGCAGGCGGCCGTGGCATCATTCATCACGATGACAGGCAGGTCGCTGAATTCGCCAACTTCAGCGACCAAATCAACCTCGCTCCAGGCGCGGAAGGCATTGCTGGGCGCGTCAATCGAGGCGTCCCAATTCCAAAATTCAAATGGCGCTGCGATGCCAATGCCGCAGATTCGCGCCTGTTCGGAGGCTGACAATTGCTCGGCGAGATTGAACAGGCCGTCTTGCAGGAAGGTCAAAACCACCTGTTTGATTGGAAAGTCATAGGTGATTTGCATCTCGCCGCGCGTGCCGCCTTTGAAATCCATTAATATCAGATCGGCGGATCTGCGTCCGATTTTGATGCCAAAGGCGAAGGCGCCATTGGCCGCCAAGCCCATGGGAATCGAGGGTTTCCCCACCTTGCCGCGCACAGGCGTTCCACGTTCCACCAGCCCGTCGGCTTCAAGCTGTCGTAAAATACCGGAGACGGTGGGGGGCGATAAATCGGCCAATTTGGCCAGGACGCTGCCGGGCAAGCTGCCATGACGTTGGATAAGAGATAGAATCAAACGTTCGTTGTGATCCCTCACACCCTTTTGGCTTAAGCCCATACTCAATGATTTTACCTGCGCGTCATCCATATTGGNTGCATCTTACTGTATGTTACTCAGAAAAATATAGGCCAAATTAATTAATAAATAAAGTTAATTAATTAATTGACCTGAGCCATCGAATCGCGCAATCTTATCCAGATAACCGCGTTTGGCGGCTGATCGACGGCAAGGGCAAAAGCCCTTGTGACTTGTTTTATGGGAGGAAGACATGAAGAAACTATTAGCTGGGTCTGCATTGGCCTTGATTGCATCTGTGGGCATGGCATCCGCAGGCGACCTGACTTGCTTGATCACAAAGAACAACACCAACCCGTTTTTTGTGAAAATGAAAGAGGGTGCGGAGGCGGCTGCAACGGCTGCGGGCATGGATTTTCAGGCCTATGCAGGCGTGACAGATGGTGATGCTGCTCCGCAAATCAACGCAATTGAAAACTGTGTTGCGGCTGGCGCAAAAGGCATTTTGATCACACCGTCCAACGACTCTGTGGGTCCGGCTTTGATTGATGCGCGCACAGCGGGTGTTTTGGTCATCGCTTTGGATACGCCGCTGGCGGACAAAAACGCACAAGATATGACCTTCGCAACCGATAACTTTGAGGCAGGTCTTTTGATCGGCCAATGGGCTGCTGCAACACTCGGTGCTGATGCAGCAAACGCGAAAATCGGTATGCTCGACATCAACAAAGACAATATCTCTGTTGATGTTGCGCGCGACACAGGCTTCTTGGTTGGCTTTGGTATTGATGTGCCAAATCTGAACGTCATGGGCTCAGAAACGGATCCGCGCGTGATTGGTCACGAAACATCCTATGCCTCTGTTGAGGGCGGTGTGACCGCGATGGAAAATCTGTTGGCCCGCGAGCCTGATATCAATGTCGTATATACCATCAACGAACCTGCCGCTGAAGGCGCTTATCAGGCGCTGCAAAATGCCGGCAAAACAGGTGTTCTGGTGGTCTCTGTTGACGGCGGCTGCCCCGGTATTGCCAGCGTCAAAGACGGTGTGATTGGTGCAACGTCTCAGCAGTACCCATTGCTGATGGCCTCCAAAGGTGTGGAAGCGATTGCCAAATTTGCAGCCGATGGCACGAAGCCTTCCGCTTCAGATGGTTTGACCTTCTTTAACACCGGTGTGAACTTGGTCACCGATGCGCCAGTCGATGGGGTCCCTTCTATTGACAGCGACCGCGGCACTGAGCTTTGCTGGGGCTAAGGCTGTTTTAAGCGAAACGATAAGACAGAAGGCGGCATTCAGTGTCGCCTTCTTTCGGTAAGCTGGATAAATTCGCCAGCTGCCGCGACATTGATATAGGGTAGGATATCGCCATGAGTATGGAACAAGAGCCAAAACAAGCCGGCTCCGAGTTTGAGGTCGGCCTTGATGCCGCAGACAAATCTGTCGCCTCTTTCGCGCGCGATGATCGGTCAATGGGATCACATTTTGCGCGGCATATTGCGCCGCAACCCAACCATTATTCCCGCGATGGTTTTGGTGTTCAGCGTGATTTGCTTTGGCATCATCGCACCAAATTTCATGTCGCCGGGCGTGCTGTCTTTGGTGCTCAAACAAGTCACCGTGACCGGTGTGGTTGCCATTGCACAGACCTTGATCATTCTAACCGCAGGCATCGACCTCTCGGTGGGCGCGATTATGGTGCTCTCGTCTATGATTATGGGTCGTTTGGCGGTTGATTTTGGCATCCCGCCCTTTTTCGCCGTGACGATCTCATTGTTCTTTGGGGCGCTTATGGGCTGGGCCAACGGCGTTTTGGTGACCATCGTCAAACTGCCGCCTTTCATCGTAACCCTTGGCACGCTGTCGGTCTTTACGGCGTTGCTGCTGTGGTATTCCGGCTCGCAATCTATCCGCGGCGCGGATATCCGCGAGATGGCACCGAGCCTTCTATTTTTCGGGCATTCTTTGCGCTTTGGTGGTTTTGTGCTGACCTATGGAGGGCTCGCGCTGATCGGATTGGCGATATTGATTTGGTATCTGCTCAATCACACCGCCTGGGGGCGGCATGTGCATGCGATCGGCGATGATCCGGATGCTGCGATGCTGTCAGGGATTAAGATTAATCGTACATTGATTTCTGTTTACGCGCTGGCCGGGCTCATCTGTGGATTCGCTGGCTGGGTGGCCGCCGGCCGGGTGGGGTCGATCTCACCCATTGGGTTTACCGACATCAACCTTGCCAGCATCACCGCGGTGGTGATTGGCGGCACCTCACTGTTTGGTGGGCGCGGTTCGATCCTAGGATCCGTGCTGGGGGCGATGATTGTGGGTGTATTCAATACCGGCCTGTCTTTGGCCGGGGTAGATGATTATTGGCAAATGTTTGCAGCGGGTAATTTGGTTTTGATCGCGGTGGCGCTTGACCAATGGCTGCGGAGGGCGACAAAATGAGTGAGAAGCAACCTATTATCCAAGCCCGAGGGCTTATGAAGCGCTATGGTACGGTGATCGCCATGGATGGGGCAGATTTCGATTTATACCCCGGAGAAATTTGCGCAGTGATTGGCGACAATGGCGCGGGCAAATCGACCTTGATCAAGGCTCTCTCTGGAGCGGTTGTACCAGATCATGGCGAGGTCTTGGTGGATGGGCGTCCGGTGAATTTCAAATCCCCGGATGATGCCCGCAGCGAAGGCATTGAAACGGTCTATCAAAACCTGGCTCTATCGCCAGCGCTCTCGATTGCCAATAATATGTTTTTGGGGCGCGAGATGCGCAAGCCCGGTGTCCTGGGATCAGTGTTTCGCATGATGGATCACAAACGTATGCAAGACTTTGCGCGTGATAAATTGTCCGAGCTTGGGCTCATGACCATTCAGAACATCAATCAAGCGGTGGAAACGCTCTCGGGTGGCCAACGCCAGGGGGTCGCGGTGGCGCGGGCCGCGGCTTTTGGTTCGAAGGTGATTATTCTCGATGAGCCGACAGCGGCATTGGGGGTCAAGGAATCTCGCCGGGTCTTGGAGCTCATCTTAGATGTGCGCTCGCGCGGTATTCCGATTATCTTGATCAGTCACAACATGCCCCATGTCTTTGAGGTGGCCGATCGCATTCATGTGCATCGCCTGGGCAAGCGATTGTGCGTCATTGATCCTCGTGACTATACGATGTCCGATGCGGTGGCCTTTATGACCGGTGCCAAGGAAGCGCCTGAGCAGCAGCATGAGTGCGCAGATCTCCGCCCTGCTGGAGCGGGTGCTGCAAAGCCCCAGGCGCCAAGCGCGGCGGGTGATCGCCATTGCGGGGCCTCCGGCCAGCGGGAAGTCCACGCTTGCGGCCGGGCTGGTCGCGGCCTTGCAGCAGGCTGGCGTGACCAGTCAGCTTGTGCCGATGGATGGGTTTCACCTCGACAATAGCGTTCTTACGGATCGCGGGATTTTAGACCGCAAGGGCAGCCCGCCGAGTTTTGATGCAATCGGGCTTTTGCGATTGGTGCAGGTGCTCGGCGCGGCGCAGGAGTTATATTACCCGGTGTTCGACCGGGCCCGCGATCTCTCTATTGCGGGCGCAGGGCATATTGCACCGGACTGTGATACGATCGTCATCGAAGGGAACTATCTTTTGATGGACGCGCCGATCTGGCGCGATATGGCGGGCTATTGGGATTTGTCCATCCAGCTGACTTGCTCTGACGCTGAGCTTGAGGCGCGGCTGATACAGCGCTGGCTGGATCATGGATTGACGCCAGAGGCCGCGCGCATCCGTGCTCAAAGCAATGACCTGCCCAACGCCCGACTGGTGGGGCAGACGGCGCTTCGCGCCGATGTGGTGCTGTGAGAAATCGCAGCCGCGCGCACTTTAAATCCGTTCAATCAAAAGGAGCATGAGAAGTTGTCGCCTTACGCCTGCTACCTGTTGACAGCAAAAGCGACTCTGCATATACGCCCCTCATCTGCCATGGGGGATACCTCATTGCGCAACATCAAAATTTGAAGTGGTCAAGAACAGCTTGCTGTTCCTCTGGAACCCCCGCCGCCCCCTCCGACTACGGGAAGGGATGCGGTTTTGGTTGTGCTTTGGCGAAAAATTACCGCGATCAGACGCGGAAACCGGCGATGGGTAACTGACCTGGCGCTTAACATTGGAACCGGTGGGGACTATTCCCATCACCTTATTTGTCTAGACGGGAAGAGAACCGCCAATGCCAACGATCCAACAGCTGATCCGGAAACCCCGGCAGCCTAAAGTAAAACGCAGCAAGTCCATGCACTTGCAAGAATGTCCACAAAAACGCGGTGTCTGCACACGCGTTTATACAACAACGCCTAAGAAACCGAACTCGGCGATGCGGAAAGTTGCAAAAGTCCGTTTGACCAATGGTTTTGAGGTGATCAGCTACATCCCAGGTGAAAGCCACAACCTGCAAGAACACTCTGTTGTTTTGATCCGCGGGGGCCGGGTAAAAGATCTTCCTGGTGTGCGTTATCACATCCTGCGCGGTGTTCTGGATACTCAGGGCGTCAAAGATCGTAAGCAACGTCGTTCGAAATACGGCGCGAAGCGTCCGAAGTAAGGGAATCAAGATATGTCACGTCGTCACGCCGCTGAGAAGCGCTCTGTCCTGCCCGATGCCAAATATGGTGATTTGGTGCTGACAAAATTCATGAACAACTTGATGCTCGATGGTAAAAAATCCGTTGCAGAACGCATCGTCTACGGTGCGCTGGAGCGTGTCGAAGCCAAGGTCAAGCGCGCACCTGTTGAGATGTTCCACGAAGCTTTGGAAAACATCAAACCTTCCGTCGAAGTGCGCTCACGCCGCGTCGGTGGTGCAACCTACCAGGTGCCTGTTGAAGTACGTCCCGAGCGGCGCGAAGCTCTTGCAATCCGTTGGTTGATTACAGCCAGCCGCAAGCGCAACGAAAACACAATGGAAGAGCGTCTTGCTGGCGAATTGTTGGACGCGGTGCAATCCCGTGGTTCCGCCGTCAAGAAGCGCGAAGACACTCACAAGATGGCCGACGCAAACAAAGCGTTCAGCCATTATCGCTGGTAATCCCACAGAGGCTGAACAGATATGGCACGCGAATATCCACTAGAGCTGTACCGCAACTTCGGTATCATGGCGCACATCGATGCGGGTAAAACAACCTGCTCCGAGCGGATCCTGTATTATACAGGTAAAGAGCATAACATCGGTGAAGTGCATGATGGCGCTGCAACCATGGATCACATGGAGCAAGAGCAAGAGCGTGGCATCACGATCACTTCTGCTGCGACCACCACTTTTTGGGAGCGCACAGAAGACGGTGTGTCCCCAGACAGCCCCAAGCACCGCTTGAACATTATTGACACTCCAGGCCACGTTGACTTCACAATTGAAGTTGAGCGGTCCTTGGCGGTTCTTGATGGCGCGGTCTGCGTGCTCGATGCGAATGCTGGTGTTGAGCCTCAAACCGAAACAGTTTGGCGTCAAGCGGACCGCTACAAGGTTCCACGGATGGTTTTTGTCAACAAAATGGACAAAATCGGCGCGGATTTTTTCAACTGTGTTGAGATGATCGAAGATCGTACAGGTGCGGTGGCCGTGCCAATCGCTTTCCCAATTGGCGCAGAGACTGAACTGGAAGGTTTGGTTGATCTTGTGACGATGGAAGAGTGGCTATGGCAGGGTGAAGACCTTGGCGCCTCTTGGATCAAAGCTCCAATCCGTGCTGAGCTGCAAGAAACAGCTGATAAATGGCGCGCCAAATTGGTTGAATCTGCTGTCGAGCAAGATGATGAAGCCATGATGGAATATTTGGAAGGCAATGAGCCCGACGTTCCGACGCTGCGCAAATTGATCCGCAAGGGTACATTGGCGATGGCATTCGTGCCTGTGCTTGGTGGATCTGCGTTTAAAAACAAAGGTGTTCAGCCCTTGCTGAACGCGGTTGTAGATTACTTGCCGAGCCCTCTCGATGTTGTCGACTATATGGGCTTTAAACCCGGCGATGAGACAGAAACCCGTGACATCGCCCGCCGTGCGGATGATGACATGCCCTTCTCTGCGCTGGCGTTCAAAATCTGGAATGACCCCTTTGTTGGGTCTTTGACCTTCACACGGATTTATTCTGGCAAATTGGAAAAAGGCGATTCTTTCTTGAACTCCACAAAGGGTAAGAAAGAGCGCGTGGGTCGTATGATGATCATGCACTCCAATGACCGTGATGAAATCTCAGAAGCATTTTCTGGCGACATCATCGCTTTGGGTGGCCTGAAGGACACAACAACTGGGGATACACTTTGTGCGGTGAATGCTCCGGTGGTTCTGGAAACAATGACTTTCCCAGAGCCTGTGATCGAAATTGCGGTTGAGCCAAAAACCAAGGGCGACCAAGAGAAAATGGGCCTCGCGCTGCAGCGTCTGTCTGCTGAAGATCCATCCTTCCGCGTGGAAACTGACATTGAATCAGGTCAGACCATCATGAAAGGCATGGGCGAGCTGCATTTGGATATCCTTGTGGATCGTATGCGCCGTGAGTTTAAAGTCGAAGCCAATATCGGTGCGCCACAGGTGGCCTATCGTGAGACCATCGGCCATGAAGTCACCCACACTTACACCCACAAAAAACAATCGGGTGGTTCTGGTCAATACGGTGAGGTCAAGCTGACCATCACACCGACCGAGCCGGGTGAAGGTTATTCTTTCGAATCTCGCGTCGTTGGCGGCTCGGTTCCAAAGGAATATATCCCAGGTGTTGAAAAGGGTATTCGCTCCGTTATGGACAGCGGTCCTCTGGCTGGCTTCCCTGTGATCGACTTCAAAGTGGCTTTGCTTGAGGGTAAATATCACGATGTTGACTCCTCTGTTCTGGCCTTTGAGATCGCATCGCGGATGTGTATGCGCGAAGGCATGCGTCTGGCTGGCGCGAAACTGCTTGAGCCTGTGATGAAGGTCGAAGTGATCACACCTGAAGAGTATACAGGTGGCATCATCGGCGATTTGACATCGCGTCGGGGTCAAGTTCAGGGTCAAGAAAATCGCGGCAACGCGATTGCAATTGATGCCTTTGTGCCTTTGGCGAATATGTTTGGTTACATCAATACTTTGCGTTCCATGTCTTCGGGCCGCGCCAATTTTACCATGCAGTTCGATCACTACGAACCTGTTCCGTCGAATATCTCTGAAGAGATCCAAGCGAAATTTGCATAAACGTGGTGGGCCACTGGCCCACCCTACACCAACCCGTAGGGTGGGCATTGTGCCCACCGCCACGAACAACAAGAGGAGCCACCCATGGCTAAGGAAAAGTTTGAACGCTCGAAACCCCACGTTAACATCGGCACGATTGGTCACGTTGACCATGGCAAGACAACCTTGACA
>JGI20158J14315_10002802_pt1 | contig 11884 bp, 8 predicted proteins | sample COG_08_FD_14315 | JGI IMG/M metagenome (IMG submission 14315)
GTTCAGGCACACAACTAATTGCAATATCAATTAAATTTTTTTCAATCTTATTATTTAATACGTAGCTATCATCCTCAATGATTTTAATTTTATGAGTGGGATTGTTTTTCTTTATTAACCATAGGATATTCTTTTTGTGTGAAAACGTAAATGTATTTGGCAATCCTATCTTTAGTTCTTTCTGTTTTTCAATTTTTTTTATGTCTAGATTAGATTTTTTAATATTTGTAATTACACTTTCATTATGTGCTATAATAGATATTGCACTAAAATAAAATGCCTCACCATCCTCAGTTAATTTAACTCCTTTTTTTGATCTTATAAATAATTGTTTTTCTAAATTTTTTTCAATTATTTGAATAGCTCTTGTAATAGAGGGTTGAGAAACGTTTAAATTTGCGCTAGCTGATAAAATGTTACCAGTGTCTGCAACAGATATAAAATATCTTAAAAATCTAGGGTTTAGGAATTCCTGGTTAATCATTTTTGTATATTTATAGATTTTTTATATACATAAGCAATTCATATAAACAAAGTGTTCTGTATGGTGGTTAAATTAAGAAATAAATTCTATTTAAACGCGAACTATAGTTCTATTTTTAAATTTTTATCTATGAATTTTAACCAATATTTTAGCCTCACTCCTAAAAAGGGTAAAAAATATACTTGTAAAGCTTTAATACTCATAAATATTTTTTTTTTTATAATTTCTTTTGAGAAAGTATTGGCTGATACTGTTAGTTCAAGCTCAGATACCTCGTTTGATTCAGATGTTGATCTTCAACTAGATATTAAAGAAAACAGAATATATGATATTACGAATTCATCTGTCTATACTCTAAGAGGCAATATTATCTCGTCATCCTATAATTTAACCAAAAATGGAAACGGAACATTATCTGTAACAAGTAACAATGATGGTAATTTTTCATCAAGTATAACTGTAAATGCAGGTATTTTAGCCGCTGGAGATAATGACGCGTTTGGATCTGCAACAATTATTTTAAATAGTGGATCATTATCTTCAAGCAACAGAACTGCTAGAAATTTGAGCAATACAATACAAATTCAAAATTCTAGTTCTTTAGGAGATGCATCAAACAATGGAGTATTAACTTTGTCGGGTAGTTTATCTTTTACTGATAAAAATTTAACCTTAACATCTTTAAGCAATAATTCTATTTCTTCTATAAATTTAGCAACTGATCCCCAAACTTTGTCTGTAGCAAGTGGGGTAACCTCTACTATTACTGGAGCTGTATCAAACGGTATTTTAACTAAGAGTGGAGCTGGAAGTTTAGTTTTAGCTGGTACAAACACCTATGATGGTGAAACAATTATATCAGCTGGTACTTTAGAGGTTCAGGGAACATTAGGTAATGGAAATTATAGTGGAAATATTACTAATTCAGCAACGATGAGTATAAATTCTTCATCAAATCAAACACTGTCAGGTACAATTTCTGGGAGTGGAGTTTTAAGCAAAAATGGTTCTGGTACACTTACACTTACAGGAACAAATACTTATAGTGGCCAAACAACAATTGAAGGTGGAACTGTAGTTGCTTCAAACTCATCTAGTTTAGGAGCAACACCTGGATCAGTAACAAGTACAAATATAGTTTTAAATAATGGAACACTTCAAACTACCAACTCTTTTTCTATAGGTTCAAATAAAGGAATAACAGTTGTTGGTAGTGGAGGAACAATTAATACGGATGCATCAACTACATTTACTTATGGTGGAGTGATTAGTAGCAATGGTACTTTGACAAAGAATGGTGATGGAACTTTAACTTTAAGTGGAGCAAACACTTATACAGGTGCAACAACAGTAAGTGCTGGAACATTGAATGTTACAGGAACTTTATCTGATGATACAGCAATTACTGTGTCATCTGGAACTACCTATGATGTTGATGCAAGTGATACTATTGCATCTGTAAGTGGTGCTGGAAACATTGAAATAGCGAGCTCTCAAACACTTACGGCTGGAGATAGTAATGATAAAACTTTATCAGGTGTGATAAGTGGCTCAGGTGGTTTTACTAAAGCTGGCTCAAGCACTTATACTTTAAGCGGAACAAATACTTATACAGGTAACACAAATATTAATTCAGGAACTTTAACTGTTTCAGGGACTTTATCAGATAGTACTGCTATAACCGTTGCTTCAGGTGCAACTTATGATGTTGATGTAAGTGATACTATCGCTTCTGTTGATGGAGCAGGAGCAATAGAAATTGCTAATGCTGTAACTTTGACTACCGGTGATGCAAATGACCAAGAATTAAGCGGTACTGTTTCAGGTTCTGGATCTATAACTAAAGTAGGAAATGGTATTTTAACCTTATCTGGTACAAATTCTTACAGTGGAGATACTACTATTTCAGCAGGTACATTATTGGTTACAAGTCAATTAGGTGGAGGATCTTATGCAGGTGATATTTCTAATGCTGGAGATTTAGGTATTAACTCTTCAAATAATCAGACATTATCTGGAGTTATTTCAGGATCAGGTACTATTAATAAATCGGGTTCTGGAGAATTAACTCTTACTGGTGCCAACACATTTGATGGAACGATTAATATTGCTGGAGGAACATTATTTGCAGGAGGAAGTAGTGACGGCTCAAATAAAATCACTGAGGGAAATATTATTGTTAAAGGAGGTACACTAAGTGGTAGTGGTATTATAGATGGTAATGTTACATTTTCATCAACAGCTGGTACTTTAGCTCCAGGAAATAGTATAGGCACTCTTACTATAGATGACAACCTAACGCTATCTGCAGATGACACTACAAACATAGAATTTAATTCAACAACAGCAGATAAGATAATAATTAATGGAAATACAGAACTTGCTGGAACTATTTCTTTATATCCTGAAGATACCACTTACTCAGACGTGACACACACTATTGTAGATGCTTCAGGTGGTGGAACATTTAATGGAACGTTTTCAACCGAGATAATGAATAACGAGAGCAATCTTAATGATGCTACTTGGGATATTGTTTATGATACTTCAGCTAAAACAGTTTCTTTNCANATTGCTGAAGCAGCTAGTGCATGCAATATTAACTGCACAACAACAGTTTCATCATCAAAAGATATTGCAAAAGTTTTTGATAATGCAACCAGCGGAACATTAAAAGCTGTAAAAGATGTATTGGATAGTTCAACAGTTTCTTCGGTCAATACAGAATTAGATAAACTAAAAGGTACGGTTATGGCAACATCCTCTATTCAATCTAATACTAATCATAATTATTTTAATAAAGCTGTAGCAAGCACAACGTCTCTTTCAAATACAACATTTGTAACAAATTTTACTTCAACAACTAATGAGCTTACTTTAGCTTCATTACAAGACCAAGGTTTGTATGGTGATAAAAAAAAATACAGTGAATACTATGATTATAGCGATGTATCAGTTTTAGGTTTTATAAAAAATAATAAAAATAAATCCTTTTTTGAAAGGTTTGAGTCTGATGATAGAGCATCATTTTTGAGAACTTTTGGAACAAATACTAAAAGAGATAATATTGGTGAAGGTTATACAGGATATAATTCTGATACTGCAGGAATACTATTTGGAGAACAATTTAAAAAAGATGAGATAAATTTTAACGGGTATTCAATTGGAATTTCAAAAACTGATACAACTTACAATGATAGTTATGGTGATGCAGAAATTTATACAATGCACTCATCAATGTTTAAGCAAATTGATGAGGATGATTATGCGTTCAATTTATTAGGTAGTGCGTTTGTTTCTAAGACTAATAGTAACAGAAATGTATCTGTTTTTGGAACCTCTGTAGATGATAAATATAAATCTGATTTTTATGATGTTGGTTTAAATCTAGAAGTTCAGCATATAGCAAAGTATGACTTTGATGGTTATAAAATATCTCCATCTGCTAAAATAAATTATAGCTATATTTTTAAGGGAGATACTAAAGAAACAGGTGGTGATTTGGCATTGTCAGTTGATAATGAAGATCTTTTTATCATCAAACCTGAGGTTGGAATTTCAATATCAAAAAACTTTTCAGAAAAAGATAATAAATTAAGCCAATTGGAATTAGCAGCGTTTGTATCTAGAGACTACTTTATTGAAGGAACAGAAAATAAGGCAAGATTTGCATCTGGTTCTACTTTTAATCACGATTTACCAAGAGACAAAGAAGACTACTACTCTTTAGGAGTGGGGTATAATTTTCTTAATAAAGAGAATAACTCAAGCCTAATGGCTAATGCATTTTTGTTAGAAAATACAAAAGAGGACATAAGCTCTAATATTTTTTCAATAACATTTAGAAAATTCTTTGGTGAATTTGCAAAAGGTAGAATACCAAGCGTGATTGCAAAAAAAGATATCCCAGTAAAATCTGATCAAGATCAAAATGATAATGAGGAACAAACTAAAGTGGTTTTAAAGAAAGATCCTCCTATGAAATCTGATAAAGATTTAGAACAGAATAATGAAGTTATATCGAGCGATAATGAAATAGGAAAGGATGAAACTATTATCGCAACGTTTCCAGACCAAAATATAAACAACGATATTAAAAAGAGTGTTGAAGATAAAATTAAGAATTTTGAGAAAAAAATTGAAATAGTTTTAAAAGAAAATCCAACAAAAGAAGAAGTTGAGGAAATTTATATCAGTTTAAACAATGAAATGAGAAATTCATATAAAAGAGATCTAACTTTAGATGATGTTTATAATAATTTGTTTGCAAATTGTTATGTAGTAGAAAAAAATCTAAAAAGATTAATTAATTATTATGATAAATTACAATTGTATCAAATATTAGATAAATGTTCTCAGTTAAAAGATCCTAAAGTACATTTAATTGCAAATAGATTGCATGATATTCAAATGGAAGAGAGATCTGCTATTGAAATATTATATCTAAAATATCTTAAAATTTTAAACTATATTCCAATTATAACTTTCATAGCACTAATTATTTTCTTTTATGAAATTATAAGAAGATTTATAGTTAGCTATCATAATTCAAGGATTATAAGTTAAGAAAAATTGTTTATTGTATTATCAATATCTTCTTTTTTAATCATCATTAGATCTAATTTACTTTTATTATCTTTTTTAGAGAGTCTTACCGATTGTGATTGAATGCAAGCTTCAAAAAATCTTCTCACATCTCTTGCGTTCGAATATCTTTCTTTTGTAATTTCTATAATTTTTTTACAGGCTTCTTTAATATTTGTGCTCGCATCGTTTGCTATCATATAATTATTGTCTCTACATAACTTGTAGAAAATTTGATAAAGTTCAAGATCATTATAATTTTCAAAAAAAATATTTTTTTTAAAACGTGATGCAAGTCCTGCATTTGCTTCAATAAAATTTTTCATATTATCTTTATAGCCAGCTACAATAACAATTAATCTATCTCTGTAATCTTCCATGTATTTAAGTAATTCATCAATTGCCTCTTGCCCATTGTCATTTGGATCATTTTTATTTACTAACGTATAAGCTTCATCAATAAAAAGAACATTGTCTATTGCCTGATTAAATTTTTCTGCTGATCTTTCGGCTGTTTTNCCCTTTTCTGCAACTACCAAATCACTCCTTGTAACTTCAATTAATTTACCTCCTGATACCAGACCAATCTCTCGATAAATATTTGCAAGTAGTCTTGCAACAGTTGTTTTACCAGTACCTGGGTTTCCAGAAAAAATTAAATGATAAGTTATAGCCAATCCTTCACCTAAACCTTTTTCTTTTCTTTCCTTAGAGTTTTCTAAGAAGGCTATCAAATTAGTCACTTCCTCCTTAACTTTTTTAAGGCCAGGTAATTTTTTTATTTCATTTAGATTTTTTTGGAGGTCTTCGTTCATTGATTTCTCTTAAATTTTAGCTAAGTATAAGTTTAATTACTGTTTTAAATAAATGAAACTTTTAATTCAAATAATTCTATTAGTTATTATATTTCAAGTAAACGCTCATTCTGGGGAGTCTGGAGACCTGCCAGAACAAGAAACTAATAAAAACTTAGAAAAAGTGTTTGGCGAAACCAATAAAGAGAAAGAAACTTTTGATATCTCTTCAGTTAGTGAATTGTTATCACCGAAAGATAATAAAGTGACACTACCAACCAATAGATTGACCCAAATATTTGATCAATATTTATTAAATGAATTAAATACTAGTAAAACTAAAATTATTGGAGAGTGTCAAAAAAGTCTTTCTGAGGGAAAATGCTTCAAAGTTAACCCCTCCAAAAAATCAAAACATTTTAATAATTATTATTTTTATACAAATAAGCAAAATTTAGTTTTTTCTATAATTGCATTTGATGATAAAAAACAAGCAGACTTAAATAAATGCAAACGAAAAATTGATATGTGGAAAGAATTTTTCACAAATTATGATTTGAAACCTAAAAATCTGGAAAGTAATTCTTTATCTTTTATTTTATCAGATGCTCCTCAGCAAAATAAAATAGAAGTATTTACTTCTTGTTATACGGAAAATTATAGAGATATAAAATCAAGCTTTAGTTTAAAGATTTATAAAAATAGTTAATGAAACTATTTTTAGTTTTGTTCTTAACATGTTTTTATTATCAATCCCTTTATGCCAAACAAGATAATAGAAAGTTTTATGAAGAAAGAGCAAACTTCATAAAAAATTATATCTCAATTATTAAAAAAGAAAGAAAAAAAAATAAAAATTTTAAAGGCACAATCGTAGAGTCTTTAGATGGAAAAATCTTTACTCGATATGGAAGTCAAACGCAAAAAAAATTAGACGATCAAGCATTACTTGATTGTAAAAATGGTGAAGGGGTAGAATGCTTGGTGCGATTTAGAACTTTAAAGAAAAATTTAAAATATAATAGATTAGCACAATATATTAACTCAAAGAAAAAGCTAAAAGTTTTAGGAGAATATATGAGTGCTAAAAAGGTATATTCTGCAAAAGAAATAGATATTTTTATCAATATAAAAAATTTTGAAAATAAGAATGGGTTTGGTTGCACAAAAAGTGAGTCAAGTTATAGAGAAATAATTAATGTCCTTCGTAAAGAGATAGAATTGTATCCTAGAAATTTTTTAAAAAAGTCAGGTTTAAAATATGTTGTAATTTGTGAAAAAATTACTGATCGAAATATCGATTTTGAACCAACTGGTATTGCCTTAAGTCATTATGATAAATCACCTGGAGTTTTCTATCTTAATTTAAGTGCCATTAACAAAATTAATACTAATAAAGTAAAAAAAATTAAAGAAGTTTTTCATCATGAGTTTTATCACATAATAGACTCTTCTTTGTCGTTGATTATTTTAGATGAAAAGTGGAATAAAATTAATGAACAAGAATATTTAGAAGAATATTTGATCGATGGTTCGGGGATAGATAATTCTACAAAAGGTTATATATCTAAATATTCTAGAAGTAACGCAGCTGAAGATAAAGCAGAGTTGTTCGCATATATGATAGTAGAACATAAAGAATTTAAAAAAATAATAGAAAAAGATGAGATTCTTTTTAAAAAATCTAAACTTATGATCTCAAGGCTAAAAAGTATTTCAAAAGATATGGATAAAAACTTTTGGAAAAAACTTAATTAAGTCTTTCGAATTTCTGATATGTTATTGATTAATTGATCGCAGTCTTTTTCTACTCTTGAAAAAACTTCTGACCAATCTCCTTGGACTTTTTGTCTATAAATTCTAAAATTATCATACCAGATAGTCTCATCTTTTGTGTTTAACCATCTCCAATCAGATACTTTAGGTAGCAATAACCATGTTTGAGTACCAAGTGTACCAGCTAAATGAGCTATAGAGGTATCAGTAGTTATTACCAAATCAAGAAACTTTATTATAGCAGCAGTATCTAAAAATTTTTGTGATCCACTATCAATTAATAGATCATAATTGATTATATCACTTTCCAACTTATATTTTTCAATATCTGATAAAGCAGATCCTTTTTGTAAACTTATAAAATTAGCAGATTGATTTTTAACTAAACTGTTAAAAAATTTTAAATCTATAGAATTATTTTTTACTCTTGGATTAGATTTACTTCCTTGCCAATTAAGCCCCACTTTTACATTATTGTTAATTTCAATTAATGTTTCCCATTCAAGCATTTTGTTGTCATTAATTTTAATCTCTGTTGGCAGAGGGCAATTACTGTTTAAATCTGGTGTCAACAAATAAATCAAACTTTGCAGTGGACACCAATAGTCAAAATTTTCTATTTCAGTATCCAAAGAAACTATTTGTTCTATAAAATCAAGATTTTCAAATAAATGATGAATTTCTTCCTGGCATTTAAATATAATTTTTCCATTTAACTGATTAAGTGTTTCTAAATATCTTGAAAATTGAATAGTATTTCCAAGACCTTCTTCAGCAACTATTAATATGGTTTTATCTTTAAGATTTTCACCTTTCCATATTAAGTTTTTTTTGTGTATTAACGTTTTAAGATTTTTATCTTCGTAAATTCTATAGCTATACTCTTTAAAACCTTCATCAAAATTTGACATTGATAATAGAGCGCTACCTAAATTTATTTTAGATCTAAAAAATGTAGGATTTATTTTCGATGTAGTTTTATATGCTTCAATTGCTTCAGTAAACTTACCAGCATTTACAAGAGTATTAGCATAATTAAAATGAACTATATGCGAGTTAGGCTTTGCTCGAATAGCTCTTTGATGACAAATTATAGCATCTTCATATTTGTGCTGAATATAAAAAAGATTTCCAAGATTACTTAAAATATAATGATTATTAGGATTCTTTATTATTGCATCTTGATAAACTTTCACTGCATCAGCGTATTTCAAATCTTGTTTTAAAATAGTTGCTAGATTTAAGTAAGCTTTTATTTCAGTAGGATCTAATTCGATAACAGTTTTGTAACAATTAATTGCTTTTTCTATTTTCTTATTTTGCTCATAAACTAAACCTAAGCTTAAATATCCAGGAATATATTTTGGATCATGCGCCAACAAATTTGTTAATACTTTTTCTGCAATCTCATTATTATTAAGAAGAAAAATATTTGTCCCTAGTCTATTTAATGCTTTTGCATCAAATTTTCTGTCTAATGAAGAAAAATAATACCATATCGATTTATCAAAATTATTTTGTTTATAGTGAATATCGCCAATTAAATTAAATATTTCATGATTATTAGGGTCATCTTTTAATAAGTTGTGTGCATTTTGTTCAGCAAGACCAAATTGTTTATTATCCAGAAGTTGATAATTTTTTTTAATATTTTGGTTGATTGAAATATTATTCATTTATTAACGAATCACTTTATCTATCAATATAAAGATTTAAATTAAATTGTAAATTAGTGAACCATAATCAGGATATAAAGCTGCTGATAACACGATGAAACAGCCATAGGGGATTTGAAAATTTTTACTTTTTTTGTATCTATAAATAATAAAAATACCAACGATTGAACCAGCTAATGCAGATGTCATAAGGATTACATAAATAGATTTTATTCCAAGCCAAATACCAATTAATAAAAATAATTTTGCATCCCCAAGACCCATGCCTTCAACTTTTCTAATTTTAAAAAAAATAAACCTAATTAAGTATATTGTTAGGTATCCAATTACACCACCAATCAACGCTTCTATTAAGTTAGTTTGAAATGGGCTTTTATCCAAGATAGCTAGTACTAGCCCAAAGAAAGAAATGGGTAATGTAATTTTATCCAAAATTAAATATTCTTTTAAATCGGTATAAAAAATTATTAATAAGCTTGAATAAAAAACTATATAAGAAACTAGATTTAAATCTAATCCATGCTTTTGATATGCTGTTACAAAAATAAATGCAGTTAAAATTTCTACAATTAAATAACTTTTACTAATTTTTGAATTGCAATTTTTACATTTTCCTAAATTATAAATATAGGAAACAATAGGAATATTTAAATAAAAAGGAATTAAATACTGACAGCTTGTACAAGCTGATTTTTTATTTACCAAGTCCAGATCTTTCGGAAGACGATAAATACAAACATTATAAAAACTTCCAAAAATTGAACCTAGTAAAAATAGGCTAAAAAGAATCACTTATCTCTTAAATTTGATTTTATCACCATCGTCATCTCTTTTGATGCTTGGCTCGGTCTCGTCAGTTTGTGGTTTATTTGTTTCAGCGTTGTCAGATGTATTTAAATCTACATTTTCACTCGCTTGAATTTCTGGCTCAGGCTCAGTTTGTTCAGGAGCACTAATATCCTCGTTAGCGTTTTCACCTGTTGTATTTTTAATCTTAAAAAATTTATCTAAGTGAGCTAATTTGATCACTTTCATAACTTCATTACTTACATCTGTTAAATAAAATTCTTTTGAGGTATTTTTTGCAAGTTGCATACCTTCAATTAAAGCTGCAATTCCAGAAGAATCTATATAGCCCACGCCAGAAAGTTGAATTTCAATAGTTTTTGATTGATCAATAAGTTGCTTAATATTTTCTCTTACCTCGGGAGATTTATCTAGATCAATTTCACCCGATAAAAAGAGTTTACCTACGTCACCTTCAATTTTTTGTTCGATAGACATTAATCTTTTTTTATATTATTAATTTATAAATACAACACATGTTTTATAGCTACAATATATGATTATAGAGTGCATTTCTTGCAGTAAAAAATTTAGTCTTAATAAAAATTTGATGCCTGAGGAAGGTTCAAAGGTAAGATGTGGATCTTGTTCAGAAGTTTGGTTTTATCATCCCACAAAAGAAACTAACAATAATCAAATTAATGAAGAACAAGTTATTGAGACAAGTATACCAGTATCTAAGAATGAAATAGAGGATGAATTCCAAAAAGAAACTATTTTTGAAAATACAAACCAAGAAATGACTTCTTTAGAAAATAAGGTAGATTTAAATGAACCTGAAGCGAATTTAAAAAAAGAAAAAATAGATTTTAAAATTTTTACCAATGAAGAAAGTGAACCTCCTTCCAAGGAGGAAATGGATAGAAACTTAGATCAATATAAAATTGATAGAGACAATAATTTAAGTTTTTTTGGAAAACTTTTTAAAAAAGATAGATTAAAAGAAAGTGAGAAAGCTCTAGAGAAAATAAAAAAATCTGAGAATATTTCAGAAGAGGAGCTCAAAGCAAACGCTGCAAGAAGAACAAGATTACTATTTTATTTGCTTGTAGTATTGATTTTTGCTGCATCAGTTTTATTAGTTCCACTAAAAGAGGATGTTATAATGGCCTTTCCAATTCTAGAAGAATACATCAATTTTTTAACTCCAATTTATAATTATATTAAAGAGCCTCTATCTCTAAGGTAGGTTAATTATTGACTGCTTGCTTTTTGTTCTTCAGCTTTAAATTTTTCTATAATTGATTTTTTTTCTGAAAGTAATTTATCTTTTTCTTCATAGACATATACTCCAATAGTCCCTTCAGAAATAACTTTCTCTGACTTTGCATTTTCTCTGAATATACTTTCATTTATAATATTTACATTATATTTTGTTTCTGCAATTTTATTTTTAAAAAAAGTTAAATTTTCAAATGTGCTTAAAAATTGGTATTCAATGTAGTAAATAGAATACTTGTTTTTAAGTTTGTCTGGTTCACCTTCATTTAAAGCATTGATTTGAACATTGAATTGATTAGCCATTCCAGATATTGAGTTTTTAAAGCTTTGAAATTCACTGGGTGACATAAATTTCATAATTTCTTTTACAAATTCGTATTCTGCAACACTGATATCTTTACCAACTTTTGCCATCCCAATAACAGCATTATTGGTTACTTCTTCAATATTTTCTGACTGTGAAAGTGTATTTCGCTGTTTAGATAAACTTAAACTTGTAAAGA
>JGI20158J14315_10002813_pt1 | contig 11850 bp, 7 predicted proteins | sample COG_08_FD_14315 | JGI IMG/M metagenome (IMG submission 14315)
CGTATAAAATATGCGCGCTTTTAACGTGCGCTTTACAGTGGAGAGACGTGGCGTCACTCTTCACGCGTGGGGGAAAACTCTCGCATGCTTTGATGCATACTGATGAAACGACGATGAAGAGTACGACAAAGAAGAAGGGACGAGAGGAAGACGAACTCGCGTTCAAAGGAACCGTCGAGCCGTTTTACTCGTCGGCGCATCCGGTGACCCCCGCGGTACTCTATCGTCTCGTTGTTGTCTTCGTTTCGTTTCGTGTTTCCACTGCTTTGCGCGTTCAGATATACCATTTTTGTGCGATGCGTGCGACGCGCTCTCTCTGACGCTCTGACGCGCTCTCTCTGACGCTCTCGCCAAAAACAGGAAGCGTACGGCTTCGCCGGCGTGGTTTTGTCCACCGTCCTCTTCCTCTTCCACCTGTTTCTTCTCTTTTCTACGAATCCAACAGAAGTGCAAAAGGAACGACAGTTGACAAAGACCAAATCCGAATGCGAGGACGACGCGCTCGTACGGTTTATACTGTTCTCAAAACATTACGCCAAAGCGATCCCTCTGTGGATGAGTTTAGCGGTGTGCATGTACGTGATTTTAGTCGAATGTTTAAGCCGCGTGAAAGTGCTTCCGTTGGACGACGGGCGGTTGTTCACGTACCGCGGAGCGGCGTCTCGCGCCTCCTCCTCGAACGTACTCCGACGAAGAGGACGAAGGAGGAAAGCGGGCGAAAAGGAGGAGGGGGAGGAAAAGGAGACGAAAAGAGGAGGAAGTGGAGGAGGAGGGTTTATCGGCGAGAGCGTGGACGTGAGAGCGTGGAACGAAGCTTTGTTTCGTCGTCGTCCTTCGTGATCTCGGACGACGCGGCGAACGCGCTAGAGAATAGCAAGTGTTTTAGGAACCAAAATGAGGCCGTTAGACGGCACAAATTTCTCGCGTTAAAGTTCTTTGCAGAAAGAAAGAGAGAAAGCGTTTCCTCTCCTTTATCCTTCTCTCTCTTTCCCTCTCGGTCGTGTGCGTATATATTTAATTAATACGCCGCGTTAAGGGCATCGCATTCATCGTCCTCCGCGAGCGCTTCGGTGTTTTCCTCCGCGCATTTTTAGATACGTTTCCCCGAACATCAGGATGACCTTTGACGAGAACGACGGCGCTTTGACGAGCGCTGCGCCACCAAAAGTAGCCGCACTCTTGACGTTTACGAACGTGCACACGACCACGAGTACGAATACGACCAACGCGTTCTCTAAACGCGGAGAAGAAGAAGACTTGATCGATGATGAAATCGAACGCGTTTTGAACGCGAGAGGGGTGAAACGGTCGAGCTTTTTTGAAATCGAGAAAAATGGTGCAGAAGAAAACATCGAAGAAGACGTCGCACTCGGCGCGATGATGAAAACGCACGTCCGCGCGATGATTTCTCACGCCTTGCTCGTCTCCGAAGACGCGACGATCGTGATATCTGGAGACGATTTTGAGATGACTTTAAAACAGTTCGCGCGCGCGATATCGTGGGCGAGCGAAAGCGTGTTCGAGAAAGAGTTGAGACGGGTGCCGAAGAGCGCGTTTACGTTGAAAGCGACGTGCGCGGCAATCGGGATGAAGGAGAAGGCGACGTTGGTGGACGTGGTTGCGATGCGAACGGTGGGAGGGTTAGGGGCGAGTTCTTCGGAAGATGAGCGGAAGGGCGCGAAGTTGGAGCGGACGGAACTGGTGAATAAGGAAGACGCGAGGGATATCGTGAAGTATTTGCCGAGAGGCGACGACCGGGCGGTTGGTTTTTGTTTTTATTTAAAAGTTGGCGAGAATAGACCGGTTGGAAAGTTACGGTTGATTGCGTTACCACCAGTCGCGCCGAAAGCGTCGGTGTTTGCCACGTCGACGAGCGAGGAGGTGCTGAAAAGACAGGCGTCGGTGTCGAGAATTTCAGCCGTCGCGAGCGCGTTGAGAGAGTACGGAGGAATGGACGCAAAGTCGCAACAGCAGCAACAACAGCAAAGTGACGTGTTGGCGAGACGTTGGCGCAAGAATCCAGCGACGAGATTGTTGCACGCGATGCTCGTGGACGATGCGGATGAAGGCGAGAGTAGTGGTGGTAGTAATAGCGGGAACTACGTCTTTCAGAAATATTTCCGAAGCGCGTGTATCATCAACGGGTCGACGCCGTTTGGAGGAACACAAATCGCCAACATGGCTGCGGCGACAGCCATTTTACCGCCACCGCCACCGTCGGTGAAGAAAATAGTACACATCCAACAACAAAATCACGAGAAACAGAGGTCGAAAAAGATATTAGAGTTGGAAACGCGAGCAAAGGTGGCGGTAAACGTGCCGCCGCCGCCGCCGCCGATGATGACGGCTCAAAAAGTTGAAACAGAACGTTTAGAAAACAAGTTGGGTGGGCGTAATAATTCTGTGCGTATAGCGACGACATCGACGCCGAACGCTTCACCGTTACCGTTTCAGTTTAACGAAGACAACGAGGATGACATGCCGCCGACGCCACAAAATTTGAATTTTCACACGCCTCAGATGGCGTTTCACTCCGACGAACAAAGACAACAACAACAACAACAACAACAACAAAATACACAACGAAAAAAGAGAACGCCGCTCGCGGACATATCGGTCACGATACCTTCCCCGCCCGTAGTAAACGCATCAAACGACAATGACTATTACGCCGCCATCATTGGCGAGTTGAAATTAAATCTGGAACAAGAACGCAAACGTACCGTGGAGGCGGAAGAACGAGCGATGAAATCATCTGAAGCCGAATCGATTTGGCTTTCGCGCATGTCCGCGGCACGGCATGAAGACGATAAGCGACGCGACGAACTCGAGATGTTGCGTCAATTGCACGCCGAAATGCAAGCGAGAGCGAAAGATGCCGAGGAGAAGGCAAATGTCATCGAAGAGCGGTGTAAAGACTACCGAAAGTTATCGGCGGAGTTGGAAGCCGAGTGTTCGCGTTTGCGAACCTCTGCGCAAAACGCGGAATCTTTAGCGAATGGGTTCGAGCAAGAGTTACAAGGTAAAACGAAAGCGTTGGAAGCGGAAGCTGCGGAACTCAATCGCGTTATCGAGAAGTTTACATCTACGGAAGAGGAATGCACAAAGGCGAGAGCGCTTTCGCGTCTGTTACAAACGCAATTGGACCAAACGAATCGAAAGTTTGACGACGTATCTGCAAAGTTAGAAGACTCGGAAAAGAGGGAAGATATTCTGAAGCGAAAGTTAAAAACCGTGGAAGACGACCGCGACTCGTTTCGAGCGAAAGCCGAAGACGCGGAAACGGCTTTACAACCGACGAAACTCCTTGCACAGAAGCAACTTGATGAGATCAAATCGCGCGAAGCTGACCGAGACGTTGCATACGCTGCCGCCGATTTCGCGAGACGCACTAACGCGAGCGTATCCGCGCAACGCGATAAACTGCTAGCTGAAAATGCGTTGTTAAGAGAAAAGTTGGCCGTGACTGAAGCGGCCGCAAAATCGGCGCTTTCCGGGATTGATTTCGCGAACGGCGCGAGTATGGGTTTTGGTTCTACCGAGGATAAATCACAGCAGTCGATGAACTCTGCGCAACTCAATTACGAATCGCCAAGTTGGTTGCACGAATATGCCGCGTTTTCAAGGGTCGGGACGGCGTAACGTAGGATGGATGTATATGCTTTTATATTTTACAACTCTACTTTTGTGTGCGTCTCTCTCTCTCTCTCTCTCTCTCTTTCCAATTGCACAGCTTTGATGGCACGTAATTATCACTCCTCCTCTTCACTTTCCTCCTCTTCATCACTATCATCGGTGGCGGTCAAATGATATGCCGCGCGAGGACAGTTCATACAACAGCGAAATCGTTCGGGTATCGGACCATCACTACATCCGCGGTCGATCAACGCTTTCGCAAACTCTTCGTGTCCTTCCTGTCTGGCAATTATTGGAGCCACTGGGTGCCAGTTCCAGTTATTCTCGGCACAAATTTTTTCGTTCCTCCACCAGTCGACGAGTTCCATCCTCCCAATGACACATAAACCTACCCAAACGCTGTCGAAGATACGACCCGTGTTTGCGTAAATTTCAGGATCGAAGAATCTTTCGAAGAACTTTTTCAGGGTAGTTACTGAAGAAAACTCGTGAATGAACCAGACACCGTGATCAGGGGTCATCACTCGAGAGTCTGGGAACGTGCCGTTTCGATGCGAGGACACTTGCCATCCGGTTCCTTTCAAACCTGTCAACATTGTTTTCGTCGCCAAACACGCGAATTTCACGTCTGTCGGATTCAGGAATGACACGACTTTCGCGAGCAAATCTTTGTTCTCCTCTTTCTCAAACAAATCCATAAGTGGACTCGGTCCTTCTTGAAGCTTCTCCAGAGTCAAATCCTCAAACTCGTACGTATTAAACGATCGTTTCACTCTCTCGTAACACTTCTTCGAGCTCAACGCAAATCGCTTCAAATCGCCGGTGGTTAACCGCCAAATTATTTCATTCTCGAAAAGATCTGGTATCTCCAACAATAACGTCGCCAACGTCGTCGGTGGTCCAATTGTTGCCCTTACTTCTTCTCTCACGCAACTGTCTGCGTCGAAATCGGCGCAAACAAAATCGGCACCGTCTCGCACGTCATTTTTTGACACGTCGTGAATGCGAATCTTGTACGGCAAAGCGCACCCATCCGAGATATCAAAACCCGGGGGTCGAGTCCAGTGTTCCACTATCGTTCCAGTCTCCCACATATTACTCGTTGGATCTGAAAACGAAACCACTCTCGCTTGCACCCGTTGGCCAACTTCAAACCTCAACTTTGGTCTCCTCTTGCTTTTGTAGCACCCCGTGTTTTCCAAGCGACAGCTTTCGTTCGTGTCGTCACGGATGAGATAAAATTTATACCCGAGCAAAGCGCGAAACTCCTCGTCAACTTCCGCCTTATACGGATGCACGACCTCGCAATTCACGTTGTTACATTTCATGTGCACGCCAACGACTCGCCCGGTGATTTGATGCTCCTCCTCGAATTTGCCACCGACGAAACAAGAAAACTCCAAACGTTCTCCAACCTCGAATCGCAAAAACGGTCGTCGCCTCGTTTGCAACAAAGAAGACTCTTTCTTACCGTTCGCACCACCCAAACGCAACGGGTCGAAGCCCCTGTTCTTCTTCGTCATCGAGGCACCTTTTCTTTCTCGATATTTCTTCTTCTTCCTTCGCTCTCCTTCTTCTTCTCTTCGCCGTTTGCGCGGACGGAAGGAAAAAAAGAGAGAGAGAGAGAGATGAGATCGTTTGTGAATGTCGCATGTGTGTTTGTGTTTGACCGAACAAAAAAGCGAGAGATTTGAGCGTTTTTTGTCTCTTTTTTTTATTCGTAAAACTGCACAAAAAAACTCTCGTATCTTTCGTGTGTCTCTCCGTATCGCATGCATTTACTGACGTCTTCGCCGATGCAGGGGCTCTTCTCCCAAACGGGACAACAACCGCGAACGTCTCCGTTGTGTTTGAGGCAAAGGAGGGCGGTCGCGCAATCGTCGTCGTTTCTTTCACGAGGAGGAGGAGGTAAACGAGGAGGGAGAATTGATTCAAAAATTGTTGCGTCCAAATGCGTCTTTTCCCCGAGAACTGTGAAGACGTCCAACAAAAGCGGCGGTTTATTTGGCGGTGAATCAGATGCGCATTTGACGACGACGAGACAGAGAAGAAGCAGAGCTTTATTTGTGACGACGAAAGCGTCGGTGGATAACGCGGAATCGATCGCGCGTAAAGTGTCTCGAACGGCAGCGGCGTGCAAAACGTTAGGCCGATGGGGGTTTTGGGGGCAGTTGATTCTCTTCACCGTCGCCGCGGTGGTGGTGGTGTTTTCGTTTTTGTTTAAAGGGTTCACGAAAGCCACGGACGCGGGGTTGTATTTTATCTTGTTCGGGATCATGGCTGGGTTTTTTACCACGTTTTGGTCGCTCGGGTTAGTTCGATTGGGCGACCGGTTGAAGGCGTCCATCGCGGATCTCGAATTGGTGCCGCCGAGAGCGGAGGTGGTGAAAGCGTTGACGACTGGGTTGACGGTGAATTTGGTTGGGTTAGGCGCCACGATTGTTGGTTTACAAGCGACGACGGGGTTGTTATTCGCGAAGACGTTGACGATCGCGGCGACTGGGCCATTCGCGCAAAATGCCAATCCGGTGTTGGCGTTGGATATTTTCTTGGTTCAAGCGGCGAGCAACGCGATGTTGGCGCACTGGTTGGGGATGAGTATATCGTTGTGGTTGTTGAGAACGGTGAATTTACCGAGTCCACCCGCGCCGAAAGGGGAGAAGTAAGTGTGCATCAGTCGAAAGGTACATGATTTTAAACGAAGATGATGTGCTTCTTTTTAATATATTTTTGTTACAATTTCTCGCTTTTTATTTATATCTTGTTTTCTACAGAGAGACTTAAAGTGTACGCATATACCCGCCGCGCAACGACGGATGATGCTCACTTACTATTGTGATTATTATTATCTGTTGGTGGTATATATGCTCTATATCTAGTACGTGCTCAACCACGGATGTTTCAGCAACTCCTCTGCGGTAGCGCGGTTTTTCGGGTCGAAATCCAACATCGGCTTCAAAAACGCCGTCAGTTCCATCGCCTCGTCCTCGTCTAATCGATACTTTTCCACTAAAACGCGGTCTAACGTCCAAAACTTCAAGTTTTTAATGTTCCTCAATTCGCACGAGCGGTTAAAGAAATCTTTCGACCGTTTTCCACCGAGAGCGATTTTCTTCGGCATCTTCTTCCCGGCGAGTTCCATCATGAGCGCTAAATGATCGTCGTCGCGTTCGTGCGTTTCTCCACTTCGAGGGTCAAACAAGACGTCACCGGTGACGAGTTCAAAAATGACGCACGCTAACGACCATATATCGCACGCGGCACCGTATTTAGTGCCCAAAATAACCTCCGGCGATCGGTATTGTCGCGTCTGAATGTCCGAGGTGAATTGCTTGTACGTCCAACAGGCGTTACCTAAATCCACGATTTTCACATCTAAGTTATCCAGTTCTTCTGGAGAGAGAGTGAAACGCGGTGGTTTTCCACCTCCCACAGACTTTTTCTGCTCTTGTTCTCCTCTCGCGATATCGTCTTCATCTTTGTTACTCGCGCCGCTATTATTTGGCATGTTCATGTTTCCTAAATCCTTCGTCATCTGCTCCATCTTCGTCGGCGTCGTCCCCGGCGGCGTCGCCTGGCCAACCGCCGCGACGCTCGACGAAGACCGACTTCTCTTCGACATCTTCGGCGGTAAAAACCTCGTTAAAAGGACATTCTCTGGCTTCAAATCCGTGTGTATGATTTCCCTCTCGCGATGCAAATAATCCAACCCTTTCAAAATACCAATCGCGATTCTCCTCACGCCTGGAATTGGAATACCTAAATAATCGTACCGTTTAATCAGCGTCAACAAATTATCGCCCAGACGTTCAAACACCATGCACACGTGCGTCCCGTTCTCACCTATGTGCTCGAACGAATCCACCAACTGTACCACGTGTTTCGCGTTCTCGCTGTATTCATTCTTCCTCGTAGCGTCATCGTCCTCGTTTTCTTTCCTCTGTCCGCTCGCAATCTGCTTCAATATCTCAATCTCGTCCCTCGCCGCTTCCAAGTAATGCGACGCCGACTTTTGTATCTTCAACGCGTACGTGTGTTTATTATTCTCCTCTTCAAACTCCATCTCTTTTTCTTTTTCTTCTTCTTTCGTCGTCCGTTTTAAATCGCTCACTATCCACACCGTGCTAAAGTGCCCCCAGCCTAATTTCCGCTCGATTCGGTATCGATTCTCGTGAAAGCAATCCCCGATGGAAACGCGGTGGTACCCGCCTTTTTTATACTCGTCCTCGCCTTCGCGATCGTCGTCGTCGTCCTCGTCTGAATCGTCGTCCTCGTCTCTGGACGACGTTCCTCGCGGGGACGAAGACGAAGACAAAGAGGGAGAGGAAAAGTCGTCGTTTTTGGAATTCCGCTGACGAATTGGTGAACCGTCGCCGGTTTCGTCGTCACGTTTTGTCGGTTCAGGGGAGACCATTTTGTAGTTCGTTTTCTCTGCCCCGCGACGAGACGCAAACGAGAGCGTAAACAACGCGTGCTCTCGAATTTCGCGCTCTTGAAAGGATGAAAAGGAGGAATGCGACGGTGCGTTAACGCGCGTTTACTGCTACTAAATGTACCCAATGTGGTTGAAAAAAGTGCGGAAAATTGAGGAAAAATAAGACTTTTGAGAAAAGGAGTAACGTCTTCTTGAAAAGCGAGAGTTTTTATTATAGGCCAGGATGATTACACATTCTCTGTTTCCAAGGCAGAACGGACTCTCTGATGAGAGTGCGTTTGTTTATACCGCGCAGTTTATGTGTGTGTATATATATGCTACGCTCGAGCGAGCGCTCTCTCTCTCTCTCTCTCTAAACTACAATCCTACTCCGAACGAATTCGCGCGCGACCAGAGGGCCGAGAACGTAACAGATTCTCTCCAACCAGTTGATGATCTTCGCGTTGAAATGTTTTCCTTTAACGCCCCCGCTATTATAATCATCGCTATTATTCCCCCTTCCTCTTCTAAAATGCGGCGGCTCAAACGCATTGGTTTTTCGACGAAACGGTCGAAAATCAGGCACGCCGAACGCGTTCATGGACGCGTGTAAACTCCACGCGCCGGCGAGGCCGGCTTTGCACCGCCAGAATATGGTACCAGCGAGCGCGCCGAACGCAGTCGTGTAGATGCACTGGAACAAAACGAATCGCGAGGCTTTCGCAGAGCCGTAGACTTTTTTCAGCGCGAAATAGTGGTTGATGTGCGCGAAACCGAAGAAAAGCGGACTGACGTACACCGCGCTCCTCGTCGAGACGGCGGCGCTGCCGCTCGTCGTCCTAGTTCCCTCATCAAAGCCGGTACCGAGGAGGACGGTGAGCAACAAGCCGCGGAAGACGAACTCCTCGAAGAACGGCGCGAGGAGTACATCTCGAATCGGAACGAGCCGGCCGTATCGTTCCGCGTTTTCGCGGTGGTGTCCGAATAAGAATCGAAACATACCGTCGATAATTTTAAGGTTGTGCTCGTTGTTCTCATCCTCGTTCTCATCGTAATCATCATCACCTGACCGCTGATGCATCATCGCGGATGATCGAAAGACCGCGCACACCACCGGTCCGAGATACACTAAACCCGTCACCGCGAGACCAAAGAAGAGGTCCGTCGTCACATCCATCGCGACGCCAAGAATACCAAACATTTTCGACGAGCTGATGAGAAAGTTCTTCTTCGTTTCCCCACCCGTGCACACCATCGCGAACACCTCCTCGAAAGACATCGTCTCTCTCAACCACCACAAAACGAGGAGAAATCCAAGCAAACACGCGCACAGTTGCATCAAAAATCGCGTTTGAATCACACGACTGTCGTTCCTATTCGTTTCTTCTTTCGGGAAACGAGGGCTCCGAGGTTTCCTCCCGAATGAGAACGAGGGGAGAAAAAAGAGGAAGCACAAGTACTGGAGGGTGATGCACACGCAGAGCAGCCAAGAGCGAAAGACAACCATCGTCGTCCTCTTCTTCCTCCTCCTCCTCCTCGCAAAGTTCTCGTTCTTTTGACGACGATATAAAGACGACGACGCTTTTTACACTCTTTGTGTTTCTCTCCCTCTTAAAGTATGAAGCGTTTTTCTAAAAAATGGGTCGACAGACTTCTGTCGACAAGTAGGTAAAATGCATCTGATTTCTGCTCGCGCAGAACGCGCGTATTCGAGGAGTATCCTAAAGCGTTTAAAAATGTCTCAGACACTCAGTTCTGCGAATACTTTCCAAATACATACGAAGAACATCTCATCAGACAACACACATCTCCGCTTCTCATCACACAGAGCACATAAAATTGAAGAAGAAATACAGGTATACTCTCACCCGCGCGTTCACTTTCGCGAGCGCACAGAAGAGGAACAGGCGCTTTTTGCTCGCGACGCGAGCGACAAGACGCTCAGTTCTGCGGAGACTTTCCTCTCGTACTTTTGAAGCACATCGCAGAGACAACACACATCTCCGCTTCTCATCACGCAGAGCGCATGAAATTGAAGAAGAAACGTGTAGATATATACTATCATCACCCGTCGCGTGTTCACTTTTGCGAGTGCACAGAAGAGGAACAAATTGGTTTTTTGCTCGCGACACGAGCGACAAAAATTTTCAAAAACGCGTCAGATTTTTAAGCGCAGAAATGGTCGAACAACAACACCACAGACGACGACGACGGAGGAGGAGCGTCGACGTCGAAAATAGAATCGATTTTGAGAACAACAACAACAACAACGGCACTTTTTCTCGAAACGTGCGAAAACGGACGAATAGAGATTTGGTGTGCACGATCGCGCACGCGAAAACGTTTTCGCAAGTCCTCTCTGGAATCCAGTTGACGCCGACGAAACGTGGCGGGCAAAAAGTGAAAGCGTGGATATCGAATCGAGGGATCGGGTTTATCACTTTAGACCAATCGAAGAGCTTAAAAGCGACGGCGATTTTTCGGAGAGGGACGTTCGAGAGGTTTCGAGTTGGGTTCGGGCGCGGTAGGAATCAGGAGGAGGAGGAAGATGAGGAGGAGGAAGATGAGGAAAACGAGGAAAACGAGGACGACGAGGCGGATGACGGAGACGAGGAAGAGCAGAGAAGGGGTCGTGGCGGAGGAGGAGGAGAGTCGACGGGGGAAAGAAGCGACGGTCGTCCTCGAGCAGCGCGGAATAATCACGCGAATAACGGAAACGAACCGCCGGAGGAAGAAGAGATTAAAAAGTACATAGGGATGTCTTTAGACGCGTTCGTGGACGTATTGGAGATGTTCGCGAACAGGTCGAACGGCAACGCTCTCCTCGGGGAGGATTGCGCCGGCGGCCAGACGGTATCGCTTTCGTACCCGGATAGGCACGGGCGAGTGGCGTTGGAATCGAACTCGGTGAGAGAGACGACGGTGATTGGAGGAGGAGGTGGGAGTGAGAATCAGAGAGGTTTGAGGCCGTTGCGGCAGACGACGTACGCGGACGTGGCCACCGAGGCGAACGTGTTTGGAGAAGACGAAGATGAAATGAATAACGAGGACGACGAAGACCGCGACGAGTTTTTAAGGATCGGGAGAGCGCTCGTGACGTTCGTGTTACCGACGACGAGATGGAAGGAAATCATCGAAGATTTAGAGTGGGCGAACGCAAACGTGTCTTTGATAGCGACGAGAGATTCGTTGGCGTTCGTTTCTGAATCGAGCGACATTGGAAGCGTCAAAGTCGACGTCGATTTATCCTCTCTGGTCGAGTATTCCTTTCGCGAAGCGTCTTCTCGAGGAGGAGACGGAGGAGGAGGAGGAGGAGGAGGAGGAGAAGGAGAGGGACAGACATCGAACAAAAGAAAACAAAAGTGGACGTACAAGCAAGAATTTTTGAAGCGATCGACGATGGTTCCAACGCATAGCGGCGCCGTTATCGCAACCGCGGGAGGAACGAATAACACGTTCGGCCAATACCGTCAAACGCAAACGCAAGGTGGTGGAGGCCCCGGAGGCTTCCATCTACCTCACCATCGCGTGGAAACCGACGAAGCGTACAAGGCGACGACAAAAATTTCCGTCGGCGAAACCGGCGTTCTTAAAGTCGCGCACATGCTCCGTCTCCGCGCGTTACTTGGTCATCACCAAAGCAACGCGTTTGGCGACACCAACGCCACCACGGCGGACCGAAACGACGGAGTTGGAAACTCGCTCCGCGGCGGCGGCGGCGCGTCCACGTGCAACGTCCCGGTTACGTTCGTCATGGCCCCCTCGGTCGTCGGAGACGACCACGACGACGACGGCATGGG
>JGI20158J14315_10002814_pt1 | contig 11849 bp, 10 predicted proteins | sample COG_08_FD_14315 | JGI IMG/M metagenome (IMG submission 14315)
GATATTAATGCTTGTTCAACTTCAAATGGTGATATCCATATTCCACTGACTTTAAACATGTCGTCAGTTCTACCACTATAAATATACTTTTCGTCTTNTAATTTTTCATATTTATCTCCAGTTCTTGTCCATTCTCCTTCAAAGGTATTTCTTGATTTTATTAGTTTATTCCAATAACACGTTGCAGATGATTTACCTTTAACAAGCAATTCTCCAATTTCTCCAATAGACACCTCTGTNCCACTTTCATNAACCAATCTTAATTCATATCCAGGAACAGCACTNCCTGAAGTGCCATATATTATATCATCTGGTTTGTTTGAAAGAAAAATATGAAGCATTTCAGTCGATCCAACACCATCTAAAATATCTACTCCAGTTATTTTTTTCCAATCAGTTCCAATTTGAAAAGGAAGAGCCTCTCCTGCAGACACGCAAAGTCTCAAATTTGTAAATTTTACATTAGCTTCTTTTTTTAAACTAGCTATCATTGCTGCATAAATAGTTGGCACAGCAAATAAAATTGAAGGTTTTATTAATTTCATTACTTCCTTAACACTATCAGGTGTAGGTCTTAATGGATAAAGGGCAGTAGTTGCTCCAACTCCCAAAGGGAAAGTCATCGCATTTCCTAAACCATATGCAAAAAAAAGTTTAGCTACAGAAAAAACTATATCTGTTTCTTTTATATTTAAAATCTTTGAGGCGTATGTTTCATAAGTTTCTAATAAACTCCCATGTACATGAATAACTCCTTTTGGTTCTCCTGTAGAGCCTGAGGAGTACAACCAAAAGGCAGGCTCGTCTTTTAAAACTATAAGTGGTTCTTGTGGAACACATAAATCCATCTCAGATTTAAAATGTTTAAATTCTTTAATATTATTATCTTTACTAATGAGAAATATATTCTCAATTGGATTATCAATTTCAGACGGATTAGGAATTAAATTTTGAATTTCCTCTGAAATAAAAATAGTTTTAGCTCTGCAATCATTTAAAATAGAATTAACAATATCTTTTGACAATAAAGTATTTACAGGGACAGGAATAACTCCAGCTTTGAGGCATCCCCAAAAAATTACTGGAAACTCGATTTGGTCTAATACCAACATTAATACTCTTTCTTCTCTTCGAATATTATATTTTGCAAGTAGATCAATAATTTTATTTGTTTCTATAGATAGATCCTTGTATGAAATACTTCTACCATCTGGAATTGCTTCAACAAATGCCTTTTTGTTTTCAATTGTTGAGTTTAAATGTCTATCAATAAAATAATAAGCAGCATTATTTTGTTTTGTTACTTTATCTTTAAACATAATTAACTACTCCCACTCAAGTTATCTATATTTTTAAAATAGCTTACAAAAATATTAACATCTAATGTTATTTATTAATTTAGATTAATACAAATTATCTTGCATTCTTTCTACTTATTGCTGTTTTAATGGTTTCAAAGCCTAAGTTCCTAATAATATCTCTTTTATACCTGTCAGTTGTGTATTGATCTGTCGCAGTATCTAAATCCCATGCAAAGTCATTTACAAGAGATTCAATTTCATTTAAGTCATCTGTAATCCAATCTCTTGCTGTAATTTTATCGCTAACACCACCTACAACAAACCTAACATTATTATGACTTGCAATTGCAGCAAATGAAGCAAGTGCAAAGTCACCGTGTTTTTCAGAAATTTCTTTAAAAGCGTAACCAGTTTGTTCTTTTGCTTTAGGTATTATTACCGACTTAATTACCTCATTATGATTTCTAGAATTTAATAGTGGACCAAGAAAAAAATCTTCTGCATTAATAATTCTTTGTGTAGATAAACTATTCAACTTTAATTGTCCTTTTAGAGCTATAAAACATAAAGGTAACTCAGAGCTAGGGTCTGCATGACATAAAGAACCTATGATTGTTCCACGGGCTCTATGTTGTTGGTGTCCAATATAAGGAAGACATTCGCTTATTAATGGTAAGTCATCTTTTGTTTTTATTCTATTTTCAAGTTGTAATTGTCTAAATAATGCGCTGATTTCAATGTTAGTCTTATTATCGATTAAGGGAACATCATCTTCTATGGAATTGATATCAATCAAAACTTTTGGCTTTGCAATTCTCATATTTAACATTGCAATTAAAGATTGCCCACCAGCTAATATTTGTGCATCCTCACCATACTCTTGCAATCCTTCAAGAACTTCTTGCCAATTTTTGGGTTGAAATAAGTCAAAAGATGCAGGTTTCATTTAATGACTTTCAAACATTTTAATATCAAATTCCAAAAATTATTTTTTCTATGTTCAGGTGATATTTCTTGAGCTAAACGATCAAAAAATTGATTTATAATTATATTTGAAGCAGTTTTTAAGAAACGACCACCTATAGCTGCAATTTTACCAGAAACTTGCACATCATATTGATAAGTTAATTCTGTTTTCTCTTTATTCATAGGTGACAATGTTATCAAACCTTCACCACTAGCTATTCCTAATGGGCCACTTGCTTTTCCAGATAGTTTTAAATTTTTTGGTTTATTTAATTTGCTTAATAGTACAGAAAATTCATATTCACCAGTAATCGGACCAAATTTAATTTTAATTTTACCTTCATAGTGGTTATCTTTTATTAATAAAATCTTTTCAGTAACTGGTAATATTTTTGATAGATTGTCAGGATTCAATAAAAAATCCCAGATTTGGTTCGGTTTTTTGTATAATAAATTATTTCCTTGGCCAGTAATAATATTATTTTTATCATTTGGCTTAATAAAGGTTTTATTTGAATTTAATTTAGATCTTGGTTGTTCTTTTAAATTAGAAGTGATGTAGGAATGAACTTTAGAGTGTGTTAGGGGAAGTGTAACATTATCGATTTTTAAAGCATCGCATGCTGCATTTGCTATAGCTACTGGAGTTGACATACAATTACCTTCACCTAAGCCTTTTGCGCCCAAGGGAGTAAAAGGGCTAGGCGTTTCAATATGAATTATAGAGGGTGTTGGCACCTCATAAGTTGATGGAAGAAGGTAATCTGCAAAAGTTCCAGCTAAAAAAGAGCCATCATCAGTATATTTAAATTCTTCAAACAATGCAGCTCCTAAACCATGAGCGAAAGCACCATAAATTTGTCCATTGGCTAATAAAGGATTTAAAATATTTCCAGCATCATGTCCTGTAATATACTTATCAACCCTTGTCTGACCGGTTTTAGGATTTATTTCTAAACCACAAATATCAAAAACAAAACCATAGGCAAGTGAACCATTAATTTGATCTTTGTTATTAGGCGGAGCTAATTGTGGTGGTGACCAATGAACAGTTTCTCTTAAACCATTCTCAGAGTTTTCTGGAAGTTCTCCTGGAGACCAATGTGCTAATCCAACTAATCGATTAAAAGATATTTTATTATCAAAATTATTTTTATCTATAACGAAATTATTTTCAAAAATTATATTTTCAGCTTTACAATTTAGTTTTGTAGAAGCAATTTTTAATATTCTTAATTTTAGTTTTTTTGCCGCAAGAGATGTCGTACCTGCGACTGCTCCTGCAAAACGACTTGAATAATTACCTGCAGCAATGGACCACGCATCTTTTTGAGTATCCAATTCACCATTAACAAAAACATTTTCAAAGCTTAATCCAAAAATATCGGCAACAATTTGTGCAAGTACAGTTTTATGGCCTTGACCTTGTGGAACGCTGTCACATGTTACATAAATTCCACCAGTAGGTCCTATTGATACAGTCGCACTTGCAATGGCTCCTCCTTTATGTCCTGATTTTTCTCTTTCTTTAAATGGTACTGCCGTAGTTATGTAACCCATATTTGATACGGATGGTTCTACTATTGCAGCGTAACCAATTCCATACAAGTTACCTTTTTTTTGTGCTAAGTTTTGTCGCAACTTCATATCAGAAAATTCATTGGATTTTAAAACTTTATCCATCAATTTTTTATATTGACCAGAATCTAGAAGTGCTCCAGAAGCAGATTGATAGGGAAAATCTTTATCTTTTACTAAATTTAATTTGATAACTGCTAGGTGATCTAATTTTAGATTAACAGCAATTTTATGAACCAATCTCTCAAGAGCATAATAATGCTGAGGACCGCCAAAACCTCGATTTAAACCAGTTGGTGTTTTATTAGTTAGAACCACTCTGTTTCTACAAGATATATTTTTAACCAAATAAGCTCCAGATAAGTTTCCATGCATTCTATATAATGATGCTGGTTCTGGTGCTCTCAAATAAGCACCAACATCATCAATTTGATCATAATCTAGCGCTAGAATTTCACCATTTCTTCTTACAGCAGCTTTGATAGTAGTCACTCTATTAGTGGCTGATGATGCTGCGGTTAAATGTTCAATTCTATCTTCAACCCACTTTATGTTTTTTCCTGAAATTCTTGAAGCTAAACAGGTTAATACTATCATTGGAAGTATAGCTTGTTTAATACCAAAACTACCTCCAGAATCTTGGTTTGATATTAACCTTAATTTATTTTCATTAACATTCAAAGATCTCGAAATTACAGAATGAAGGCTAAATGGTCCTTGAAAATTTGAGTGAACGGTATAACTTTTTTCAGAAGGATTATAATTGCTTTGAACTATAAAACCTTCAAGTGGAGTACAACTATTTCTAGGATATTCAATTTTCAACTTAATTATTTCATCAGCTTTTTTAAAAGCTTCTTTTGGATTTCCATATGAAAATTTTCTGTCACTGACCACGTTAGTTTTAGTTTTTTTATGGACTTTTGGTGAAGAATCCAACGTAGCTTCTTCTGTCTTAATAATAGGAGTATATTCTTGATATGTTACCTTAATATTATCAATTGCGTCTTCAGCAATATATCTGTTTTCAGCTAACACAAGAGCTATAGGTTCGCCTACATACCTAACATGTTCAATTGCGCAAGGCCAAACCTCTATATCAATTCTTAAAACGGACAATAGAGGTTTTGAAAGGTTTGAAAATGATTTACCATCAATTATTGAATGCACTCCAGGAATACAAGAAGCCATTGATGTGTCTAAGTTAAGAATTTTTCCTGCTGCATATTGAGATCTTAATACTGCAACGTGTAAAGTTCCAGGTGGATTACCTTTGTCGTCGCCATAAATTCCTTTACCTATAATTAATGTATCATCTTCTGATCTTTCAATTGATGATCCAATTTTACAATTATTAACTTTGTTGAGAATTTTCTCCATTAACAATTTTTACCTTCTATTTTCCTGTATAAACAGGTTTTCTTTTTTCTACAAAGCTTTGAACACCTTCTTTAAAATCACTAGAACTTCTAAGCCTGCCATATGTTTCACCTTCTAACTCAATTGCAACGTGTAAAGGCGCATCTTGAGATGCATTAAGAACAGTTTTAATGGCTCTTTGTGCTAAAGGTGATACTAAACAAAGTTCTTTAACAAGATTACTAGTAGCACTCTCAAGTTCGTTAATTTCAACCACTTCAGATGCTAGACCATAATTATAAGATTCTTCTCCAGAAATTCTTTTCCCTCTCATTATCATATCTTTAACCCTAGATAACCCGATCATCCTAGCTAGTCGAACTGATCCACCTGATCCTGGTATCATTCCTATTTTCATTTCAGGAAGGGATAGCTGTGCACATTTAGTAACAATCCTGAAATCACAGGCTAAAGAAAATTCTAAGCCAACTCCAAAACAGTAACCTTGAATTGCAGCAATGACTGGTTTTCTAATTTTTTCAGGCGTCATTACGTTTTGAGCAAGCATTGTTAGTGTTTCTGGTGTCTCTTTTAAAAAACCTTCAATATTTCCTCCTGATGAGAAGTTTTTTCCATCTGCTCGTAAAATAATAACTCTTACATTTTCATTTTTATCTAAATCTTTCATAGCTTCAGCCATTTGAATTCTTTGCGAATATTGAATAACATTTAATGGGGGTCTTGATAAAATAATATCACCTCTATTATCTTCATTATTTACTTCAACTCTAAACCCATCGAATTCTTTAATAACTATTGCCAATTAAAACTCCTATATTTCTTAAAATTAATTTTCTGGTAGATCATATTTATCCATTAAACTATCCACCACACCATCAAAATAATCCCAAGGAGTTTCACGGTAACTGTGGTTTTTAATAATAAAAGAAGCTCCTGCATAGAATTTTTCGTATTGCTGTTGTCTTCCAGCAAATTCAGAGCCTACTACATCCCAGGCTAATTTAAATAGCTTCATTCTTGATTTTGCGTCCATTTGTGGGGTTTGAAAATAAGTTTCAAAATCTTTCTTTAGTTTTTCATTTTTCATAACATTAATACTTGCAGGCATTTGAAAAACACCTCCACCACAAAGTGTTCTTAATTCGTCAACAATTGGTGTGTAATTTTCGGTGCACCAATTTAATGCTGCGTACATCATTCTTCTATTGAATGTCATATGATTATTTGGCCAAGTTTCAGCCGCTTCTATTTGNCCATGTATCATTCCAGATAAATTAGCTTCTAATGCTGACATTTTCCCAAGTGTTTCTCTTACTGCTGGAATTTGATCTGCACCGGTGGCTTTAGCTATTTTATTACATAGTCCTGTTATTAATTCCATTTTAGACCAATATCTTACATTAGCTTGATGATTTCCATAACAATGGGCAGGTGTTTTTATGTATATCTCCCTAGCTAAAATAGCATCGTCCATTACGAATATTCTTTCCCAAGGAACAAATACTTTATCACACATTACAAGTACATCTGTTTCATCCATATTCCATGACAAAGGAGAATCAAACTGATTGTCATAATGTGTTGAGAGTGGTTGACGCATCCAGAGAGAAAGTCCCTCAATATTACAAGGTATTGCACATGTTATTGCTTGTTTGATCTGGTCTGGAGCTAAGGGGACAAGGTTGCCAATCCATATTTCATTGGCAAATACAGCGCTTGTAGCAAGCATCTTCATCCCTGAAATAATGACGCCTTTTTTATTTTCCTCTACAACAGATAGAGTTGGAATAGGAAGATTTTGCTTTTGATAAAATTCAGGGTTTCTTGCCGCTTGAGGAGGAACAACAGCATAAGATGCAAAAACATCATTTTTTTTCATGTATTTATAATAATTTAAGAGATTTTCTTTAAATTTATATTTACCGCTATCAAAAATATCAGGATTTGTAGACATACCCGTTACAAAACTAGCTACATGATCCATAGAACGTCCCATCATTCCAGATGTTTGGTCAGCAATAACTTTATGCGCTTTAGATCTTTTCCTTAAATCACTTTTGTTTTTTGCTTGTAAAAACCAAGTAGAGCATAGTTCGCCATTTTCTTCATATGACAAAACGTCTTTATAAATTTCTTGATGTTTAATATCATACAATTCAGCTACTTTTTGCGCGGCTTTCTCAAAGGCTGGATGAGTTGTAACGTCATCAATTTTTTCATCACCAATATAAACTACTCTTCCATCTCTTAATTGACTTAAGTGTTCCTTGCCTGTTTTAATCATCTTAAATCCTTAAAAATTAAAATTCAGTTTCATTTTTATAGTAATGTAATTCAAAAAGGACACAGCCTTTATCAGACTTAAAAGGACCATGATAAACGCCAGGAGGTCTACATGCATATGTTGATCCTTCAAATTGTTCTCCACCATTTCCATCTTCATCGTTTCCTACTATTAAATCCCCACTAACCAAATAAACTTCTTCCCAATGGTCATGAATAAATTTTTCAGTTGTAAATACACCAGGTTCAAATTTAAGTAATCTTGATCTGCTTCCTGTCTTATTAACTTCATCAATGTCAGAAGCTAAAATATGTTGTTTTATACCATTTGGATAACCTTGAGGCGTATGCCAATTTTCGTTTGAAGAAATTTTAGTAAATTCAAGATGCGGTTTTCTTTTTAACATATTTCTTCCTCTTCTCTATTAATAATTCATCTATCTAAATCGTACTCACCTGCAAGTAATTTTCTTCTTAAAATTTTTCCTGTAGGAGATTTAGGTATCTCTTTTACAAAAATATACTCTTTTGGTCTTTTAAAGTTGGCCATACCAGATTCTTTGCAATGTTTATCTAGATTACCAAATTCAATATTACCATCTCGTTTAATAAAACCACAAATTCTTTGCCCCCATTTTTCGTCAGGAAGTCCAACTACAACGACTTCAAGAACATTTTTATTTAACGACAATAAATTTTCTATTTCAATGGGTGATACGTTTTCACCTCCAGTTATAATCATGTCGTCAACTCTGCCAGTTACGAAAAGATCACCATTGTTATCTATGTAACCAATGTCATTTGTAAAATACCAGTTCTTGATTATAGACTTTTTATTAGCATCAGGTCTTTTTAAATATCCTGAAAAAGATTCTTCAGATTTAAGAGAAGCAATTATCTCTCCTTCAATATTTTTTTTAACAATTTTTTGAGGGTTTTTAGATCCAATTTCTACAACTCGAATACGCTGATTTATTCCAGCTTTGCCTGCTGATCCTGGTTTTTTATGTGCATTTTGATCAACAGTAAAAGTATAGACTTCAGACGATCCATAATGATTAACAAGTTGTATAGGTTTAAATGCTTTCATAACTTTTTTTATGAGACCATTGTTCATAGGTGCGCCAGCAAATCCTAATTTCTTGCATGATTTAACTTTATTATTTGTAAAACTCTTATCTTCGATTAATTCATGAAATAGAGTAGGTACCAAATATAAAGAAGTAATTTTAAACTTATCAATTAATTTTATAGCTTCTAGGGATGAGAACTTAGGTTGTGTTATAAATGTTCCATTAATTAGTGACATTGAAATTAATGATCTAATTCCCATTGTATGATATAAAGGCATAACACCAAGAGTGATTTCTCCATTTTTATACATATTTTGAGCGACATGAGCTAGTGCAGCTGACCTTTCAGCTAAATGTGTTCTTGGCACACCTTTAGGCTTTCCAGTAGTGCCTGATGTGTATAAAATTATTGAATAACTATCACTTTTTCCTTCAGGGTGGTTTCCAGGATTACCATTTTTAATAAGTTCGCTTATATTTAGTATTTTATTATTATTGCCACCAACAAAGATTTGTTTAATTTTCTTTGCCTCTAGCGACAGCTCTACTCCATCCATACTTTCTTTTTGAAAGAATATGCAACTAGCTTCTGAATTAGAAATACAAAAATCAATCTCCTCAGGCTTCATTCTCCAATTTAAAGGCACAACGATTAAATTATTTAATTGACATGCCCAATGTATTGTAGAGGCTTCAAAATTATTTTGGAGTAAAGTAATAACTTTTTCTTGTTTCTTTAAACCTAAATATTTTAAAGATCCTGATAGAGTATCTATTTTTTTAAACCATTCATAGTAGGTGTATTTGTAATCTAGACCTGCTATTGCTATTGCATCTGGATTTTTTTCTTTTGAAGCTAAAATTGTTGTTCCAAGATCAAACATTTTTTTGTTCAATTTCATTTATTCCAATGACTTCTTTTACTGCATTTATTATACCTGTATAACCCGTACACCTGCATATGTTACCGCTTAGCATTTCTCTAATTTTGTTAACATCAACATTTTTAGGCTTTGTGTTTAAAAATGCTATAATTGTTACTAAAAAACCTGGCGTACAATAACCACACTGTAAAGCATGATTTTTTTTAAAAGCTTTTCTTAAATTATCAAAGTTTTTATCATTTACTAACCCTTCAATAGTTACCAATTCTTTGCCATTTAATTGTGATGCAAACATCAAGCAGGATCTTATTGGTTCATTGTTTAGTAAAATCGTACAGGCTCCGCAAATTCCGTGTTCACATCCAACATGAGTGCCTGTTTCGCCAATTGTATGTCTTAAAAAATCGCTTAGAAGAGTTCTATTGTCTGTTTCCGTATTTATATCTTTATTATTCAATTTAAATTGAATTTTAATTTTTGAATCAGATTTATACAAAGGCATCAAATTTTCCTATTTACTATTTAAAATAGTAAAATAAAGATAATTTTAAGCAATAAATTTTTTATAAATTTACTTGATTTGTCCACGCTCTATTACAAAAGATTTGTCTAGCATGCCTTGATAATGACCAGCATTACTTTCTGCAATTAGAGTTGTAACCCCTTCTTTTTTTAGATTATTCAAAATATCTATAATCCTTTTAGTAAGAGCAGGGGCGATTCCTTCTGACGGTTCATCTAGAAGTAAAAGTTTACTTCCAACCATAAGGGCTCTGGATAATGCTATAAGCTTTTGCTGTCCTCCTGATAAACTAGTAGAGGGTCTGTCTTTCAAATCTAAAGCTTCCGGAATAATTTTGTAAATCCAATCCAACCTTTGTTTCCAGTCATTTATATTAGTAGCCCAAACTGGAGTAAGAATATTTTCTTCAGCAGACATAGATGGTATTAATTTTCTATCTTCAGGCATATAGCCAATTGATAAATAGGCTCTTTTTTGTGATGGCATTTTATTAGATCATGATCTTCAAATGATAATTCACCAGAAATAGTGGGCAAAATTCCCATTATAGCCCTCAATAATGTTGTTTTTCCTGCTCCATTCCTGCCAATTAGACCAACCATTTGACCTTTCTTTAAATCTAAAGAAACGTCTTTTAGGATCTCAATTAATCCGATATTTACATTTATTTTATCTAATCTTAACATAATTAAACCTTAATAACATATTTGTTTAATGCCCTAAAACATATTCAATAACTTTTTTATCTGATAAAGCTTTTTTGGGTGGAGCATCACATATAATTTCTCCTTGATAGAAAGCTATGACACGGTCAACGTATCTTTCAACTATTTCCATATCATGTTCAACAAATAATACTGAAGTTTCTGTTTGTTTTAATGCGGCAATAACTATATCCATAATGCCAAACTTTTCTTCAACAGAAACGCCTGAAGTTGGTTCGTCAAGTAATATTACCTTAGGGTTTCCAACCACAGCCATAGCAATGTCTAGAAGTTTTCTTATTCCTTGAGATAGGGTGCTAACTATATTGTCCTTTTGATCTAAAATTTTGTACAATTTCAGTATTGTGTCGCATTCTTTTGAAATAGACTCATCTTCTATGGGGTCCAATAATGTCTTACCACTTTTTTTAGCCAGTGACATTGCTATCATAAGGTTTTGTTTAACTGTCATTGTCATAAAAACTTGGCTAATTTGAAACGATCTACATAAGCCAATATGGGTTGCTTTTCTTGGTTCAATTCCAGTAATATCAGATCCCATAAATTCTATTTTACCACTTGTAGGTTTTAAATAACCTGTAATCATATTTACAAAAACAGTTTTGCCAGCTCCATTTGCTCCAATTATACCAATAATTTCTCCTTGATTTATTGAAACATTAATATCCTTAGCCGCTACAATACCTGAAAAAGATTTATTTAATTCAGATGCTTTTAAAACTATATTACTTGACATCTTTTTTCTTTCCATAGTTAAAAACTTTTTCAATTATTGACCATATACCACCTGGGAAAAAGAAAATTATTGCAAGTAATGTTCCACCAACGATTGCTGCCCAAGCTTGCGGTGCCCATTCAAAAGCGTATGTTCTTATGAATTCAAAAATTATCGCTCCAATAAAAGGTGCTAAAATATTTCCCCAACCAGACATTATTGTTATAAATACAAGCTCTCCAGATACATTCCAATTCACCATTGAATCTGGATCAACTTGACCAAGGCTTGCAGCCATAAGCCCTCCAGCACCTCCTGCTAAACAGGCTGAAATAACATATTTTATATGTATTGCTTTTTGTACAGAAAAACCAAGAAACTCTACTCTTATTTCATTATCTTGAATTGCTGTAGTTAAGTG
>JGI20158J14315_10002831_pt1 | contig 11807 bp, 15 predicted proteins | sample COG_08_FD_14315 | JGI IMG/M metagenome (IMG submission 14315)
AATCCAGGGCTAGAGAGATAATGATATCCATGGATTTTGAAGGAAATATTTTAAGATTCAATAATAAATACCCAGAAGCAGAAGAAGGAAAAGAGCTCTCAAGAGAAGAAGCTCAGGTGATTGCTGAAAATGCTTTATCTGAACATCTAAGAATCAATTTAGCAGATGCATCTCTTACGAGTGCTCAAGAATCTCAAAAACCAAACAGAATGGATTGGACATTTACTTTTACAGACAATGAAGAGTTAGATTATGATGGCTCAAAACTTCAAAATATCATTTCAATCTCAGGTGATGAAGTATCTGGATTTACTCAGTTTGTTTTTATTCCTGAAGAGTGGAACAGAATGAAAAAAGATCGCGAAGGATTGTCCGGAATCATCGGAACCTTGTTTACAGTTCCAGGGTTGATATTTGTCATTGGTTTGATGTTATTAAGGTCTTTTAAATTAATGATGGATCGCAAAATCAATCTAAGAAAAGGGCTTATATTTGGCTCATTTGCTATTTTTGGTATAATCCGTACTTTTAATGATGCCTCTTTCTTGAATTCTATGCCGACAAATCAACCAATTGAAAACCTTATGACAACCTACTATATTTCTTCAATTGGTGGAGTCTTTATTGCTTTAGGGTTAATTAATGTTTTATTGTATGGAACGTTATATAGAATGATAAAATCTTCAGTTAATAATATCAAAATTATAGATGCAGTTTTAGGAGGATTAGTTGTAGCGCTATCAATGATAGCTGCATTGGCTCTAGTTGGATCTTTTCAACTAAATTTAAATCCTAATTTTGCTAGTTTTAACCTGACTTCATACTACCCGCTATATGATACTTTAAATGTCTATACATATTTCGGTCCTATCGCATTTAATATTTTCTTTGCTGCCCTATTAAATGAGATTACAAAAGGATGGGGGAGTGATATTAAAGGGAATGTGTTAGCATACCTATTAATTGTTGCAGTATTTACAGCAGATCTTGGATTTCAGTATGCTATTATAAATTCTATCACTCTTGCATTCGCTTATGGCGGAATAATATTTTTAATATTCAAATTTATCATTAAAAATAACTATGCAATGATTCCATTTTATACATTGTTTTTAAGATTCTTTGATAGGTTTGCAGCTACTGATTTTGGTGCAGTTTCTTCATATCAAAATGAAACTTTATTTATGGTACTTTCTTTAGTTTTAGCAACCTTTGTAATGGTTTCATTAACGAAGAAACTATTTAATATGTCTGTAAAAGGATAAAATATATTATATTCCTTGAATGTCATATTTTGAAGGAAAAAAAGTTATAGTAACGGGCGCATCTTCAGGAATTGGAGAAGCAACAGCAAAAGAGTTTTTATCGCAGGGAGCTAAGGTGCTTTTAGTTGCTCGCAACGAACATAAAATGAGAGATTCATTTAAGGATTTTAGCGATGAATCTTATGCAATTTATCCATTCGATCTAAGCAAACTTGAAGATATTGAATCATTTGTTGATGAATTAGTCAAAAAAGAAGGACCAATTGATATATTGTTTAATAATGCTGGAATTGGTTCTCAAAGCTATTTTGAAGATACTGATCTTAATGTGTTTCATGAATTGATGAACCTTGATTATTTTTCTGTAGTCCATTTTACAAAAGCAATGCTTAAGCATATGATTAAGGAAGGGCATGGACATATCGCAACCAATACTAGCGTTGCTGGTTTAATTACTTCCAGAGGAAGGACTGCTTATTCATCCGCAAAATTTGCACTTCATGGATTTTTTGATTCATTAAGACTTGAGATAGATAAGCATAATATTGCTGTTACATTGATTGCTCCCGGGAAGGTCGTTACAAATTTTGGTGATAACAAATTAGATGCTCAAGGCAAACCATTTGGTGATAAAAATATTGGCACACCTTACGGCTTGTCTTCAAAAAAAGCTGCAAAAATTATCTTATCAGCTATCAAGCATAAAAAAAGACAAATTGTTATTTCTAAATGGTCTGATGTTGCTTGGCTAGGTGTTTTTATCAATAAATTTTTCCCTTCTTTATATTTCTTCTTAGCAAAAAGAATAAACGCATAATATAATATATAGATGAAGTATAGTATTTTAGAAGACCCTCGATATCGTCATATCGCTGAACCTAAGTCAATATTGTTTCAAATATTTTCATTTCTTTTTGATCTATATGCAAATACAATTTTAACGTTTTATACTCCTGTAAAAGTAATTGGAAGAGAGAATATCCCAAAAGATAAGCCTTTTATTTTTGTAAGTAATCATAATAGTCATATGGATATTGCAGTATTGGCATATTCTACAAGAATGGGATATGAAAAATTTGGATTTTTAGCTGCTAAAGATTATTGGTTTGATAATAATTTTAGAAGGAGATTTTTTAAATATTTAATTAATCTTATTCCAATTAGCCGTAAACAAAAGCCTGAATCTCTTGATTTGGAAGACACGATGACATTATCCAAAGCGTTTATGGGGCTTGGCAATAACATAATAATATTCCCGGAGGGGTCGAGAGGTGAGCCAGGTAAAATGCAAAGATTTAGAAAAGGAGCAATAAAATTTTCAATGGGACTTAATGTGCCAATTCTTCCGGCTGCTATAATTGGCCCAGAAAAAGCATGGCCAAAAGGAGAGACTTGGATGCAATCTGTTCCTATAACAGTCAAGATATTACCTCAAATTAATCCAATTGATTCAGAAAGTCTTTCAGAGACAGCATACAACAAAGCGCTAGGTTCAGAGACAAAGAAGCTTGAAAATAAAATTATAAAAGCATTGAAAGAACTAGAAGAAAATACTAGTTCTGAGTAATTGTAATAAGAGTTCCTTCAGAATTTATTGATGCATTGTAACTGGTAAGAGCTCTTGTAGCAGGCCCTTTTTGTACGCTCCCATCTAAATTAAATATTGATCCATGTGAGCCGCCTTGTTGGCTACAAGGAAGATTATTGTTTGCACCATCAAAATTAACAGAAAATCCTGCATGAGTGCAGTTTCTTGATAGAGCTCTTACAGAAGAATTGCTTGCTCTTATAACTATAAGCCCTAGGCTAGCAAAAGTATTACTTCCACTTAGCACAATTCCAGACCCAACAGTTTGAAGAGATTGATAAATTTTAGTAATATCAATAGTAATTGTTCCTGTAGATGCGTCAAAATTATAACCAGTATCTCCTGTTCCACCGCCATTATTTCCACCACCACCAGTGTCACCACCACCAGTGTCACCACCGTTATTATCTGGACCAGTTGGAGATGATCCTCCCCCACAAGCTTCAAGAATAAAGGCAGTACTACCAATCAAAGTAAGCGTAGATGCTTTACGAATAAAGTCTCTTCTTGAGGAATCGACTGTTTTTTCTTCAAAGCAATTGCAATCACAGTTTGATGGTTTTATTTTGTTTGACATGATGATAAAATTAATAAAAAATTATTAATATAAAAATTTAATATTAATTTATAATAAATTGATATTTATGATAATCAACAAATCACCCATATTCAATATTGTTTTATTGGTTCTATTTTTTCATTCAATAGTACTGAGTCAGTCTATAATTACTAAAGAGGCATATGACAATCGATTTACTCCACCTGAAATTGGTCTACCAGAAAATATACCTTTTGTCAAAAATATAATTTGGGGAGAAAACGGAACTTTCAGAAAACTAAATATTGGTCCCGAAACAAGAATTGAAGAATTAAAGTTACGAAGAAAAATGCTTCAAGCTCACCAATGGCTTGGAATCATTACTCTTGCTGGTCTTGCTTATCAATATGATGTTGGAAAAGAACTATATGATGGAAATGATAGTAATTATTGGGATTCTCATTATGATAAACATAAAGCGATGGGATATTTTACATATATGACTTATATGTCAACAGCATCACTCTCAATTTTTTCTCCTCCAGCAAGAAAATATGATAATAATATAAATTCTATAAAGTTTCACAGAGGAATGGCAGCATTGCATTTTACCGCTATGATGGCACAACCATTTCTTGCCAAAAAAGCAGTTGAAAATGGTAAAAGATATAATGATTTGATGGATGCTCATCTCAAAGCTGGAACTGTAGCTTTTTTTGCTTTAAGTCTTGATGCGTTAGGAATTACTTTTTTCAAATGAAGAAACTGATTTTTATCTTCTTTGTCCAAATGCTTTTCTCTCAATCATTTGTTGAGCTTGATTTAGATAAAAGTTATATATCTTATGATGGTAAACATCCTGCTCATAATTGGACTGGTATATCAAATGAAATTCAAGGATCTTTTGAACTTAATATTCAAGATTTAACTTTGTCAAAAATAGATCTATATGTTCCAGTATTTAGCTTTGATAGCAAAAATGCAAGCCGAGATTCTAATATGTTAGACGTTGTAGAAGAATATTATTATCCATACGTAAGATTTGTTTCTACCAAAATTCATAAAAAAAATAACGAGTTTATTGTCACAGGGAGTATAAGTTTTCACGGGATAACAAAGGAATTTGTAATTCCAGTTAAATATATTATGGAAAATAATAATGTAATTATTAAATCAGAATTTGCAATAATGTTATCAGATTTTAAAATCAAAAGACCTTCTTTATTAACTATTAAAATTCGAAATAAAGTAGATATAAAAGTGTATTTAGAGGGTTCTATTTAAACAATGACTAACTANAGCTAAAATTACGGCAATTAAAACATCTTGAAGTGGAGTAGCTGTAGGATATCCAAAATTCCAAAAAAATACTAATGCAAGCCAAATAGCATAATTTTTGATCACAGACTTATGTTAGCCAAAAAGATAGAATGTTTTATTTGGAACCATCACAAGCATAAAGAAAGTAAAGTGCAATGCAATAATAAGCCCAAAAATTTGTAATACTGTAATTGTGTTTTTATCCATTTTTTCCTTTAAATAAGCGTTTTAATATAGTGATTTCTGGAAATAAAATATGAACTCTTTTTTGATAATTTTTATATTGAGGTCTAGTGCGTAAAATTTTGATTTCAATCCATGGTATGCTAGCAAACATAAACATAGCAGTCATCGCAATTGGTGCTAATAAGAGATAATTAAAGCCAGAAAATGAGTAACCAAAAACAAAAATTCCCCACCAAAAAATTATCTCACCATAGTAATTTGGATGTCTAGAGTAGTTCCAAAGACCTGTTTCAATAATACCAGTTCCACTACGGTTTTTCTCTCTAAAAGCATGAAGTTGTTTATCGCTTATAATTTCAAGAAGTACACCAATTATACATAATCCAAATCCCAGAAAAATTAACCAATTGTAGCTAGATGAGAAGTTTTGCGCCATTGGCATACAACAGAAAAAAACTATAAAGGTTGGAAAAAAATGAATCCCTCCAACATTACCAATAATTTCAAAAGCACTTCCTAGATTTTTTCGCATATCTATATATCTCCAATCTTCATGATGAAGTCCATCCCAGGTTTTCATCCAATTTGAAGTTAGCCTAAGAGACCAAAATAAAACTGCTACCATTAATAGAATAGTAGGGGTGTTTATGATATAGTCATTCATCGCAATCCAATAAAATGCTATTACTGGAGGAATTACAGACCAGTAAGGATCGTAGAAAGATGAATTTTTATAAGCAACGCTAAAAGCATATATAGCAAATGTGGCTATAATATCTGCAATCAAAATCTGAAGCATTTCAGAAAAGTTTGACGTAAATGAAAAAGATATAAATCCTAATGTAATAGCTACTATATATGCTATTAATACAGTTAGCAAGCCTTTAGTCTTTATTGTCATTTATAAGTGTTTTTAAATTAATTTTTTCAAAAGATAAAAAGATGTATCCAAAAATAATAGTATATACTAAAAATAAACTATGCATTAAAATAGCTGTAGTTTGAGCTAAATCAATATTTATTTCATAAAGACTAAGACAATAAATAACTGCTAGATGATAAGTGCCTATAGCAGCTGGAGCGATTGGAAGAGAAGTAACAATACTAGAAATAATTGTAAGACCTAAGTATTGTTGAATAGTTAAATTAATATTAAGTGATTGTAAAATTAGAAAAATATATACAACAAAAGAGCACCAAAGCATTAGTGAAATTATACCTAGTTTTATTTTATTTTCTGAAACTAATAAATAACCATCTATAAAATTTTTGGTAATAGAAAACTTTTCTTGAATTTTATTTACGAGTGAATTTTCACCAAAAATAATAGCTGTAGTGATTATGTATAATAGAAGAATTATTAATGAAAAGTTAAAACCTAGTATATCTTGATATCCTAAAAAAATGATAAATATGCTAAAAAATCCTATAATCCATAAATCAATAATTTTCTCAGCTACTAGACTGCCAACCAAAAAACTAAATTTCATTCTTTTTGAATGATCGGATAAAAGTTTTGCTCTACCAAGGTCACCAGCTCTAAATGGAAGGATGTTATTCAAGAAGTATCCAATATGAGTAGAAGACATATATTGTGAAAAACTTAATTCCTTAGGAGAATTAAGAAGCATTCTCCATCTAATGGATCGCAGTATAAATGTTATAAAAGTAATGAGAGAAGCTAAAAATAAGTAATTGAGATTAGCTGTTATCAATGCACGATTTATATCTTCTAAGTTTACTTGTTGAAATGCAAAATAAAGACATAGCGTTGCAACGCTAATAGATAAGACTTTTTTCAAGGATTTTGGCTGTCTCGTTGAAACTCATAATTAACAATCCTTTTTTTCATTGGATTGCCATTTTCGTCAAGATGTTCAGTAGTTTCCATAGGACTATTATATTCCATAGGAACATCTGTATTTACTTGGCAATTGCTCATTAAGCCCAGCATAGCAATTAGCATAATAAGTGCAATAATGGTTGGAAAATGATCACGCATTAAACTTAAAATCCTTAAAGAAATTTGTTTTAGTTGCCAAATAGACGATTTCAACTATACCAAATAACTGTAGTAAGCCACAAGCAATGAACCATGCTTTGTGATTATTTCTTGCTGCAAACCAAAGAGCGATTAAAGTCCATAATGCTTCCCATAAAGATATAGCCAAAACCAACATCGGGTTGCTATCTAACATTATTGCAAATTGTTCTAAACTTTCCATTGTTTGTATTTTAAGGGTTGAATAGAAGTGATATTAAAAAAACAAATAAAATCACTCCTCCAAATATTCCCCAATAGTATAATCCGAATTCCATGTCGAATATTAAATATTTTTAACAGAGTTGAAAAGTATTAAAGTTTATTTTTTATAATACTATATTTAAGCGTGAAAAAAATGAATCCAGAAAGTACAACAATTACCATATATACTACATCTTGGTGCGGTCCATGCAAAATGGCTAAAAAACTTTTAACAGAAAAGGGATTTAGTTTTAAAGAGATAGATATTGAAGAAAATAATATCTCTAGAGAAGAAATGGCCTCAATGGCTAAAGGCCCAACTGTACCGCAAATAATTATAAATGATTTACCTATTGGCGGTTTTGTGGATTTAGTTCAATATCTAGAAAATTGAAATATTTAAGCAATAGCTTGACGTTCTATAACTTTTTTCCCTTGAGTAGCCTTTTTTAAATTTCCTACAAGTTGTCCACATGCTCCATCTATATCATCACCTCTGGTAACTCGTAATGTTGTTATAAATCCCTTGTTAGATAAATGTCTTCTAAATACTTCAATATTTTTATCCTTTGAACGATTATAGTCACACCCATCAAATGGATTAAAAGGGATAAGATTTATTTTGCAGGCGAGACCAGTTAAAATCTTTGATAAACTTCTTGCATGGCTTAAAGAGTCATTTATACCATCAATTAGGATATATTCAATGGTTATATGACGATTATCTTTTTGAGCAGATAAATAGTTTTTACAAGCATCTAATAAATTATCAATGGGATATTTTTGATTTATAGGCACTATAATATCTCTTAAAGCATCATCAGCTGCATGTAATGAAATTGCTAGAGATACATCTGTTCTATCTGCAAGTTTATTGATTTGAGGTATTAATCCTGAAGTGCTGATAGTTATTCTTTTTTTTGATAAAAAATATGCAAACTCGTTGCGCATTATATCAGCAGAGGAAATTACTGGTTCAAAATTTAAAAGAGGTTCTCCCATTCCCATAAAAACTACATTTGTTATTGGAGCATCTTTCTTATCATTAAAATTTGCTAACCATAGCTGTCCAATGATTTCATCAGCGCTAAGATTCTTTTCAAACCCCTGTGCACCTGTGGCACAAAAAGTGCATTGAAGAGCACAGCCTGCTTGAGATGAAATACATAAAGTAATACGTTTCTTTTCAGGAATTCTAACCATTTCTATGGAGGAACCAGAATCAAGCTGGATTAGGTATTTCTTAGTCCCATCTTCAGATACTAAAACTTTTTTTAGTTTGGGAGGCGTTAGTACAGCTATTTCTTTCATCTTTGATATAAGATCTTTATTAAAGTTGCTCATTTTATCAAAGTCTAATTCACCTTTTTGATGAACCCATTTTAATAATTGTTTCGCTCTGAAAGAAGGCTCATCAATACCGAGAAAAAATTTCTCTAATTCATTTTGAGAATAGCCTAATAAGTTTTTTTTATCTGCCATAGTTTGTCAATTTCATACGAAAAATCTTTATCTTTATTTTCAATCATATCCATAATCAAATCTAGCGAATCTGGAAAATCGATTTTAATCTTTTTGCTTGAATGAAGCCAATCTTTAATAGAATTAATACTAATTGTCTTTGTTGTAGCCGCGTATCCTAAATCTTTTAATATTTTAGCATTATGTTCTTGTTCCGGTTGTCCCTCAAGCGGTTTACAAAGTATTTTTTTACCAATGAATAAGGCTTCTGCTGGCAATTGAAATCCTGCATTAGTAATAAGATATTTATTTTCAATTAAATCTTTTTTAAATCCATTTTCTGAAAAAGGTTTTAAGGTTACGTTATTAACAGTTTTTTTATTCTTCGTTGAACAATAAAAAATAAAATGATGTTGATCAATTTGATTTAAAAGTTTTATAGTATGCTCAAGTTCTTCCCACGCAAGGTAAACAAGAATATTATTTTTTGAATTAGCTTTTAACTTGTGATTAACAATTTCATTTGACAAGAAAGGTGGAAGTATTGATTGATTGAAATGAGAAAAGTGTGACGGAATAATATTTTTAATTGGGGTATAAAGGTAAGGAAATAAGATTCTTGTAAATCTCATCTTTGTTGTCATGGGAATATTTTTATAAAATGAATACTGATGACCTATTCCAATTGAGGAAATATTTCTTATTTTTGAAAAATATGCGGAGACTGGCTCAAAGTCNGTAATTACTAAATCATAATCATTATCTAAAGATTGAATATCTTTTATAAATTGAACCAAATCTATATTAAGAAATGTGTTAAGGAAGTTAATTTTTCCATTTTGTTTGCTAAAAGTAAAGCCTTTTTTAATAACAAATGGTTCAAACACATCTGTATCAAATAAATTATTATTTGCACCGCTGAAAATACAATGTAAATCATGTCCTCTTTTCTTTAAAGCTGAAACAATGATTCTTGATCTTGATATATGGCCATTTCCAGTTGCATTGATGCCATAGAGAATTTTCATAATAGAATTTTAAATTTTAGATAGAATATCTCTTAAGATAGTACTGGATGTATGGGTTGTGTATGGAAAATATATTATTTCTACACCAACTTTAGAAAATTCATTTTCTATTTTATTCCATTGGTCTGACCCTTTCCAATCATCGCCAACAAACATCCTATCAAATTTTAGATTATTCCATGCTTCCATTTTATCATAGCTAGTTTGCGGAACTACTTCATCTACGTACTTAACAGCTTCTACCAAGTCCATACGTTCTTGAAATGGTATAAATGGTTTTTTATTTTTTGCAGATTCACAAAGCTCATCTGTTGATATGCCAACAATTAAATGATCGCACTCTAAGCGGGCTCTTTTAAGGATATTTAAATGACCTATGTGAAATAAATCAAAAACTCCTGTAGTATATCCAATTTTTTTCATTTTTTTATAAAATGCTAATTAAATACTAGCTTTGTATACTAGCAATTTTCTAATAAATATGTGACAATTCTTTTACTAGCTTTTCCATCTAATTTTCCTGCTAGTCGTTCAAGATACTTTTTTGCATTTATAGGTAAATTCATTTCATTATTAAGTAATTCTTCTGCATTAGAAATCATCTTATTATAAGAAGAAGACGGAGAAGAAATTTGTCCATAGTCATCATAATCTTTGTCCATTCTAGCTTTGAATCTATAATTAAAAATTCCTCTATAATTCCACCTTAATTGTAAAAAAGTACACCATATAACTGGCTTATTTAAAGCAGCAAACTCTATGATTGCTGACGAAGCATCACTTATCATTAAATCTGCTGACTTTAAAAATGGCAATAAAGAGTAATCACTTGCTTGAGCCAAGTATACATTATCAAAGGTATTCCAATGTTGCAGCAGGTCACGTTGCTTTTGATATTTTTTCATGCTTATTGAAAAATAGTGAGGTTTGATAATGATATTATAGTTTTTAAAATCTTGTGGAAAAGCTTTAGGAAATTTTTCTATGCTACTCGGATAAAACGTTGGAGCATAAAGAATAGTTTTCTTAGATCTTTTAAGATTTAAAGAATTAAAGCTAACACCTTTTTCCTTATTATTAATAATTGGATCTAATTTGCAAAATCCAACATTAATAAATATATCATTTGGATACATTTTACACAGCCTTTGATGTCTATAATCACTTTCAACAAAACGAACGCTTGTTGGAGTATCTGATTTGGAGTAATAGCTCTTTTTAGGACCAACTCCATGGCCTAATTGAGCAGTTTTACTATGTAAATGTATTTTATCAAGGTCTGGAAAAGTATTTCCAAGAAAAATCCAGGTAGGTTTTTTTTCTAAGTAAAGCTTAAGTGCTTCATTTTTATCTTTAACCCATTGGCTTGGCAATTGCTCATCATTGATAATATTATTTACAGTGCTTTTAAATTCACTTTCATGAAAAATAAATTTTATAGAACAATTATGATGTTTTTTAAGTTCTTTAAATACAGGCAAATATTGAGGTAAATAGTAAAGCTCTTGAACGTCAAAAAAGATAGTATGTTTAATTTTCATAACTATCGATAATTCCAAAATCAGTTCTTGAAATTTTATTTGAGAGCGTTGTTTTTCTTATTAATCTATTTTTCTTAATAGCTTTTTCATTTTTGTAAGGTCTGGTATGATAAAGATGAATAACAGTTGCCCTGTTCCTAATCTGGATTGATTTTATACCATTATTATTCAATCGGTATCCAAGCTCACAGTCAAGTCCACCATACTCCATTCTTTCGTCAAAACCATTTGCAATAATTATATCTTTTCTCCATGCAGAGGAATTATTTCCATTAAATGTAGTTCTAGTAGGAGAAATATAATCAAGGCATTTTGCTATAAATGAATTTTTAATCAACTTAAAATAATTTTTTCCAAAAGGTTGACCGCTAGTAAAAATAAATGACTTTTTAAAACAATTTCCTGATTCAATATCTTTTAATTGAATTGCATTTGATACTTTTTCGTTTATTGGAAAATGTCCTCCAGATAAAAAATACCCTTTCTTGGCTAGCTTATTGTGTGTATCAAGAAATTGACAATTAGGAATGCAATCTCCATCCGAAAAAACCAAATATTCATTTGATGATTTAGCGATAGCTTTATTTAAAATTTTACACTTCCTAAATCCATCATCTTCATGCCAGACATGAAAA
>JGI20158J14315_10002834_pt1 | contig 11802 bp, 8 predicted proteins | sample COG_08_FD_14315 | JGI IMG/M metagenome (IMG submission 14315)
GAACGCTCTTCCTTTGCCTCCTCCAACGAGTCAGAAGAAGACGACAAAGAAGACAGAGAAGAAGAAGATGATGATGATGATGATGAGTCTTTCTTCTTCTTCTTCTTTTTAATAATGTGTTTCTCCTTCATTCTTTCTGGCGATAGTTAAAATTCCCCTAGAAAATTGAGTAGAGAAAATACCTCACAAAAGTCACAGAGGAACTTTACACAACCACACAATCACGCGCACACGAAGATGTTCGCGACGATTTCGACGACGTCGAGAGGAACATCTTTTAGGAACCTTTTTGTTGCGAGAACTTCTTTACTTTCTTTTTCTTTTTCTTCGACGACGACGACGGTTTTAGAAACAGAAGAGAAAGATGAGAAGGTTTTCCCCTACTTGAGATTCGTGCGGGAAAATTGTCTCGCCTTTCCATCATCATCATCATCATCATCATCCAAAGTTGGCGGTGATAATGGTGTCTCTGGTGATGATGGTATCTCTGATGGTGGCAATACTAATGATGATGTTTTAATTTCGAGACTGGTGAAAACCTTGGACGCGTTGAAGTACGCGTTGATATCTCCGGAAACGAAAGTTGGGATGTTTCCTCTGATGATGCCGATAGGTATCTCTCCAGACGACGGGAACGCGATTGGGTTTCTCTTGGAACCTTCATTTTTAGCGGCAAAAGAAAATATTCATATCGGCGCAATCGTGAAAGCGCGAGCGAATCAGCGACAGATTGAGTTCGTCGCGAAAGATGCGACGACATTTATACGACGCGCGTTATTGGAAGGAGAGGTGAACGCGCTGAAGAGAGGAGGTTTGATGCCGGTGAGAGATTCGATTTTACGGTCGAGTTCTTCGTCGAGCGGTTTATCGTCGTCGAACGCGGAACACGCGGAGCACGATCGAGAGACGTTGGCGAGATTGGCGGCGAGTAAGCACATGTTAAACGCGTACACGACGCAAAACATTGGGTCTTTTCCGGACGTGATTGAGAGTTTGATCTCTAGACACGAATTTGTGAAAAAAGATGAAACGAGCGCGTTGGTCGCGTGCGAGTTTTACATCAACAGAGAAGAGTTTACGAATAAATGGGCGAGACCGTACGCGATTAACGCGAGGACTTTGAAACGATATGAGAACAGGGAAAGTGAAGCGAGGGATGCGGCGAGGATAGCTTTGAGCGTGGCGCCGTGGTTTACCCTTGGTGGCGGGTACGGCGAGAGTGGCGTTAGCGGTAGTACAACGAGTAGAAATAGTAGCAGCATCGGCGGCAGCGGAGATGAAGACGCGATACTCCCGCCGTTAACTGGTGCGACTTTAGAGGATATGAAAAAGTTAGTAAACATGGAGAATATGGACGCGAAGTCCGCAAAGAACATGTTAGAAGGCGTAGGAACTGAAATAGCGAATGAACACGAGAAAAACGTGCCGGAGATGAGCGAGGAGGCGAAAGCGCTGAAGAGATGTTTTGATGTTCTCGATTACGCGAGTTGGGGCAACGAGGAAGGGTACGAAAGTTGGGACAACATTCGAGAAGAGTTGAGCGAATCCTACGAGAAAGCTGGGATGAAACGGTTCGCCGAGATTGTGAAACCAAGTGGGGGGGTAATGAATTGATATTGGCAAAAATTAGATTGTAAAGTCAGATTGCTTTGTTTGTGCGGGCGCGCGCGCGTGCGTTTTGTTTTTTGTACATTTCTAAACTCTGTGATGTTTGACTAATCTTAAGGTAGCTCTTTTTACTGTTGTTGTTTCAACAACTCTTCGATGTCTCGCGCGGTCAATTTACTCGCCTCTTTACTGTCCACGGGTAAAACTGTTCCTTCACTGCGGCGATTCTCGATGACTTTCATGACGTTCTTTTCAATCGAATCTTTTAATACGAACCGATGTATTATGGTTGACTTCGTTTGTCCGATTCTGTCAATTCTTTTAATCGCTTGCGACTCGGCGGAAATATCGAGCGACGGCTCGAGCAAAATCACGTGGTTGGCGCACGTCAAATTGAGTCCCGCTCCAGCTCTTTTCAACGGCAACAGCAAACAACTAACTGGGTGCGAGTCGCTGTCGACAAATTCCTTGACACAAACCGCAAATCTACTCCCGGCACGTTTCGTTTTGAGTGACGAACTCGCAGCGGATGTCGGAACGATGGAATTCACGCCGTTCATTTTCAGCGCGTGGTCAACAATCATCAAAACATCTTCCCATTCGCTGAAGATTAAAACCTTCAAGTTCGTATCAAACTTCGACAGATGTTTCACGCGACGAACCACCGCATCGATTTTCGTACCCCACGCGCCTTCAATTTTGATACCGCTTTCATCTCTCGCGTGCGTTTCCGGCGCTCCTAAAGTTTCGAGCATTTTCGAAACGTCCGCGCCGAATCGCGAAAGGTGTAAACTCTCTTCCGCTTTCTTCCGCAATCTCTCTTCTCGCTTCTTTTGCGCCTCTTCGACGTTATCGCGAACGTCCTTATCCTGCGACTTCCACGTGACGTATGAAATTTCTTTGGTCGCGCACTCTTGGCGGCAGGTTGGACATTTCCCGCGCTTGTTGTCGTTGTTATTATTGTGTCGCTCCGGGAGCGGCGATAACGAGTGTAAGAACTGTTTCTTCTTTGAAACCATATTGGATGGTCGCCCGTAATACGCAAACGAACATTTGACGCATAATTCGTGACCGCACGGTAAGATTGCAAGTTCAGCGCCGTGTAAATTAATATCTTCGTCCTCTTCGTCCTCGTCCTCGTCGTCGTCATCTCCAGCTTTCATTTTTCTCAGCGCGCTCTTGGGAATGACGGCATTCTTCGATTTCGTCTCGTCGAACGTCTCTAAACACAACGGGCAATCAAATTTCTTACGCTCGTTTTTGTTCTTCTGTTTCAGCGTTTGCAAATATCGCAGTTGACCGAACGTTTGTTTCATTTCAAATTCGTGCGTGACTTTCTCGTCGCCGTGTTGTTTGAGCAAGGTGGGTACCTCGACTGGATACACGATCGACGCGCGCAAATACTCCGGCAATTGGTCTTGTCCGTCAATTCGAACCATTTCGTTGGGCGTGCGTAATCGAATACGCGTCGTTGACATGCTCAACTCATCGAGTGCGTACATCTTTTCGCGTTGGTAGTGCATCAGCGCGCGTATTTTCGTGAACTCTTTACGAATCTCTTCGATGACTTCGATGTGCGTTTTCGCGTAGGATTGCACTTCGAGTGCTCCTTTGACTTCGCTTTTCAGCGCTTTCAAAGTTTTTTCCGCGCACGACGGCGCAGTAACGTCGTAATAAATGCGCCTGTCCTCATCTTTGACGTTTCTCGTGGACGATTTTACTTTCGCTTTACCGTTTCTCGTCGCATCTCTACCGACACCAAACAAAACGCTTTGTAATTTATTGAAATTTGCATCGCATTTACACACCGCGCATTTCACGCCAACGACCGCGAATTCCATGCCTTTTCTGCACACCGAGCACGAGGCAAATTCAACCACGTCTTGTCTATCCGCGGCTTCTACGATTTTCGTTACTCGATCAGCATCCGCGACGGCTTCGTTGCGACACTCGAATAGGCGATCTATGTCTCTTTGCATGACCATTTTCAGAGCCGCGCCGGTGTTCCAATCTGCTTTGCTACTTTGCCAACGGTTATCAAACTGCTCGAGCAGTTTGCCTACGAAAGCGTCGGTCGTATACGACAAGGCTTCCATCCACCAAAATTCATTTCGACCGAGACTTTTCATTTTCTTGTCGATAATTTTCCGCGACTTTTCGAAATCGTTCGCGGCGATGGATATGTTTCCCCCAACTCGCTCGGCTAAATACGAAATCTTTTCCGTTTCGGCGTCGCTGAGTAATTTCTCATCTCTAAGCGTTCTAGGTATTCGAATGTCTTTGTTTTTATCCACCACTTGCAAAGCTTCGGCTAAATTGTGCAAAGCGTGTAATCTTTGGAAACTATCGAGACGAACGCCGTTGATGTTTGCGTTTGCATCGAGGCGTAAAACTTCGCGATAACATTCAATGACACTCGCGAGATCGTTTTGCGTCCATTTTAATCCAGCGATGGCGTTGATTGAAAACGCGACGAGTCTTTGCGCTTCCTCTGCTTCAAGTCGCGCTTTGTCGACCAACCTGTCGTGGATTTCTTCCATGGAAAGAACTTTGCTCTTTTGTTTCTCCTCGGCTTTTTTTGATTGATCGCCGTCGACCACAAGTTCCGCCGCGATATTTTTCAGACGCCTCCACTTACTGATGCCGTACGAACCAACCTGCGGGTGATCGCAAGCTTGCCTCAATCTCAGCAGAGGCAGCACGATAGAAGTCACGTCTTGCCTCGATAACTCTATGTCATCGTTGTTATTAGTAGCATTTCTCGATCGCTTCACTCGATCGTAAGTGTTTCGCGCTTCCGCGGCGCAGTTTTTGTGCTGCTTTTCGTAGAAATGTTTTTCGATGGGCGAAAACTCTAATTCGGTGACGCACTCATTTTGCGGCGGTAAATCGAGTTCGTCTATAACGTCCTCTCTAGCGTTGCGCCACATTATTGGTTTTAGGCTCTCGGTGAGCACAAACTCGCCGTATCCCGCGTACCCTGTTTTCATAGCCGCGCTGATTATTTTCTGCCACCAGTTATGCGATGTTGTAAAGTTCATCTCGTGGCCGAATGGACGCGCCCTTAAGAATTTGAACAATCCGAACGCGTCGTCCATGTGCGACTTTTCAGATGATAGCGGCGTCCCAGTCACGCACCAACGATTCACCGCGGGAATTCTCTCCATCATCTGCGACGGCGCCGAGGCGCCTCCGCCCACCATCTGTGCTTCGTCCATAATAACGCGCCACCACGTTATCTTTGTCAAAGGCGGGGGAATGTGAGGGTATCTTCGAGTTGCATTCCTTCGAGCGCGCAGTGCGCCATCGTTCACATCCGCGTTTGTCGCGTAATCTAGATTGATTTCAGCTCGCAACACATCGTACGTAGTGATAACAATATCGCATTCGGCTAGCTTATGCGAGGTAATGACTTCCTTCGCGTGTACGGCTCTGGATCCCAAGCTCGCGGTTTGCGGCTGTCCTTCGTATACCAAAATATCAAACTTATTGTCTTTATTGTCGGTCTTTCCATCGTCGTCGTTTCTACGGACGTGCTTTAAAACCTCGTCTCGCCATTGTTGCAAAATCGTCGACGGAACGACGATGAGCGTCGTTTTTGAAATGCCCGGGATTTTCTCCCCCGCTTTCGCGGCGTGGCAATGCGGACATATGAAGTCCGGCGCCTCTGTGCAGTTTTGCTTAATGCCGACGCAATACGCGTGCGACCATTTGTGACAAACTTCGCACGATACCCAAAGACCTTTATACTCTGGATCGTCTTCCATTGCACCGCAGACGCATCGCACTTGCTGCATTTCTTCGTTTTCTTCTTCTTTTTCCTCTTTTTCTAGCTTTGTCGTGAAGCCCATACCGTCTCGATTCGTAATCACTTTGTCTTCTTCTTCTTTTCCTTCCTCCTTTTCCTCCTCCTTCTCCTCATCTTTCTCGTCTTTTGGTTTCTTGTGCGCCAAACACAACATCAAAAGTTCGACAGTTTTACCTAATCCCATTTCTTCCGCTAACACGCCTCCGCGAACGCCGTCGTCTTCCATTGCCATCGACTTCGACACATTTTCCATCCACAAGTTTATTTCCTCGTGTTTCTTTTTCACCACATTTGCCTCTATTAACGTCATTTTTGCCGTCGTCGTCGTCGTCGTCTTAAACATCTCGCGCAACGCGCTCAACTGTTCCTCTCTTTTAAACGTCACCAACTTCTCAACATCCGCGTGTTGCGTTTTCCCATTCTCCCACCCAACTGGCGCGTTCGGCGCTCTCTCTCTCCCCATCATCCAACCCACCGCTCTCTTCTGATACGGTCGTAAAGTCGGTCGCAACAGGTGCGAAAGGTTTCCTAAAAATTCCGGAGCGTCCGCGTTGTTTGGCTTGCACGCTTTCAACATTCGATTTATGTTTATATTTTTCGCTTTGAAATAACACGACGAAGAAGAAGCGACGACGTTATTATTATACTCGTTGTTCTTATTATCTTCCTCCTCCGCTTCTTTGTCTTCTTCTTTGTCTTCTTCTTCTTCTTCTTCTTCTTCTTCATCATCTTCAACAAACATTTCTTCCTCCTGTTGGTCGTCGTCATCAAAATCAACATTTCCTCTGCTGCTCAACATTTTCCTCATCGTCATCCCTCCTCTTCTCTCTTCGTCTCTTTGCACGACCATAGGTTCCGGCGGGTCTTCTTTCGTTCTCTTTCGAGGAATATTTTTCTTCCTCTTCTTCATCTTGTTCTTCTCAGACGTCGTCATAATCGATGCGAGACATGCGTGTTTTTTTTAACGTTCGCCTTATGTAAATTTTTGAGGAAACAAACAAACTTTTTCCACAAAAACAACAACACAACGAGAAGAAGAAGAAGAAGACAAAGAAGATATTTTAACTGTATTAGTAGTATATTAAAGTGCGATCGATGATGATGTCAATGTCAATGTCAATGTCAATGTCACCGCAACAAACAACAGAAACAACAGAAACAACAACGAAATNCTTCAATTTATCGCCACCACCGCGTAGAAAAGGCGCGTTTTTATTCACCAACACGTTCACGAAAGAAACGAGAGAGATTATGCAAAATTATGCGACCGCGGTGTGTCACGTGTGTTTAGTCGACAGAACATCGTCTGAATCCTGCGCTTTAACCATCAACGAGAACTGCGACCCGTCGGTGAGGACGGATTTGATGCGCGCTTTTGAGGAGATTGAGTTTAACGCCACGTGCATGAAGAGGTCAATATCAGTTCCAGTTTTGAGTGGCGGAGTCGCGTTCGGGACGTGGCAAGGGGTGTATATTTGCCAATTTAAAAGCGACGCGAACGAAGACGAGTCAAAAGTCGGCGTGAAAGTGACGGTAAAAGCGAGCGAGTTTGAGAAAACGAAAAGAGGTGAGTTTGTGGCGCCGAAAAGAGGGTGTCACGATGCGACGGAGCGTATTCAGAACTGCGTGGATATTACGGACGTGAAGGCGGGCTTGCTCAACGTGTTGATTAAACACACGAGCGCTTCGTTGACGGTGAACGACGCGAGGAGAGCGGAGGAGTTGGAAAAAGGATTGAACGAGTTAATTCCGGAATCTTGGAACGATTCGTTTTTGGAACACACAATGGAAGGTCCGGACGATTGTCCCGCGCACATCAAGGCGACGATTTTAGGGGAGACGATGAACGTACCAATTCGAGACGGGAAATTGGCGTTATCGGAGAATGAACAAATTTTACTCTGCGAACATCGAAACGTAGGAGGCTACGGCGGCGGGTTTAGACGTGAGTTCATCGCGAGCGTGAACGAGGCAAAAGCGCAAGAGGTTTTGAAATTTAAAAAAAAAACGACAAAGCAATCGGTAGTAAACGTTTCCGAAGCGGTTCGTGATTTCGTGACCAAGGCCGAGGATGAAACGATCGAGTTAGTGCACGTATTTTCTCCGAAAGGCGGGGTGTTTCTGAGCACCGCGGAAGACGCCGAAGCGTTCGTCGATCACGTGGATAGTAAAGTGGGTTCAAATGCAGCGTTGAAATCTTCCGTCGTCGGCGCTTCGGAAATGCTCGTCGTCGAGGATGGCGACGGACAAAAAATGTTCGCGGGAGAAGGCTGTTTGGAGTGTTTCGTCGTCAGCGGCGGCGACGAGGAGGAAGTCATCGAGGTCGTTTTCACCGCCCTTTGATGATGATGCCTCCTCAAAACAACACATTCAGAAGAGAGACTTTTTTTAATAAATAGTAGACATTATTGTGTGTACATGTAATAAAATAAATAGACAAGCATATGCGAGTTTGCCATCATCTCTCATCATCTTTGTTAGAAAACGATGAAGACCAAGAGTAGGAACAAAAACACATCATCATCATCATCGATCGAAGAATTCATCATCAGTTCGTGCCGTAATAATTCTTGTTCCTATTCACTTTCCAGTTCTTCGGTCTCGGCGCGAAATTCTTCGCGTTCGGCACGAACTGCGAGTGCTCTTCTTTCAACCTCACCTCCCAGTTTTTCTCGTTCCCGCAAATGTTCCCGTTCTCCGGTATCGAACACGGCGTCGTTTTCGCTTGGTTTTCAAACATCACGTCCACTGGTTTCTTCATGTGCCAGTGGCCTTTAGCGCCCCAACACTTGTCCGAAGATGGAACGTACGGTTCGTCCGGCGCGTGGATTCCATACGTCGGTGACATGATGATGTGTTAATAATACTGTTTTACTCACGTAATGTGATCAGCGCGATGTTTTTGTCTTGACTTTTTTTTTTGTTACTTGAAAAAAACAAGCGTTTCTCTCTTGTTTTCGCTTCTCTCTTTTTTTTCTCAAAACCTCTTTCTTCTCGAGCGTTTTGTTATCCACATTAAAAATTGAAAAGTTGGATGCATTCTTCTTCGGTTAGAACCGCAACGGGAGGGAGTTCGTCGACGGCGGTGGTGGCGAGAAGAAGAAGGAGAAGCACCACCTTGGCTTCTTCTTCTTCGTCTTTGTCTTCTTCTTCTTCTATGAGAAGGAAGAGTGTTATCATCGCGAGAAAGATGATGACGATGAAGAATTTCTCGTCCATCTCTGCCGCCGCGAGACGAAGCGATGGATGCACGTTTCGAAACGCGACGACGACGATTCAGACGACGACGAGAAAAAGAAATCCGACGAAATTGTTCCGAATCTACTCGACGTCCATCCCGACGGAAGAAGAGAAACTCACAAACCCGACTTCATCAGAGTCCTCTTCTTCAGGAGCAAGAGGTGGTGGAGGCTACCCGTTCGCGGAAATCGAACAAAAATGGCAAAAGAATTGGCAAGAAAACAAAACCTTCCAAACGCCTTCGTTAAACTCTGGCTTAGACCAATCGAAACCGAAATTTTACGCGTTGGATATGTTCCCGTACCCATCTGGAGCTGGGTTACACGTTGGACACCCGGAAGGGTACACGGCCACGGATATTATGGCGAGATATAAACGGATGAAAGGGTACAACGTGTTGCACCCGATGGGATGGGACGCGTTTGGTTTACCCGCGGAGCAATACGCCATCGAAACTGGGACGCATCCGAAAGAGACGACGGCGAAGAACGTGAACAGATTTCGAGAGCAGTTGCAATCGTTAGGCTTTAGTTACGATTGGGATCGCGAGGTAGCCACGTGCGATTCTACGTATTATAAATGGACGCAGTGGATATTTATTCAGCTGATGAAGCAAGGCTTGGCGTATCAAGCGGAAGTTCCGGTGAATTGGTGCCCGGCGTTGGGAACGGTTTTAGCGAACGAGGAAGTCATCGATGGATTATCCGAACGAGGTAATCACCCAGTCATTCGTAAACCAATGAAACAGTGGATGTTAAAAATCACAAAGTTCGCCGATCGATTGTTGGAAGATTTGGACGATTTAGATTGGCCAGAGTCCATCAAGGAAATGCAACGCAACTGGATCGGGAGAAGCGAAGGCGCGCAGTTGAAATTTTCCGTCTCGGAAAATGATTCCTCGTTTTTGGAGGTGTATACGACGAGACCGGATACGCTGTACGGTGCGACATATTTAGTCGTCGCACCGGAGCATCCGATGTTGGACCAGCTGACGACTGCGGAAAATAAAGACGTCGTCCAAAAATACGTTAAAGATGCGGCGAACAAATCGGATTTGGAACGAACTGAATTACAAAAGACGAAAAGTGGTGTCTTTTTAGGCACGTACGCGACGCATCCGTTGACTGGGGAGAAGAACGTGCCCATTTGGGTCGCTGATTACGTCTTGGGGTCTTACGGTACCGGAAGTATCATGGCGGTCCCGGCGCACGATCAGCGAGATTTCGAGTTTGCAAAGACTTTTGATTTACCCATCGTACCAGTCGTTCAACCGAGCAAAGAGCACGATTTCGACAAAGAGGCGTACTCAGGAACCGGTAAAATGATGAACTCTCGCGAGTGTGATGGAATGGACATCACGCAGTGCGCGGATGTCATCATCAAAAAACTCGGCGACGACAACATGGGCGAAAGAAAAATCAACTACAAGTTGAGAGATTGGCTCTTCGCGAGGCAAAGATATTGGGGCGAACCGTTTCCAGTCGTGTACGACGACGAAAATCCGGACGTGGCCATTCCAATTTCCGAAAGCGATTTACCTTTGATATTGCCACAAACGGACAACTTTAAACCGTCCGGTTCAGGCGAAGGTCCGTTGGCGAACGTCACGGATTGGGTGAAAACGACCGTTCCCGGGCACCCGGAGAAATCGGCGACGAGAGAAACGAATACCATGCCGCAATGGGCTGGATCGTGTTGGTATTATTTACGATTTATTGATCCCACGAACGAAAACGCATTGATAGACAAATCTTTAGAAAAGTATTGGATGCCGGTGGATTTATACGTCGGCGGCGCCGAACACGCGGTGTTGCATTTGTTATACGCTCGATTTTGGCACAAAGTTCTGTACGACATCGGCGTCGTTTCGACGAAAGAACCGTTCCAGAAATTGGTCTCGCAAGGTATGATATTAGGTGAAGTCGAATACACCGCTTTCGTGGACGAGAAATCCGGCGAATACGTCTCTGCTGGATCAAAAGAAGCTCAAAACGCAATCGCGACGAAACTCGACGGTTCAAAAGTCACCAAAAAAGGCGACGGTTTCGTCTTGACGGAAAACCCGAAAATTAAAGTCAACTCGAGAGCGTTTAAAATGTCAAAATCGAGAGGGAACGTCGTCAATCCCGACGACGTGGTCTCTGAATACGGTGCAGACTCTTTGCGATTATACGAAATGTTCATGGGTCCTCTGACGGACGTGAAAGTGTGGCAAACCTCGGGCGTTTCTGGATGCTACCGTTTCTTAGCTCGAGCGTACCGATTGTTTGAGAACGAAAAAAGCGCGATTACGAACGAAAAAGCTACCGAAGAACAACTTCGCGACACGAATAAAATGATTGCTAAAGTCACCGAAGCGACGGAGACGCTCTCGTTTAACGTAGCCATCGCGGCGATGATGGAATTCACGAACGCGGCGACGAAATGGGAAACGAAACCGAGAGAGTGTTTGGAACCCTTCGCGTTGTGCTTGAGTCCGTACGCGCCGCACTTGAGCGAAGAGTTATACGCTCGATTAAACTCTTCTGAACAACTCCCATCCAACGCCTACGTCGCTTGGCCAAATGCCGACGCGCAATACTTGGTCGAGGATACCATCGAAATGGGCGTCCAAATCAACGGTAAAACCCGCGGATCGATTAAACTCGCCTTAGACGCTACCGAAGATATCGCCGTGCAATTGGCCAAGAGCGAACCGAGCGTGGAGAAGTTTCTGGACGGGAAAGAGATTAAAAAAGTCATCTACAAAGCCGGGAAGATTTTGAACATAGTCGTGCCAAAGTAAAGAAATCAATATATACCATACATAACTAGTATTACACAACCTAATAATTAGGCTCTAAACACACGGTAATATCCTTCTTTGATGTATAATGTTTCATCTATTATTACGTTTGATGAAACTTGAGAAATTTGTCTGTCTTTTCTTCTTCAGAATTCTTCGAAAAAAAACAGTTAGTTACTCGATACTTACACTTACACTCTCGTTTACGTCGGCATGACGACAGCGGCGATGAGAGATGTTTTCTTTTCACCCTTTTTAATGATGATGAAAACTAAACAACCCAACAAAAGCCGGGGTAAAATCACTCTCGCTGTCGTTGTTTACGTCGAAGAGGAAACGAAGAAGAAGAAGAAGAAGAGAA
>JGI20158J14315_10002835_pt1 | contig 11800 bp, 17 predicted proteins | sample COG_08_FD_14315 | JGI IMG/M metagenome (IMG submission 14315)
TATCTTGCTCCAGTCGGTGCTAATACAATATGAGATGTCTTCGTCATCATCATTGGTCATTGAGCCACATGCAAACGCTTCCTTTGGCACGGCTGGTTTATACTTCTCAAAGAAGTCGTCACTATCTTCAATCATGTTTTGATCTCCTCAATGATTACGTCATCATGTCCTTTAGCAATCCACTCATCTGCGTGTTGCTTTGCTCGTGAATAGTCTTTGTAGTAGTCGTCTACACCACCAACCCAAACTATCCATCTCCAACCCTGTTGGTATTCTTTAGACATAAATACCTCCATCTTGTTTTGCTTTGTCGATGAAGTAAGACATTGGTTCAGTCGTGCTAAAGTGATAGTCACGCTCAACACCTAGTCCAAATGGTGGGATTTTTAATCCCTTGAGTTCTTGGCTATCGACATAGCCTAGCTCTGCACCATGTCCTAAGTCGCACAACCCAAAGAAACATTCGTTGTCTGGATTGTATTCGTTGAACAACCATGTCGCTGAACCACCAAAGAACTTGACGACTGGTGCGTTGTCTTCGTTCTCGTCCTTGAAATTAGCTACGAGTTGCCGTAGCTGGGCATCAGTTAAGAATTTCTGCATTGTTGTTTGCCTCCGTTAGCATTGTGTTGGGGTTTGGGTGTTCTGTTGGGTTGAGCCATAGCACTAGCCAACTCCAACCTTTTATGTCTTCGTGTTCGTTGTTAGCTGAAGCACTCTCTCTGATGGCAAAGTCTTCAGCATCTTCGTGATGATCGAATGATCCGTAGCCTGTGACATTGTCTTTGTCAGGGCTTAGTATTAAAGCTATATACATTCTTCCTCCTCGTTTAACTCGCTGAACATTGTTAATCCAAAGTCGTAGCCTTGCTTGTAGTAGTGAGAGAACAACTTTGATTGGTCTCGGTTGCCGTGTATCAATCCATCAGCAACTCCGTCCTTGAAAAGATTGAGATATGTCTGTCTCTTCTTCTCGGTTGGTGTTGCGTTCATTACCAAGTACCCGATACTGGTGTGTATGGAATTAGTAGGCACTCGCCAGTCGTCCATGTTCTATCGCTGAAATAGATTGGTTCTCCACATTGCATCAGCCAGTTGATGCCCAGTAATGCAATGAAGAAAGCCATTAAGATTGTTAACAAGACTGATGCGACTACCACATGGATAGATGTCTTGTGTTCGATAGGTGTTGGGTACTTCAAGACTGGTCTCTTGGGCATGAGTGACCCCTTGTTGTTGATGTAAAGCACATCATTGATTGGTTCAGCTAACTCAATATCCCTTGCACGATGATCTTGAGTAGCCACTCTAGGTATTCTATTTGGGTTANCCATTCTAACATTCTCCCATTCCTTTATNATGTTTAAGATGTTGCACAGATNNGTNNTAGTTGTCAACGAGATAGTGTTAATAGTACACCATTGAACTCTGGCTCTGGTCNCTTCCTTGACAAGCGATAGAACGTAACGTCCATTGGTGTNGCACATTCTGCTGACTGCCAGTACACACTTTCATTGGTTGATGGTCTGCGAAAAGACTTTGCAATCTTTCCACGCTTGATTGTGATGACTTCGGTTATGTCATCTCCCTTGTAGTAACTCATTTGAATGAGACCGAGAGTTGCTTGGTCAAGCCACAATGCTTGATGTCCTTGGCGATTGACCTAGACTTGTAGCCGTTGGTGTTGACGATTGTTGTACCACCACATGCAACGACACCAAACGACATGAAACCTATGTCATCTTTGTCGTAGCCGTGATGCTTGAGTATTGTCTCCAATGCTCGTTGGGATTTAGGGTGCAACTTCTTGTTGCTCTTGATTGTTACGCTCATTTGTGTCCTCCTTTGAAACGTAGCCGTTGTTAAGATAATCACATCTTTGATCTGCTCTTGATCGCTGAAGAAAGATGTCTGCTATTTCGCCAGTCGTTACTCGTCTGATGGCGAAACCTTTTCGGGGATACCGATCAATGACTTGCCACATTAAGACTGCTCATTTTCCTTGCGTATCTTCACGGCAATCGGTGTCTCATCTGTGTCGTAGATGAGCTTGAGGTTATCCATGATGGCATCAACCTGAACATGGGTTCCTTTGTTGTTGGTGATGAAGTGCATGAGCGACTGATAAAAGTCCATCGCTATGTCGTAGTTTGATGAGGTCTCAAGGTGGTCAAGTTTAGCCATTGGTTTTTCTCCCTATGAATGGATTGCGAACAGGCATTGGTGGTCTGCTCGGTTTGATGTCAGTCGAGATGTCGAAGTATTGGAAGTTGAAGCTCCCAGTTGTGAACGACTTTCGCTGACGAGTTTCGAGTGAAGTCGGTCTGTTGTTGACTGGCATTGAGTTCCAGTTGAAAGTTCTTTTGCTCATATTGTGTCCTCCTATGAACGATTGAATGGTGACTGCCATCATCAGATGGTGTCCATCACGACACCATGACCACTAGGGTTTCGGCACAAAAAAAAACCCAGAGTGAACACATTGGTTCACCCTGGGGATTAGGGGATTACGTTGGTTGATTACTTGGCTGTAAGCATAGCGAACAACTTGTCGAGCTTTTGCTCGATAGCATCAATCCTTGCATCAGCCATAGGCTGAGACTTTGGAGCAATCTTGGTAGCCTTTGGCTTGGACTTTGGCTTGACTGCACCGAAACATGCAATGCCGTAGGCATCGATGAGTTTGATTTGCTCTTTGGCGTAGCCAGCCCTCTTTGTCGCAGCTTGGGATTGCTTGGCTTTGCCATTGGCTTTGTGGTTCTTGGCTTTAGCCAAGTTAGTGTCGGTTCTCTTCGAGAAGAACTCTCTCAGCTTGACGGCATCAGCTTTGCTGATTGTCAAACCCTTTGGGTCATAGTCGTTGAGTTGTTCGCCGATCATCTTCGATGATGTGTTTTCCAAAGTGACTTCGTCACCATTGATGTCAAACACAGTTTGATCGATTGAAGCACCCGAAGGGTAGGTTTTGGTGTCATTTCTGACAAAAGTTACAGTAGTCTGCATTGAACTCTCCATGAGTTGTTGGTTGAAGTTAAATCGAAAATGAAAATCAAATTCGACACCCCCAACTCTCTCCTACCTCTCCTTTAGGAGAGGGACGACTGGATCGATAAGTGGCTGATATGATTGCCGAAGTGTTCTGTAACACCATTGAAACCTAGAGTTACTAGACAGTTTTGAAAACATTAAGGGGAAAATATCCTACTATGGGACTACAATCTTCAACAATATCAAGCACTTATACAGCTAGTTTGTCATTAGTTAGCCTTTTAGCTGAGATAGGGGGGGTACAAAGCCGTTTCGCCGTCCAGCTTCGTGTAGTGCCATGTCCTACAATCCGAATTTTCGCACCACAAAATGAAAACCTTGTGAGGAATATTGCACATGGCTAACGTAAGAAAGAACCCAAGCCCAACAGTAGGTACTGGTTTACCACCAGTAACTCCATTGGAAGTCGATAGAGTAAGACGATCCACATTAGATATTGTGCGTAAGCAAATGCCTGTAGTACGAGAAGTATTAGATGGCAGACGGGAATGGAACAACCAACAGGTTAGAGTGTTTGGCATGTTGCTTAACAAAGTCATGCCTGACCTACATCATTCCTTTAATGAACACACAGTCGAAAACAAACAAGTGCACGAGCTTACTTTTGATGAGCTTAATGAAATAGCAGCACAGGCAAAAACAGCAGTAGAGGAAGATGAAAATGACACTAACGCCACAACAAGCAGCGAAACACCTACTGAAGATACAGGGAGCTAGAAATGGATTTGAAGGATTTGTTAGGGCGTTGTACCCAGACTTTGAGCTTGCTGGCTTCCAGCTTGAGCTTATCAAAACTCTGGATGCTCTTGAAAAAGATACGCTCGGTTGTCGCAGAGTTCTTATCACGATGCCTCCAAGACATGGCAAGAGTTGGCTCGCAAGTACGCTCTTTCCTGTCTACTATCTTAGCAAGAAGCCTAATCGCAATGTCCTTGCTACCTCATACAACCAAGACTTGGCAAAAACATTTGGTCGCCAAACTAGAGACCATGCAAGAGAGCCGTTGGTTAAACAGTCTTATCCAGATTTTGCAATGTCTGAAGAAAGTAAAGCAGTGGATGACTGGCGTACAACTCAAGGAGGTTCTTATTACGCCACTGGTATGGGTGGCTCAACTACTGGACGGGCTGCTACATGTCTTCTGGTTGATGATCCAGTCAAAGCCCGTGAAGAAGCTGAGAGTGCTACTCAGCGAAATAAAGCCTGGTCGTATTATGTCTCGGCCTTGTCAACTCGTAAGCAACCTGAACCAGATGGTACGGCTCCGATTGAAATTATTATCCTTACTCGTTGGCATCCAGACGACCTTGCTGGTCGTATCATGGAAACGGAAGATTGGCGAGAAGGTGCGTGGCATCATATCAATTTTCCAGCGATAAAGATTTCCGAAGCTGGCATAAGAAAGTCAGTCGCCCAACTACCAGAAGACGACCCAAGGCATATCCCGACTGGCGACTTGAGCAAAGTTTCGCCAGGGAAAAGATATTACAGGGAAGCAGTCGAAGAAGCGTTGTGGCCTGACAGGTTTCCAGTCGAAGATTTAAAAAAGCGACAACGACTTGACCCAAGAGAGTTTGAAAGTCTTTACCAACAATCACCATTTATCCAAGGTGGTAATCTTATAAAAGCCCAGTGGTGGCAGTCTTACAAAGAGTTACCAGATATAAGCATGGTAATTATTTCTGCTGATACAGCATTTAAAAAGACAGAGACTGCCGACTATTCTGTTATGATAGTCGCTGGTCTTAGTAACAATGGCGACATATATATACTGGACGTAATTCGTGACAGATATGATTTCCCAGAACTAAAGCGTATGGCAGTCGGACTAAACGCCAGGTGGCGTGGTCAAGGGCTTCGAGGTTTTTATGTTGAGGACAAAGCATCTGGTCAATCACTAATTCAAGAACTAAGAACAGAGAGTGGTATCTCTGTAATCCCAGTAAAAGTAACAGCCGACAAAGTCAGCAGAGTTAATGCAGTCACACCATTGATAGAAGGGGGACGAGTTTTTATTCCTGAAAAGGCACAATGGCTAGACGACTTTATGAATGAGATGCAAACATTCCCTAACGGGAAGCATGACGACATCGTGGATGCTCTATCAATGGCTCTTGATGCGTTGGCAAAAATGGGAGGTCAAGCGACACAAATGATTAACTTGCCCATCAACATGAGTAATTCCTTACACGCCTCTTTCGCAAAGCAATCACTAGACAGTTACGGAAAGTCTGAACCCTTTAAGGGTTGGGGAGAACTGTAGGACGACAGAACTTTTTTAAGAGGTTAAATAGAAATCATGGCAAATTATAAGCAAGAAACATCAAGAGACAGTTTAGATTTAATCTGCGATCTCTCTGACCTCGAAAGACCTTTGATGGCTTACGAAGACATCAGTGATATGTTGTCTGATGAGCAAGAGGCTAAGATTGTTGATTACGTTAGAGCTTGTTGCAAGATGTCCCATGATCGTATCTCCCGTAGGTACGACCACTGGCGTGATGCAGATAGAGCACATGATGTGTGGGTTCCGTCAGACGCAACAAAGTTTAGAGAAAAAGCAGTCGTAGCTGATACACGAGCCATTGCAGATACAGTTCTTACATATCTTATGTCTGCACTGTCAGGCAGAAATCCTATGTTCATGCTTGAGGGACTAAACAGAAAGTCCAAACAACCATCTATGATCCTAGAGCGATTGTTACACCAGCACATGCGTAGAACTGCTGGTGAAGCCAAACTAGCTCAGATGTTACTAGACAGTATAAGATATGGCTTCGCACCAACCAAGGTTGTGTGGAACGCTCAGAAGAAGACTAACGAGATGATTAACTATGATCCTCGTAGAGTTTTCCCAGACCCTCGTGTTCAATGGGGTGATTGGGATAGGATGCAGTTTATTGTGTTTACAGATCATGTATCTACAAACGCCTTGATGGGTATGGACATGTATCCAAAGATTGCAAAGTACCCAGGACTAAGACGCAAGCGAGCTACCAAAGAAAGCTGGGAAGCACATAGGTTTGTCAAAGAAGAAGGCAAGGGTCTTAACATAAATCCACAAGACCCATCAGGTGCTGGCAATAGTTTTCACTACTCAATAGATGATAACAGAATTACAGACGAAGCGTGGATACGACTTAATGGTTATGAGATTGGTATGCCACAACTTGGTCAGGTTTGGTTACTTGCCACGATACTTGACGAAGAAGCAGTCATCCGTTTCCAACTTAATCCATACGGCAGACAGTTTCCTGTAGTCATTGGTGGTATATATCACGACAGTCACAAGACTTATGCACAGTCCTTGTACGACTTAATGCTTCCATTACATGAGATAAGCACATGGTTATTGCGTTCTCGTATAGATAACGTACAGGCTGCACTAAGTAATTTGATATTTGTAGACCCAACATCCGTTAGTATTCCCGACTTGATTGACAGAAATCCGTGGGGATTAGTGCGTACTTTGCCAGGAACTAAACCAGGTGATGGTGTGTTTATCGCAGAAGTACCCGATGTTACCAGAGGTCACTGGAATGATATTGGTCAAATGTCAGAACTAAAACAACGTATTAGTGCTGCGTCAGACATGCAACAGGGTATGCCGACTGGAGATGGAATACGATCTGCGACTGAAATCCAACGACTTACACAACTCGGATCACAAAGACTTGGTGTTATCAGTCGTGTTATGTCAGCCACAGCCGTTAGACCTATGGTTCGTATGATGGTTGCTAACCTTCAGGATGCAATCAACATGGAGGGTTCTCTAAGAATTTCAGCAGAAGATAGTCCAGGTAAACTAGCGTCTGTCATATCGGACGACTACCTAGATTTCGATGCTACAATGTTACAAGGAGAAATAGATTATTTAGTTGTTGACGGAACTTTACCAGTTGAGCCGACAAGAAACGCAGAGACATGGATGAACATCTTACAAGTGATGAGCCAGAGTGGTTTGTCTATGGAATACAAGATGGGCAAGATTGCTGAAGAAGCTGTGCGTTCAATGGGTGTGTCAGACTTGGATCAGTTTAAGATTTCTAAGGATGAAAAAGCACAGGGCATGTCGCCATCTCAGGAGATGGAGATGATGGAAAAAGCAAGGGGTGCTTCGGTAATGCCAGCAGAACAGTTACAGCAAGAGGCACAAAAAGGTAATTTGAAAAGAATGGGAGAGTAAGATGCCAACTGAAACTAAAGCAGCAGAACTTGAGCAGAACCTTAGTCTTGATGGGTTGTCCAAGCAATGGATGAAACAGATTGTTAAAGAAGCCATTGAACAGCATGAAATGCGAACAATGCCAGTACCAGCACAGGGATGTGCAAATTGTAGCTGTAAACAACAAATCCAAGAAGTCATGTGGAAACTAAATTCTTTAAATGCTCGATACCATGAGGACGACAAGTATGCCTTAACCAAGGCAAAACTAATAACATTGATGCAAAAGATGGGTATTGAATAAGTAAGGACGACAGATGCCGACCATCAAAGTAAATTTGTATCAACTATAAACGGGAAGTAATATGGCTTTTACAAGACCAACAGGAGAACAAATATCGTTCAGGTCGGCAACGACTGGAACCCATGTTCTTGATACATATCTGGAAGCGTGTGAGAAAGGTGGCTTTACCCTATCTGCTCTTATGGATAATTTGTATGCGTCTGATGGTGGATTAAATCCAACAGCACTAGCTTTCCGTGTTAACCAAACTGCTGGAGCAGACCCTAAACTCCAAGCTAGGTTTGGTAATTTTACTAATGCTAACGATGGGTGGCTTGATACAAACCAATTCTTTTTCAGACAGAAGGGTATTTATGCTTCTGGAGAAAGTTATGAACGACTTGACATGGTTCAAAGTGGTCAAAAGGTTTTAGTTTGTATCACAGCACATACTTCAGCAGCGACAGTAGACAATACAAAATGGGTTGAGTTCTTTGATGGAAACGCAATTCTTTCAGAGATCACAACTTTTAGAACAAACTCAGAGCCACGCTTAGACTTACTTGAGGAAAGTGTCTTGCTTGGTATTAACGTCCTTTGAAGGAGGAAAATAAATGTCCACACAATCTCTAAAAGAGTTAGTTGATGCCATTAAAGTTCAAGGCAAATCACTCGCAAATGCTACAGGAACTTCGGCAGCAACCAGCCGAGACCTAGTTTATTTATCAACAGCAGTTGAACGACTATTTGGTGCAGACGCACTATTGCAAATGGTAGACACAGCTTCTCGACCAGTCGAAAGCGTTGTATGTACCCTTGCAACAGAGCAAGCTCGAACATTAACTGACGAGCAAGTAGCACGAACAGTTGTGAAGCTAACCAACTCATCTGGTACTCACACAGCTACCGAGTATGTTCTTACAATTCCAAATTCAGGTGTGGCGTTTGTGGTGGACAACAAGCTACCAGTTCCTGTGAAATTAAAGACAGACACTCAGACTGCAAACATCCCATCAATCGCAGCCAATACAACTGGTTGGGTTTATTGTGAAGGCACAGTCGTAAGCCATGTGATTGATACAGCAGCCGTGACAGCAGCTATATCAACTCCGACTACGACTGCTGGTGACATGGTTTATCGTGAAGGTGTACCGACACAAACTGTAAAAAACATATCAGTACATGTTCGTAACTATGGTCAAGAAAGTTATTATTATCTACGTCCAGACACAAATGTTGCTGGTAACTTTAGTGCTTCTCACGAGAAGGCTCCTAGCTTTACTATGTATCCTGGTGTGTCGTACATCTTTGACGTTTCAGACGCTAGTAACTCTGGTCATGTATTTTCGTTTTCAACAACATCAGACGGCACACATAATTCAGGTGCAGCTTTAGATAGCTGGGACGCAACATCCTCAGTTCATGTGTCACGCTCTGGTACAGAAGGAACTGTCAATGCAACTGTAACAGTCGCAGTCCCAGCAACTCCTAATGTTTCAACAGTTTATTATTACTCAGGTGGAACAGACAGTGCGACATTCGATACAGTCGGACTAGGTGGACAGATCAGCATTGTAACTGCCACAGGTGTTACACGGCTTCCAATCGGTGAAGATCATAGTATTTTAAGCATCGACAAGTGGACAAACAAGCCAACATGGATGAAGCAAAAAGAGTTTTATCATAATAAAGTCGCTGCCGTTCATGGAGACTTAACTGGTTTATGGTCAGATGGTAAGTTCCGAATGGCTAACATGATTACCGATGCTTCTGCATTTCCTTATCAGGCAAACGTAGGAACATTTGATACTCAAGCACAATCCACTCAAACCACTTACAGAGGTGGTGGTATGCTTCATTATAGCAATGGCTACGTTGAGCCATCTACTTGGGGTGCTGGTTCAGAGGGTGCAACAGGAAGAGGTAACGGAACCGACAACACTAAAGCCTTTGCAACTCCTGGTATTCAGGTCAGTACTTCAGGCTTGGGTGGTCATGGCATTAACGCTGATGAGAAAGATTTACAAAAAAGCGACTGTAAGCAAATGCTAAAAACTTACGCCAACACCTTTCTTGTTTACGCCAATGGTGATGTATATGCCACTGGTCACGGAGATGAAGGCCAAAATGGAGATGGTGCAAACACAGACAGGGTTTACTTTAACAAAGTTAACTTCCCGTCTGACGCTGGCCCTGTCCGATATGTAATAGGTTCTGGTGCTGGTTCAGAAGCATACGGCACAATCTTGGCTCTTATGGAAGATGGAGATGTTTATGGTTGGGGTTACAATGGCCATGGAACTATAGGTATTGGAAACACAACCAACCAGAATACACCACAGAAAATAACCACATTTAACAAAAACGTAAAATCTATTGTTATGTCTGGTGGTCAGTATCCTCATGCTGGTGCTATTACGACTGACCAAAAGTTCTACACTTGGGGTTACAACGGATACGGACAGCTTGGGTCTGGCAATACAACTTTGGCTAACGCACCGATAGAAAGAACCATATCTGGTCAGGTTATTGTAAAAGCAGTTATGTCCCAAAAAGGTTCTTATGGTGCAACTCATGTTGTATGTGCGTCAGGGCGAGTGTACGCATGTGGTTATAATGGGTATGGTCAACTAGGTGTGGGTAACGCATCTCAGCAAAACTCCTTTACACAAGTTGTTGGTGGACTTGGAACCGATACAAACAAATATGTTATAGATTTGTTTGCTCCTCAAGGCCACTTCGGTAATACATTCTATGTAACTAATGACGGAAGAATGTGGCACGCTGGACGTAACTATAGGGGTGAGGCTGCTACTGGAGATGGTGGCGTACAACACAATACCCCAGTTATTTGTAACGACCAATTAACTTGGTGTTCAGATGTTGTGAGTTCTGCTAACACAGACAGCACTACATATCCATATGCATGGAACCACTTTCTGGTACACAAGACAGTAGCAGACCGAGCCATGAAGAAGAACGGATTTGTTTATACTGCTGGGTACTCTATAGCCACACTCGGTTACACTAACCCACCAACTAACACAGATACTCCAAAGCCAATCCAGTTACCTCAAGGTGCTCAAGGAAAGATCATAGGTTTGTCCAACTGGGGTTATCACTCATCCTCTACTCAAGAAGGTTGTGGTGGAGCTTTGGATAGCGATGGTAACTTCTATATCTGGGGCAGAGAATATAGTGGAAGTCTAGCTGGGTTTGCAGCAGACCAATATGTTCCACATAAAATGACACCATAATTAAAATATTAAGGAGAAGAAAATGGCAACAGTATTATATAAAACTCCAAAAGAAGATTGGGGAAACCCGACTTGGGATAGCGAGAAGGTTAAGTCTATTATGGAGTTTGAGGGTCACTACTACCATGCAGTAGATAGTACCTACGCAACTGCTGATGGTGGCTTTGAAGACATTGTTCCAGAAGCTACTGCGACTTCTAACAAATACTTGTTAAACCGAGCTATTGCCTTGTCTCCTAAGATCAATGGTGACGCTGATAAGGCTTCGGCAATGGGTATTAGTGATGGTGGTAATGCTTCTGCAATCGCTACTGACAAAGCTGCATACGAAGCTGAGTAGATAGATCATGGTTGATCTAACGGACAAACAGCTTGAAGCTATGTTGGAAAGGTCAGCCGAGTTAGGTGCTCAGAAAGCCCTGGCGAAAGTCGGACTGTCTGATGACCTGGATGCTGCCAAAGATATTCACGACTTACGGCAGTTAATAGATGGCTGGAGAGATATTAAATCTACTGCTGTCAAGACAATGGTTCGATGGGTTGTATTAGCCTTACTTGGCTGTATCTCTATCGGAGTATATATGAGCATTAATAAATGACGAAAAAAGAACAACACGATATTTTAGTTGAGTTCAAGAAGTCTAGTGCATGGACTGTACTAGAAAAAGAAATGAGGGATGCAATAATACAAGCTGCCCTTCAACTCACCGAACAAGGTGGGAATATGACTACAGACGAAATACACTTCAGGCGTGGTGCGATGTGGGCTGCTCAGAAGTTTTTAGACCTACCTAGTAATTTAGTCTCACGACTAGAGAACGACTTGCTGCTGGATGCTGCTCAACAAGGTAAACCAATTACATCAAAACTAAACAGTGACGCTACGGCTTCAACTTTAAATTAATCTCGCTACGGCTAGAAGGGAATACAAAATGGCAATCGATCCAAACGCAGACAAGGCAATGATGGATGCAGTCGCATCTCAACAATTAGGACAAGCAAACGTAGACGCTGGAGCACCTCCTCCTGGGGCAGTTCCTCCACAAG
>JGI20158J14315_10002839_pt1 | contig 11794 bp, 9 predicted proteins | sample COG_08_FD_14315 | JGI IMG/M metagenome (IMG submission 14315)
GCACATGAGTCTCCCTTTATTAGGGGAAGGTAGTTTGTGGTTTGAAGGTGAAATTCAAGACACGCGAGCAGTTTTGGACCAATTAGGGGCTAAGGCTTGGCGGACCCATACATTGGCGTCAAAAGAAGGTTTAGCGCTTCTAAACGGTACGCAATTCATGTCCGCACATGGTATTTATGCCACGCTACACGCACGTCGATTGGATTATTTAGCCGATTACGTTGGCGCATTATCTACCGCTGCCCACGACGGAAGAATAGAGGCCTTTTCTCACGGTGTACATGCGACACGTCCCCAACGTGGACAGGTTCTCACGGCGAAACGTGTTTTCCAATGGCTCAATGAGGCACCTATTATGCACGAGGCGAAGTCCCATGTGCAAGATCCCTATAGTTTCCGATGCATTCCCCAGGTGCACGGTGCAAGTAAAAATGCGTTGTGGCATGCGATGGAAGTGATCGAAACGGAGGCGAATTCTGCAACGGATAATCCGGTGGTCTTAGAGGAGGAGGATGCGGTGATTAGTGCGGGTAATTTTCACGGACAGCCGTTGGCATTGGTACTGGATTATATGGCTTTGGCCTTACACGAATTGGGATCTATCTCTGAACGCCGCACATACCAACTAATTTCTGGACGAAGAGAATTGCCGCCATTTCTAACACCAAACCCTGGATTGAATAGTGGATTGATGATCGCGCAATACACTGCTGCAGGAATTGTTAGCCAGAATAAGCAATACTGTACACCAGCTTCCGCAGACAGTATTGAGAGTTCTAACGGGCAGGAGGACCATGTAAGTATGGGGGCAAACGCCGCAACGAAATTGGTTAAAGTGGTTGATAATCTTTATCAAGTTTTAGGTATTGAACTACTCAATGCATCGCAAGCTTTACATCTTCGCGAGGCCAGTATTAGCCATGATATGCAAGGTTTTATTGATGCGTTTAGAGCAGTCGTCCCTGTACTTGATGAAGACCGCTATTTACATCCAGATNTGATAGCTTCCCAGTTATTTTTACGTGGGTTGTCTCTTGANGATGATGTACTTTTGTCCCTNTAAAGCAAGAGCAACATGAGTAAAGACCCCTACGAAGGTTTACGTTTACAGCTTGAAGAACGCGATTGGCCAGCGGTATTTCTATTTAAGTTTATCGTTCCAGCGGACAATCAGAAAATTGCAGAGGTAGAGGCGTTGTTTGATACTCAACTGGCTCAAATAGAATTGCGCCCGTCCAAAACGGGTAAATTTGTCTCAGTAAGTGCCAAAGAAATGATGCTCGATGTAGATAGCATTATCGCTCGCTACAAAGAGGCGACGCAGATTGAAGGTTTAATGGCGCTTTAACTTATTTCCAGCCTTCGTAAACGCCTAAACCGAACAGCGCATAATCCAGTCGCGCAGGGTCGTTGGGTGCTATCTTACGGATGGATAGGTCCAATTCCTCCACAGCCTTCCAGTCGTTTTGCTTTCGCTTAAGTAAATTTAGACTCCTTGCGACGCGGCCACTGTGCACGTCTAAAGGCAGGGACAAAAGGGCAGGATCTATATCCCACAATCCAAAATCAATACCTTCTTTATTGCTTCTTACCATCCATCGAGTAAACATGATTAGTCGTTTACAAGCACTTCCTTTGGAAGGATCGCCAAAGTGTTTACCCGCACGCAAGGGCAGACCATTACTTAATAAATACCCTTTGAAAGCTTGAAAAGTATGGCCCAAATGTGCATCGCCGTCACGCACATGTGCTTTAAAAAAGGCACCTAGGCTTTCGTATTCTTGATAGAGCATCTTAAGGCCGCGAGCGAGTCCTTTGATGTCTTCGGATTGGAACGTGCGGTGCACAAACCCATTAAACGCTTCGAGGTCGGACTCGCTCGCACTGCGAATAAATTCAGCGGGCGAACGGTCCATACGGTCCATTAGATCGTTACTCTTAGCTATAATGGTTTTGCGATTTCCCCAAGAAAGGGTAGCAGCAATGAGAGCACTTATTTCGATGTCCTCGGCGGATGAAAAGGCATGAGGGATTTGAATGGGATCGTCCTGTACAAAGCTGAATTTGGCGTATTGATCGGCTTTTTCAATTAAAAATTGGGCCAATTCAACCTGCGATAACTGCCTCATAAACTAAGAAGGAATTAGGCCTTGAGTAGACCGTCGGTCATGACCCATTGTTTCTTTCCTAGTGCGGCAAGTTGATCGTTATGGGTGACAACGACAACCGTTTGACCAAACTCTTCGTTTAACCGGACCAATAAGTCGTGCACAGCATTTGCGTTCGCACTATCTAGATTTCCTGTAGGCTCGTCAGCAAGTAATATGCTTGGATTATTGATGAGCGCTCTCGCGATGGCCACACGCTGTTGCTCACCACCGCTCAATTCATTTGGTAAATGATGCGCTCTATCTGCTATTCCTAAGAAGGCTAATTTTTCTAAGGCATCTTTTTCTGATACTTCATCCATTTTTTTTCCGATCCACCTTGGAAGCAATACATTTTCCAAAGCGGTAAGCTCGGGGAGTAGATTGTGGAATTGAAAGACTAATCCAATCTGCTCATTTCGCATCTGATTCAGTGCGGCTTTATCCAAGTCCTGGATGGCCTGACCTTCAAAGTGGATGGTACCTTCTGTTGCTGCATCTAAACCCGCAATGAGGTGCAGTAACGTACTTTTACCAGCTCCTGAAGGACCTACGATACTCACGAAGTCGCCTGCGGCTATGGTTGCATCTATGCCACGAAGGACCTGAGTTGTTCCATACGATTTCTTTATTCCTTTTAGCGCGATCATAAGCTGCAAATTAGGCTATTTCAGTAACTCCGCATAATCTAAGAAGTAAACGAGTCGTACGGAAAATACCTGATCGGTTCCCGTTTGGCTTATATCCTTCATATTGTTCCAGTAGTTCAGTGCGATGGCATCGTCAGCGCGTGCAAAGGATGCTCGATACAAAAGGTTGAGCTCACGACCTGGCGCCATCCACCAAACGTATTTAAAGTCCATATTGAAAATATTAATACGCAGATCTTGGTCCGTGTATGCGGAAGAGGGGGTAAGCCCACCTTCAGATGTCAGGTGAAAAAGTTCTTGGGAATCAATTCTATTCCAAGCATGTCTTGCATTCAACGTGAGGTACGAATTAGGGCCAAACAAATATTGACCTTCCAGACTTTGCGTAAATTCTCTGCGTACTCGCATGGCCATACCAATACTGTCGGTTGAGATGGTTTGTGCCCAACCCACGTTTTTATGGTTGCCTATCGAAACTTCAGTTCTGAAATTGAAGTGGTCATTGACTCTAAAAATAAACATTGAACTGCCATAGGTTCCACGTGCTCCCCAATCTGCCCAACGCCACTGACCTCCTCTGAGCTCGTACGCGAAGGGTTTTCTAAAATCTGAACTGACCCAAGCATTGTGCCAAACAGATGCAGGATTAATACGGTACCTGCCCCAGACTCTGGGATCGTAATAGTCGTATTCTTTTGGACGGGCTTCGAGCTCATAGCCGTAGGCTAAAAAGCTTTTCGTCAAGGCAAAATAGCTGTATTCCATGTGTATACGCTCAAAACGCTGCGGTTCAAACAATTGTCTGTATTGCACCTTCACCCGATTCCGACGACGAAGTAATTTTTCGTTAGGCGTCTGAATTTGATGGCTAAAGGAAAAGTCTTGATGGATCTTATTTCCCCTGCGTTGAAAACCTAAATCATTAGGGTCAAAATTTGGGGTGACCAATTCCAATTCATGTTCCCAACGCCATGCACCGGTTTGTTTTCCCATTTCCCAACCTCCAGCACCACCGCTGTAGGGTGATTCTAGGTCATAAATACTGCTTTGAGCCGCCGTAGCATTTAAAAAATGAGTGTTATTCAATAGGTTGAGGTTAGCGGTAATTGCGGAAACACGGGCATCTCTTGTTGCCCCTGAAGCGTTAGAGCGAAGCACATGGGTATTGATGAACCCAACGGAATTGTTCGAGCCTATGCGCTGGTCTACGGCAAAGACATTATAATTGGTCATAGGTTCTGTGAGTACCTCGACAGCTGCACCGGTGGAATCTTTTCCAAGAGCATAGTTATTTGCGGTAAGGGCATTGAGCATACCTATACTCAAGTTTTTATCTGTCGTTCCAGAAACCTTGGTTGCGTTTAGCATTCGGGTAAAGCTCTGGGTTGTGTTTTCAAGATCACCAAGGTTCGCGTTGGTGAAATTTTTAGGATTACCGCCTATTCGACGGCTGTAGAACAACTCCGCCTTATTGAACAGATTAACACCTTCTGTGAAAAATTGACGGTTCTCGTCAAAACGTTGTTCGAATGCCTCAAAATTGATGAATTGCTCGTCGTATGCCACCTGAGAGAAATCGGGCAGCAAGGTCATATCCAGCGTAAAGCTCTTATTCAGTCCAATTTTAATATCTGCACCCGCCGCACCAGTGTTGTTCAGATTGCCCGCACTATTGCGCAATGTTGACCCTGTAATGTTGGGACGTAAACTAATTCTTTTCGGGGGGTTGGTTACGCGAATTCCTTCTAACAAGCCACTTTGGAGCGATTCATTTTCAAAATTTCGATCGATCGGATTCCAACTGTAAAGTGTCCGCGTGCTGCGAATAGAGCGTTTAATATTGAAACCCCAGGGCTTTGGTGTTTCATCGGCTTTTGTTTCGGGCATGCGCAAAACACGGTAAGGAATAAATATTTCAGCGCGCCACGAATGTTCTGTTTTGACGACTGTACTATACCATACGGCATTCCAACTTCCGTCCTCTCGTTCCCCACTGGTTGCTCTTGAGTCGCCTTGAACCCCAGCGGCACTCAAGTAGAAATTAAAGTCGTTCGAACCGTCGTTGAAAGGATTTATAATGATTTGAGCCCAATCTGTATTGGCATTCACGCGGTCCCTTGGCGTTAATTGGCTTAAAACAGGTGCTGTTTCGTCTGAAAATTCAAAAGCGATATACAGTCCTTTTTTGGTATAAAAAAGACGAACATCATCCGAAATACCCGNNGGCGTAGGNGAAGGTTCGGGGAAATAACATTCGAGTGGCGCAAGTTGCGCTGCNTTGTTCCATTGGACTTCAGATAATACTCCGTCCACAACCATCCCATCGTCATAAAGTGAAGGGATATGTGCTGACTTTTTCTGGTTCTGCGCAGTGAGGGTGCTAGACAATATAGCCGATAGGAGTAGAAGGTAGGTTTTTGGCATGCGCAAATATCGGTAATCGGTTGGATATATTGATTTAACAACTTTAGGTCGTTAAAAGATTCATCGTTCGACGGCTGTGCCCTAAATTTGCGCTCAAATCAAGTAAGAACTATGAACCTTCACGAATATCAAGGGAAAGAGATTTTAGCCGGCTACGGTGTACGTATCCAGCGCGGTAAAGTGGCTCAAACGCCTTCAGAAGCGGTCGAAGTAGCGAAACAACTTACTGCTGAAACGGGTACCTCATGGTACGTGGTTAAAGCACAGGTACATGCTGGTGGTCGCGGAAAAGGCGGTGGCGTTAAGCTTGCAAAAGGTATCGATAAGGTGGAAGAAGTAGCTGATAGCATTATCGGCATGCAATTGGTTACGCCTCAAACTTCTGCAGAAGGAAAAAAAGTGCATCAGGTGCTTGTCGCAGAGGATGTTTACTATCCAGGTGAGAGTGAGACCTCTGAATTCTACATGTCGGTGTTGCTTAACCGTTCTACCGGTCGTAACATGATTATGTATTCTACAGAAGGGGGTATGGACATCGAAACTGTTGCAGAAGAAACGCCGCATTTGATTTTCACTGAAGAGATCGACCCGAAGGTTGGTATGACCGGTTTTCAAGCACGTAAAATCGCATTCAACTTAGGTTTAAGTGGCGCAGCATTTAAGGATATGACAAAGTTTGTAACGGCGTTGTACCGCGCGTACGAAGGTGCTGATGCTTCTTTGTTTGAAATCAACCCTGTATTAAAGACATCAGACGACAAAATTTTGGCTGTTGATGCAAAAGTAACCATCGACGATAATGCATTATACCGTCACAAGGACATCGCAGAAATGCGCGATACGCGTGAGGAGGATGCTACAGAAGTGGAGGCAGGTGAAGCCGGTTTGAACTTCGTGAAGCTCGACGGTAATGTAGGTTGTATGGTGAATGGTGCAGGACTTGCAATGGCTACCATGGATATTATTAAAATGGCGGGTGGAAATCCAGCAAACTTCCTCGATGTAGGTGGTACAGCAGATGCTGCTCGTGTTGAGCAAGCTTTCCGTATAATTCTTCGCGATACTAATGTTAAAGCAATTTTAGTCAACATTTTTGGCGGTATCGTTCGTTGTGATCGCGTTGCTCAGGGTGTTGTTGATGCATATAAGAACATGGGCAATATCAATGTGCCAATTATTGTACGTCTTCAAGGAACCAACGCTGAAGAAGCGAAGAAATTGATCGACGAAAGTGGACTAGAAGTACATAGCGCTATTGCATTGCAGGAAGCGGCTGACTTGGTTCAAGAGTTGGTATAAGTCCAAAGAGATAACCTTAAATTAGCCCCGAGCACCAACGCTCGGGGTTTTTTATGTCCTTAGATTTTATTTTAGAATGGAGTGCCACGCTGCTGAGTCTGATCTTCCTTATAGGAATCATTCAGCGAAAGGTATGGGCATGGCCTGCAGGTACCTTGTCTAGCGCGCTGTCGGTAGTTTTATTCTTCCGCATCGGACTCTATGCGGAAACTGGACTGTACATTTTTTATGTAGTAATGGGTTTTTACGGTTGGTCTCAATGGCGCAAGAATACATCAGAAGCGAAGGTTGCGCTTGTTGATATCTCGCTAAAGACGCAGCTTTTAGCCCTATTGGGAATCCCCTTAGCCATGATTTTAGGCTACGGATTGAACGCTTTGCCCGGCGTTAGTTTTGCCTATTTCGATGCGTTTACTACCGTTTTTGGATTATGGGCTACTTGGCAGGAATCACGGAGAATTAGAACTGCCTTTCATTACTGGATTCCATTAAATATAGCCTCCGTTGCCCTTTACGGTGCCAAAGGGCTTTGGGTGTATGCTGTGCTCATGGTAATATATTCTGTAATGAGTGTGGTAGGATTTATACGATGGCGCAAATAAATCAGTTATTTTAGTGGCCAATTCGTAATTACATCGAAACATGCACGCACAAGAATATATAGACCTCGTAAAATCAACGTTAGACGCTCTGGACCCTAAAAGTTTAGATCAATTGGTGGATGCATTCCATTCGACCTATTCGAAGGGCGGAAATATTTACACCATGGGAAATGGTGGATCCGGGGCTTCCGCATCTCATGCCGCGGGGGATTTCTTAAAAGGCGCCAGCTACGGATTAGACAAACGCTTCAAAATGATTTGTTTAAACGACAACCTTCCCTCGATGATGGCCATTGCGAACGATATCGGCTGGGAGAGTATATTTATAGAACCGCTGAAAAACTTCCTGCAACCGCAAGATTTAGTCATTGGCATCAGTGGATCAGGAAATAGCAAAAATGTGGTAGCCGCATTGGAATATGCGAATGAAAAGGGTGCGACGACGGTAGCTTTAAGCGGTTTTAAGGGCGGAAAAATTGCCCAAATCGCAACCATCAATGTGCATGCACCAGTAATGGACATGGAAGTTACTGAAGATGTGCACATGGTGATCTTCAACATCGTGAAAAAACAAATGATGGCGCGCTTAATGGGAGAAAATCCATCGATGGGATCAACGTACGATCAAAGAATAGGATAAATGAAGCGGTTCGCGCTAATTGGGGCAGCTGGCTACATCGCGCCAAGACACCTAAAGGCTATTAAAGATGTCGGTGGTGAGCTCGTGGCTGCCTACGATCCTAGCGATAGCGTGGGACATCTTGATGCCTATTTTCCTTCAGCCGCTTTTTTTACAGAATTTGAGCGATTCGACCGTCATTTAAATAAGTTATCGGAGCGTGGTCAGGGGGTCGATTATATTAGTATTTGTTCTCCAAATTACCTACACGATAGTCATATTCGCTACGCCCTTCGCATCGGCGCACATTGTATTTGCGAAAAGCCTTTAACCTTGAGGCCATGGAATATTGATGGTTTAAGTTCGGTTAGTCAAAGTGCTGATAAAAAGGTATTTACAATACTTCAACTTCGTTTGCATGAAAGTGTGATTGCGCTAAAACGACAAGTAGAAGACCAATTAAAATCAGACCCGAATCACATCTTTGATGTTGAATTAACTTACATCACCTCGCGCGGGAATTGGTATTATGCCTCTTGGAAAGGGGACGAAGAAAAAAGCGGTGGAATAGCCACGAATATTGGTGTTCATTTCTTCGATATGTTGCATTGGATTTTTGGTCCGCTTCAACAACAAAAAGTACATGCTCGTTCCCACGATCGTGCGTCTGGAGTCTTGCGCTTTAAAAATGCTAATGTTCGCTGGTTCTTAAGCATTAATGCAGCAACGTTGCCTGAAAAAGTGGTTCAAAGTGGCGGTAGGATACACCGGAGCTTGCGCTTTGACCAATGGTCTTTTGATTTTACGGAAGGTTTTACAGAACTGCATTCGCGCTCTTACGCGCACATTTTAAATGATAAAGGCTTTTCGGAGCGTGATGCGCAGCCGGCCATTAGCATCGTTCACGGTATGCGAGAATCGCTTATTAGTCCATTAGATTCGGAAGCTCATCCGTTGGCATCATTACCGCAAGACCCGCATCCATTTTATCCTTTGAAATAACTCTAAGTGCCTTAATTACAGTGTTCTGATAAGTAGTCAATAGTTATTCACACTGCTTCATGAAGGCCTATAGTTTTGTTAGCTTTGAGTATACCTCAATAGCGACTTCACGCCTCTATGTTTTTAATATTTGATACTGAAACTACCGGTTTTCCTAAAGATTGGAACGCTCCCATAACGGACCTAGATAATTGGCCACGTGTGGTACAATTGGCATGGCAAATCCATGATGAGAACGGGGAATTGGTAGAAGTTCAGGACCATATTATTTATCCAGATGGCTTCGATATTCCATTTAACGCGACGAAAGTACACGGTATCTCTACCGAACGCGCGAAGAATGAAGGCAGACCGCTTGCTGACGTTTTAACGGATTTTGAGGAGGCCCTTGAAAAATGCGAATACCTCGTTGGTCACAACGTCAATTTTGATCTAAATGTTACGGGCTGTGAATATTACAGGGTAACGGGTGAAAACCCATTGGATGCCAAGAAATCCTTGGATTCCTGTACGGAAACTACGGCCAAATTATGCGAATTGCCGGGTGGACGCGGAGGACGTTACAAGCTGCCAAAGCTAGAAGAATTGCACCGTCATTTGTTTGGTGAAGGATTTGCAGAGGCGCACAATGCTGCTTTCGATGTTGAGGCGACAGCGCGGGTATTCCTGGAATTATTGCGAATTAAGGTCATCACTCCAGAGGCCATAGGGAAGCCATCCTCTTTCTTGGACGGATTTTACGCTGCGAATACAGGGCCTATAGCTTCTATTGGTTTAGCCGTGGATGAGGCCGTAAAAAGAGAGAGAAAGGGCTGGATCAGACGGCAAAAAAGAAAGCTTCCGGCAATGCCGACTTGCATGCTGCCGATGTCGAATTCGCTCACCTGCACAACCACAGTCAATTTTCTATTTTACAAGCAACTACGGTAGTTAGCGAACTGGTACGTGCTGCTGTGGACAACGGTCATGCAGGAGTTGCCTTGACAGACTTGGGCAATATCATGGGGGCGTTTCACTTTAACCGAGCGGTGATGGGTGTGCCTGGAAACCGAGAAGCCTATGAGCACAATCAAAAGGTAAAAAGTGGCACTTTGAACGAGCCGCTTCAAGAATACCCGTTTGTTGGTATTATTGGTTGCGAGTTCTTTGTCTGCGAGGACCGCCTAGATCGCAGTAAAAAAGACGACGGTTACCAGATTGTACTTTTGGCCAAGAACAAAAATGGCTATCATAACCTTGCGAAGCTCAGCAGTGAGGGAATGTTGAACGGCTTTTATTATGTCCCTAGAATAGATAAATCATACCTCTTAGAGCACAAGGAGGATTTAATTGTACTAAGCGGTGGACTACGCGGTGAAATTCAGCATTTGTACCTCAATGTTGGTGAGGCACAGGCTCGAGAAGCCTTAGAATGGTGGCGTGACCAGTTTGGCGATGACTTTTACCTAGAACTCAACCGTCACCGACTTGAAGAAGAGGACCACGTAAATCTTCAATTACTCAGCTATGCGAAGGAGTACGGCATAAAATACATTGCAGCGAACAATACCTTTTACTTGACTCAAGAGAATGCGGAGGCGCATGATATTTTACTCTGCGTCAAAGAAGGCGCTCAAAAAAGCACACCTATAGGTCGAGGTCGCGGCTTCCGTTATGGATTCCCAAATCAAGAATTCTACTTTAAGACGAAAGAGGAGATGGTGGAATTGTTTTCTGACCTCCCTGAGGCATTGAACACCACTAAAGAAATAATAGATAAGGTTGAACTCTATCCGTTAGAGCGAGATGTGCTTCTTCCAGAGTTTGATATACCTGAAGAATTTCAGGATCCACAAGATAAAATTGACAGCGGACAGCGTGGCGAAAATGCTTATCTGCGTCATTTAACATATGTAGGGGCTAAAACACGCTATGAAGATTTGACGCCGGAAATTACTGAGCGCTTGGACTTTGAGTTAGAAACCATTGCACGCACTGGCTATCCGGGGTATTTCTTGATCGTACAAGATTTCTGTGAAGCCGCACGACAGATGGACGTAAGTGTCGGCCCTGGTCGCGGTTCTGCAGCCGGTTCTGCAGTCGCCTATTGTACGGGAATCACTAATGTGGATCCCATAAAATACGACCTGCTTTTTGAGCGCTTTTTGAATCCGGAACGTGTATCGCTCCCCGATATTGATATTGACTTTGACGATGAAGGTCGCGATAAGGTCATACAGTATGTTATTGAAAAATACGGTGCGTCACAGGTGGCTCAAATCATCACCTATGGTACCATGGCAGCAAAGAGTTCTATACGCGATGCTGGAAGGGTGCTAGAATTACCTTTACCAGATACGGATCGTATTGCGAAACTCATTCCTGATATGACCAAGCTCAAGAAGCTATGGGAATTGGACGACAAGGAGCTGCGGAGCAAATTTGGATCAGAAGAGGCAGGATTGGTTCAGCAACTTAAGGCGTTGTCAGAAGGTGATACGCTTGAGGCTACAACCATTAATCAAGCGCGTGTTTTGGAAGGCTCTTTGCGCAACACGGGCATTCATGCATGTGGTGTAATTATTACTCCAAGTGATATTAGAGAATTAGTACCTGTAGCGCGCGCGAAGGATTCAGAAATGTGGTGTACCCAATTTGACAACTCCGTGGTTGAAGACGCAGGACTGCTTAAAATGGACTTTTTAGGTCTTCGAACACTGACAATCATTAAGGAAGCCTGTCGGTTGATTAAACAGCGTCATAATGTAGTCTTAGATCCAGACAGCTTCCCATTGGATGATATTAAAACCTATGAATTGTTCCAAAGAGGCGAAACCGTGGGGATTTTCCAATACGAGAGTGCCGGAATGCAAAAATATTTGAAAGAACTCAAGCCCACAGAGTTTGCAGACCTCATCGCAATGAATGCACTGTACCGACCCGGACCGTTAGAATACATACCGGAGTTTATCGATCGGAAGCACGGAAGAAAGGAGATCGTTTACGATTTAGACGCCATGGAGGGCAAGCTCAAGGAAACGTATGGAATTACTGTTTATCAGGAGCAGGTAA
>JGI20158J14315_10002841_pt1 | contig 11792 bp, 7 predicted proteins | sample COG_08_FD_14315 | JGI IMG/M metagenome (IMG submission 14315)
GAAGCGTTTGATTTTTAACTTGAACAACCATCAATACACGAGTCGCGTGGATGTACTTCCAAACGGACAAATACATTGGATTGCGGGCGGTGCTCATCACGGGTGGTTGTCGCTCACGGGTATTAGGTTTGAAGCGTTGCCCAATCCACCTCCTCCTCCTTCTCCTCCACCTCCTCCTCCGTCACCACCTCCACCTTCTCCGCCTCCACCTTCTCCTCCGCCACCACCTTCTCCGCCTCCGCCTTCTCCTCCGCCACCGTCGCCCCCTCCCTCGCCTCCTCCATCTCCGCCGCCATCTCCGCCCCCATCTCCACCCCCATCTCCACCTCCACCGACGCATGCATTTGTCGACGTAAATGATGATAATGTCGTAGATAAGACTGAATTTATATCTTACTGTAAAAACAGGACGAGGTATATCGACGCACACGTTGTGCTTCAAGAGAAGTTTTGGAAAATTCTAGACAGAGATGAGACGGGAACCCTGAATAAAATTGAGTTCACGAACGCAGTGACTGCTTTAGACAAAGGGATTATTTATGGCGTGCCTTGGCTGGTTTATCCAGCCGTTGGCACGAAGCACTTAACGCAATTCTCGGCAAAGTATAAGGACGTGTCTAAAATTAATGCAGTCTTTTCTGTCTTACCTATTGACAAACCAGCGTTGCCTTTTTCCGAGGAAAGATGGCAAAAGTGGTCCGATAAGTTTGAATCGTCTTACACAGATTTTACGATGGGTACTCCATTGAAATCTGAAATTTCCAAAAACTCTCTTTTGGCGAGCATGGGCGTTGATGCTCTTCCGGAAACGAAGCTTTACGCGGTCCCTTTGGCTACTTACCCAACTTCAAAGAATATGAAATTGACTAAACATATCGATAAAGCAGATCGCGTTGCGTTCTCTCACGCCGTCCACGGTATCACCAAAGAAATGTTTGACCCGGATGAAGTGGAAGTGCATGCGATCCAAAGATTACCGGATGTAGTTCACGTTTTTGGCGACAATAGTGAAAAAGTTTTACCCATAAAACATCTTGGGGCGGCTGGCGAAGATATCGAGGATAATACAGCTGTTCTCGTCACGGGGATGGTACGATTTCCAGCATCGCGAACACAAGATTTCGTCTGCGGCCTTCAATTTGCAACGATTAGTGCTTACGAGGGAAAGAAATGCGATGCAGAGGAGATCGCAAGGAAAGAGTGTTCTCCGAAAGGGTACAAATATGATGTTGAAGCAACGAACTATACCGCAGACGATTTGGGGAGATTTGATTTAAGCATAACACCCGGGGAAACTTGGGCTTTTATTGCGTCCTACGACGGTCACGATTTATGTTTCGGGGGAAACGATTTAGATGACTTTCCTTGCTCAGTGCAAAATGAGACTTCTGTTAAGTTATACGAAACAATCTTCACTAAAAACATATACTATGAGTTGGAAAACATCGTAGGTGGTGAGTTTGTGGTCTATTTTGACGTCACAGAACGGCCGGTAGATGTTGGATTGTACGCCGGCGCGTGCGGGACTCCATATACGGAATACTCGTTATTGATAACGCCTGCGAACGGGTGCGGGGCACCAGTTGAAGTTTTCGATAAAGATATTGTTGGATCTACAGGCTCGCGCTTTGCAAAAGATCAGTGGCCTTTAGTAGATCCAAAAAATGAATCATCGAACGTACGCCTTTGGCCGTATGCGGCCATGGATTACTACATTCAACTTGCTCAAGCTCCTGATGTATCCGCTTTAACTGAATCAAAAATCATCGCTGAATACAACGGCGCTTCATGCACGCCGCCGGGATCTAATATCATGCAGTTCTTCCGCGATAGAAATGTTCTCGTACAAACCATGTTATTATTAAAACGTACTTCCGCAGAAGTGAGGTACGTCTATCACGGCTGGTTTTGCGCAGAACCAACGTTTGGTGATATACCGGAGAAAGCTTTGCAAACTCCATTCACTGCGATCCGATCGGACGAGACGTGTCTTGGAACGGACTTGTCTAAGCACGACTTAACGCAAAAACATTTAATTGGATCTTCTAATTTGCAATACTCCAAGGTATCGCCGCAACTATCCACTATGAAGTATGTATCGATGAAAGTAATCGAAGCGCATTATACCGGGCCGAATACCATCACGTATTGTTCAAACTTCCAGTCCATCATTAACGATGTACCGACAAAGTTAGGAGTTCAAGTTCAGATTCAACAAGATGTCAGCCCACAAGCGATGAATCCTTGTCATTCATCTAGCGAACCGTCAGACGAGTGCGTCTTTACCGCTGTAAACGCCTCCTCGAGCTTGGTTCAATTTGCTACCGTCGGGACAGGAAAGGATCCAAACTCTCTCGAAATTTCATCGAAAGGCGCTGTTCCAAATCTTGTCTCGCCGTACCGACGCAAATTTCTGGCGCGCATTGAACGTAACGATGGATGGGCCGTTACAAACTTGGCGGTAGAGCGCGAATTTGTCACGGTCGCGAGTAAAATACGTGGTGGAGGATCTGATCCAAGCGCTAGGTTTCAGTCTGACACGAAGTTTTATGCGACGGCGCCTATTCGCGGACTGGTGTACACCGTCGTTCACGACCCTCCTGGTGGTCATTCATTCGCTAGTATCATGCAAGGAACTCATATCGATTTAGAGCTTGGCCTTGAAACGACGAGGGGTACCGGTATTGATTTCGCCGCGGACTGGGCTTTAGGAACCGAGCTTGGCTTCAGTGTTGAAGTTCCCGGATTTACCGCTGGGTCTGCGTACGCCAACGTACTTCTTGAATTCGATGATGAAGCTCCGGAAGGCTCAAAGGGGACGTTGGGTTTCAGCGCTGGCCAATCGGGAGGAACTGAATTTTCCGGGCCAGATGTAAGTGTCTCTGCAACGACCGATAATGGATGGGACTTCCATTTTACTTTAGACAGAACAATCAGTTCATCGGAAGAGGAGGGATTACCCGGTCGCGTTGGCGACACAATCTTAGGAGGTGGATTTGAAATAGTCTACTTGAGAGTTGACACTGTTGACATCCGAGACAACTGTTTAAAAGTAATCGAAGAAGTGCAGTGGCTTCCGAGAAAACCTACATCGTACGTCGTTTCCATTTTTCACGTAGAGTACAAACTAATTCCAGAAATTGACGGATTAATTGCCACCGCGAGTGATAAAGACGCGATAATGACCGACGGCGAGTTTGGTAGTAAATCCAACGAAGAGATTAAATCAATCTGGAAGCACCGTTTGAAACAATCCTTGGATGATTGGAAGAAAACAATTGAATGGTCGTCACCGGATTTCAACCCAGAAGGCTTTTTAGCTCTTAAAACTCCAGAACAAAAGACAAAGATGGGTGAAATTGAAGCAGCATTCGATAAATCCGCCGTTCCTTTCAGTTCCGATAGCTCTGTCTTTGGCAGATTAATGAAGCCGAAGATTGATGATGCGTATGGAGCGTATACTGGCGATAAAGATCGATCGGATTACACGGCTGAACAGGATTGGAGGGACTTGAATGCCGTCTGGAAATCAATCCCCAAAAAAGGAGCCACGGCATCTCTGAGCTCCTTGAAACAAAGTAGTCTTGATATGGATGAAATTATTGAAGGCGAAGACAGCGATCCTGACCAAGGCAACACCGGCAGATGGTTCCCAAATAAAGGTTCCTGGTTAGAAAGCTGGCAACTGAAGGGTGAGGAAGTTGGTAAAAATGTATTTACTTCTGTTGAGAATGATAGCGATGCAGTGCCTGATAGCCTCTTCTCTCGAGGTATGTCAGATGGCGCTGAAGCGGATGTGCGTGCGCGCGGTGATATGGCTCTTGACGATTCATTCTTCGAAAAAGATACAGTTGCGCGGTATATCGATGCTTCTATGTACGGATCAAAGGCGCCTTTCAGCTTCAGAGGAGGGAACACCCACGATCCGAAAATGAACCCATCGTCAAAAGGTCCGGAGCAATCAATCTATTTGACGTTCTCCGGAGGCGGGCACGCGCTTGAGTTTCACTCTGATTTATCTTCTAATATCGACAGCTGGGGGTATTCGTGGGCCATTGAAGCTGAGGGCGGTTTTGGAGGCAGCCGGTCAAGGGAATACTCCGTTTCCATCGTAGATGGAGAAGATAACACGGGCTGGGGAAAAGGAAAATCAATCGCTCTCGAACATGCCATGGCGTGGGCAAAGTTTGGAGATTTGGAAGTCTCGTACACACTTGGTGATGGTGATCCGTATGACAAATTCGTGGTTCAGGTTTTGAGCGACAAGCGCTTTGGGACGCCAATCTTCCGAACAATCGGGGGCGCGTCAAAATGCCCGGGCGAACCAAACACCATGTGGAGAGAATCTGGCCTAATTATTGAAACCGAGTGGAGCGCTGGCGCAAATAATAAGTTTATCCCCCCTGGTCAAAGGGCTTTGTTTGATCTTATGATTACCAACGAATCGCCTTATAGGGAAGGGCANATCTATGGGTTGTTGCTCACCTCGGGAAGTAAATATGTGGGCGATTTTGGCGGGAACATGATGGACTTATCATTCTCAATCAATGGGGCGGACAGTCTTGCTCCTTTCCATAGCTTAGTTCCTTTACACGACGTACCTTCGGTTGACTCCAACGGAGATTTGAAGTATACGCGTTTATCCTTGAATGTCATGAAAGGACAATTTGCTCATAAGTATTCTTCTATCGGAGTGCAGTTGGTATCTGAATGTGAATGGCAAATGTCGAGAGACTGGTTGTACAGATCGCCCATCTCTTCAACAGCGTTTTTAGGCGATTTTAAATGGGAACGCGAGTGCCCAAAAGTTAATTGGGATCTGACCACGTACAATACCTTCTTGAACGCGGTGCTTTCGAAACAAACTTCGCCGTATGTGAATATGACGCTGATGAATCCGGATCCAATGAATTTGTGGTCTGCCGATGAGATTGAAGGCAACACAAAACATACAAACCATTTGGTTCATCCAAGTGTTGAATTCGTTCGCGTGCAGTGGAGAAAACTGGGGGTCGGCGAGTGGATAAATGCGTGGGACATGATCGGTAATGATTCGGATATCTGGAAACGCGACGTGAAAGATGCTGACGCGCAGTGTAATTCGGCGCGCGGCGAAGGATGCACTTTCAAATGGAATCTTCAGCGTCAGTACTTTATGAACGGTTTGAAAGACGGATCTTACGAAGTCAGAGCTAAAGTCTTCTGCTCCGGGTACGACTCGTTTGCAACTGCAGATGTAAAAGGCTCTGTCACGGAAGAAAACTTGAACATCATCGTTGATGTGAAGAAACCCGAAGCCATTGATATGCGCATGCTCCACAATCGTTTCACGATTGATTACTCCGAGCCAATTGTTTGTCCTCAGCTTCAAGCTGATCACATGACATATGCGATTAGGCGCGTCAAGACATGCGATGGAACGAAGATAACTTCAGGTGGTGAAGTGGACAAAAATGACGTATATTTTTATTACAATTTTGCGTGTCTGGACAGAAATTCTCTCATGATTTCTTTTCCGTACGATGCGGAGCACGGTACTTACGAAATCACCGTAAATGCAGATAAGCTCGGAAGTAAAATAATCGACGCGGGGAATAATCCTGTCGCGAAAGAGACGTTCTCGACGACGTATGGATGTGGGGAAACGATAGAAGGAACACAAGCTTCTAAAGCGCCCACCACCAGCGCTCGAAGCGAGCTTGGATCGCCAAGGACGGTGTCGTCGTCGTCGGGAGTCCAAGCGGGAAAAGAAAATCCATACTTTGCGAAGGGAGGCGATTCTTCCACCGTATTCTACTTGAAAGTGTATGGTTTAGCTGCTACGGTCATCGCGCTGTACGCTCTCTTCTCATCTAATGAACGCCGCAGCTTGTTTTACGGAAGTCCCTTCTCTCTCTTTCGAAACAAAGATGAAAGTTCATATTTAGTGTCAAAGAGCGAAGTATTAGAGAGAGAAAACGTGCAACAACGCTACGGGAGTGTGCTTTAGTCGAAGTTTCATGTGTTCATCTCGTCGCTGTGGTGAGTAGACGCGTGTTTGTAAAAAATAATCAATTTTTTTTTTGAAAACCACGTGTGGAAGATAAAGATAAAAATTCGCTACTTCCCAATGCAAAACTCGGAAAACAAAACATCGAGAACGTTTTCTGTCACATCCAACCGACCAACTACGCGAGAGCAATTGCCCAACGCCTCCCGTAAATCCTCGGCGACGAGTTCAGTTCTCACATGACCCAGAGAATGGTTCAAAGAGCATTTACTTCCTTCATCTTCTGTTGTTTTTTTTACGTTATCATCGCTAGTGGTTTCCTTATTTAGCTCGGAGAGACACGCGCCAAGGGAATTGGATATTGCGCGAGCGTGCGCACGATGACGAGATCGGGCAATGGCAGCCGTAGCGCCGTCGCTGGCTTGAGATGAAGATGACGATGCTGTTATTGTACACTCTTGGACGGCATTAGAGACAGCTTTCGTTAATGCTTCTAGTCCCTGTCCGGTTCGTAAACTGAGACGAAGAAGGGAACGATCATACCTTGAATATACTTCTTCTTCTTCTTCTTCTTCTTCTTCTTCCAAAACATACAACGCGTCGCATTTATTCACGACTGAGATTATTTTAATACCATCCGCACGTTTAATGTTCATATTCGCAAAATCGATTCTCTTAGGATTTGTGGCGTCGATCATTTCGATGATGATATCCGCCATTTTTGCTACATTTTTACCTCTTTCGATGCCTTCTCTTTCAATTTCATCGATTAAATCTTTCGTGTCGTCCGAAAGCTTACCGACTCTTCTTTCGTACTCGTCGTCGAAAAGTGATTCGTCCTCGTCTCCGGCGTCGTAGCATTCTTCCATTATTTCCGACGTTGATGAAGTTTTTCCCGCTATTGGCAAAAATCGATGCCCGGCGGTATCAAAAATAACTACTTTTCTCCCATCTAACTCTAAACTCACCTCGACGACGTCTCTTGTTGTTCCTGGAACTTTCGAAACGATAGCCACGTTTCTTTTCGCAAAGTAGTTCAACAACGTCGATTTCCCCGCATTCGTGGCACCCACTATACACACGCGAACACCGGTCCGAACTAACTCTCTCGCCTCGGCGTCTTTTAACGCCGCGTCAATTTCACCTTTCACGCGGCAAATCGCTGGTAATACGTCTCGGTGAATCAAAGACGATTCGAGCTTTGGATCTTCGCCAGGGAAATCTAAAACCGCTTCGCACACGGCTAAAGCTTTCGTCAACACGTTCGTCCACTCGTCTACTTTCCTCGACAACGACGAAGCAGTCGGAGCACGACGATAGCTAACATCCCCGTCAGCGCTACCGAGTTCTATTTCACTCACAGCCAACGCTCGTTGTGCTTCTGTTTCCGACTCTATCAAATCTGCCAAAGATTCCGCTTGAACTAAATTCATCTTCTTGTTCAGAAATGCGCGTTTGCTGAACTCTCCAGGTTCTGCCGGTCTCAAGTTTCGAAAAGACAACAACGTGGGACTATTTTTTCCATCATCCTTTTCGTCGACAGCGCTCATCGTCGCCAATACCTCCAATACCTTTTTGCACACGGCTATGGAACCATGCATGTGCAACTCGCACACATCTTCTCCCGTGAACGAGCGCGGCGCTTCGAAGAACACGATTAATCCTTCATCGATAACCCCGATGGTATTTTTCTCTTTCCTTCTCGCCACAGCTGGCGCTTGATTTTCTCTTCTTCTTCCTTGACCTTTACCACCTTCCACTTTGTCGAATTCATCGTCGTCGTCTTCTAGTTCTAACTCGTCCATTTCCTCTAATTCTCTCTCTCTTGTTTCAAAAACAAACTGAGCGCGTCGCAGTACCCCCGGTCTCGCCATTTCCCTCCTCTTCTTCCTCCTCTTTCTCGTCGAAGAAATATATTCGTCCACATCTTCCAACCTTCCCCTTTTTTCTTTGAGAAGTCCAGTTAACGTCAGTCTCTCCCCAACTTCCCAGCTCTTCGGGCCGGATATTCGCAAAACGGCCACGCCACCTCTTCCCGGCGGCGTAGATATCGCGTATATCGTCGACCCTTCTTCTTTCTCTTCTTCTTCTTCTTCTTCTTCTTCTTTTACTTCTACTTTTACTTTCAAAGCGCTGCTACACTTCGTCGCAAAAGTACTAAAAGAAGCAGTTTTTCTCGTCGTCGTTTTCGTCGTCAAAAGACGCGGTTTTGATGGGAACGCTGTCTTCTTTGCCTCTGCGCTTTCTTCTTTCTGAGAATTTAAGAATACACGATGTGTTTTGCGTTGTTGTTTTGAGGAGAGAAGATGATGAAGCGAACGATGATGATGATGATGATGATGATGATGATGACGACGACGAGGAGGAGTACTTTCGGGAATACTCCGTCGAAGAAAAAGGAAAAGACTTTCAAACGAGAAGGAAGACGACGACGACACATCAAAACCACACGGTTCAGCGCTTCTCCGCAAAATCCGCATCTTCATCGTCATCTCAAATCATATCATCTTTTTTACTCATAGCTAAATGTACTCTAGGGGATTTGATGAATGTCGTTAAAATAGCCCAAATTAGATTTTAGGGCATTCTTAGGCATAGCTTTTAGGGTTTGAAAAAAATCAAGAACAAAACACAGAACACATCTCATTCATTCTTTCTTTCTTTCTTTCTTTCTTTCTTTCTTTCTCTCTCTCGAAAGCGTCTCTCATCACAGTTTTGCGCGCGTTGTTGCCCGCGTTTTAAATAATAATAATAAGAAGAAGAAGAAGAAGAAGAAGAAGAAGAAAGGAGTATGGCGGCGGCGAAGAAGAAGAAGAAGATGAAGAAGATGAAGCAAAAATGGGCGGCGATGGAGGAGGAAATGATGATGTCCTCCTCTCCATCGAAGGCGGCGGCGTCGATGGAGAGGAAGAAGAGAGACGAGGAACTGTTCGTGGTAGATACTGCGACAATCACGCACAAAACATCTGCTAATGCTTCCGCGGGAGGGGGTGCTTTGTTTTTAACGAAAAAACAACGCGCTCGGATGAAAACGTTACGGGTGGATTCGATATTGAGAAGGGAAAAAGTGGAAAAGTCGTATCCGAAACCGACGAAACATCGAGCGGTTGACGGAAACGTGGCGGTCATGAAGAAGAAGGAAAAAGAGGAGGAAGGGGGAAAGAAAACCGAAAGAACACTCGAACGCGCAGACGAACAAAACGGTCTGAGCTTGTGGGAAAAGCACTTCCCGAGGGCCACGGGAATCGCCCGACAGGCGATGAAAATTTTGCGACCGACGGTGGATCGAAAGCACGCGAAACCGGTACAAGTGGACGAGGCTGGATGTTCGTACAATCCACCAGAAGATTTGCGAAACGAAGTCATCATGAAAGCGGCGGCGAAGGAAATCGCAAAGGACTATAAAGAGCAATTGAATCCGGTGCGACCGCCGTTGTTAGGGCAGAAAGCGGACGCGATGCGGATAAAAGAGTTGTATTACGAAACTGGGTTTGGGGATGAGGACGACGAGGACGAGGACGAGGACGACGAAGGAAAAGTAAACGCGAAGAAGAACAAAAGTGCAGCGAATACCTCGGAAAAGCTCAACAAAGCCGCGCGAAATAAACGCGCCCGACATCAACAGTTACAAAAAGAAATCGAAGAGAGAAAGCAATTGAAGAAACAACGACGGGATTTAAGCGAATTGAAATCAATAACGAAAGATATCGCGGAAAAAGAAAAACGCGACGAAATGAAACGGCACAGGCTTCACTTAACGCGAAAAGAGCGCGAGGAAACGCAACCTCGGCGGTTAGGAAAGCACAAATACGAGGAAGATTTACCGGAGGTGTTGTTTACAGAACAAGTCAATGGAAATTTACGAACGCTGCACGGTGCGCACGCGTTATTAAAAGATCGTTTGAAGTCCTATCAGAGAAGAGAATTGATCGAGCCAAGGAAAAGACAGATTAAGAAGAAATCAAAGATGTTGATGAAGTACGAACCAGGCGCGAGAGGCGCGAGAGAGAGCGAGAATCAAAAAGAAATCGATGCTCTGAACGCGCAGATCAAGGAGAAAAAAAAAAAGTTTTCTTCCGTTTAGTTACTTTTTAGTTGTAAAAAAAACGCTTCGTTTTTTCAAGAAAGAAAAAAAAAAGTTCTTTCCTTCTCTTTCACAAAATACGCGCACGATCGATAGATATGCGGCGGCGGCGGCGTTACAGAATCGAAATCCTTGCACATCGAGAAGATCGAATCTTTGCTCCGCAGCGCGATGATGATCTGCAACCGCCCGTCGATATCCCGTTCGCGCCGATCGATAAATATCCCGCGATATCGAATTTACAAACGTGTTGGTCATTTTTTTTCACCTCTTCTTCTTCTTCTTCTTCTTCGAGATCTTTGCCTTCGAGTTGCCTGCTGAAGCAGGCACTGAGCGAGACCTTGAGGTATTTCCCGCTGTCCATGAAAGTGGTGGATTGGCCTGCAATGCCAAGCCTTTCAGGTAGAGAACAATGCGGCGTGTATTGGAAAGAGGTGGACGTGTTATACCATCAGGAGGAAAAGGAGGAAAAGGAGGAGGAGGAGGAGGAGAAAAAGAGAATAATGGAAAGAGTTGAAAGAAAGACGAAACCTTTGAAAATTCCTCGAAGAACGTGCATGGCGGTACAGAAAACGAACGTTCGTTCATTTACTAAGAATAACGAAGAGAAATGGGAAGTTCTGACTTTCTTTGTGAAGCACTACGCGTGCGACGGGGACTCGATGAAGACGTTTCTTTCTTTCTTTTGTCGCATCATCCAAGAGCAAGAAGAGCAACGACAACGACTACAACAAAGAGAATACTTACTTTCTAAGCGACGTTTGAGTGAGATTCACCTGCCAACGAGTAAGCGTTTGGAATACTTTAAACTCTCAAAGAGAGAAGAAATGAAAGTTAAAGAGTACGGCGAGTTTATCGCGTATCCTGAACTCTTTCAACACGGACTCGGGAATACTGCCGTCGCCGTCGTTTTGGCGGCTCTCATCGTTGTTGTTGTTGCTTTTTAAATGACTCTCATCATTAACAGAGCTCTTCTTCTTCTCCTTTTCCTCCTCCTCTTTTTCTCGTCGCACTTCTTTTGTTGATTCTTCTTCTTCTCTCGTCATCATCATCGTCAGCTCTGTCCGTGATGATGATTTTGATGAATCGATGACTTTTTATCAGAGACTCTTATTATAAATAAGAGTTGAGCACAGAGAGAGTATTACTCTATTATAGTAAGTGTGTCTTTTCACAAAGAACGAAAGAATCAAAGAATCAAAGATATCTCTCTCTCAGTCTGATGACTCTCTGATGAAATAATGACTCTCTCTTAACAGACTTATATGATACTAAGTTTGTTGTGTGTTTAAACAACTGAATTAATTTCTCCTTTAAAAAAAAAATGCTTCTTTTTTGTGTCAAACACTTGTCTGACAGTCCAAAAATGTTATTCAATCGAACCTTAAATTTCTTCATTATTTTTGCATTCACACCACACGAGTGACAACAACAGAGTCGTCGTCTCTTGTCTTTAGTATTATTATTAAACGACGACACAGTGAAGACGACGACTTTATAATAAAAACAACACGAATAACAACAACGCGACTTTTAAGACGATGGGTGGAGAAGAAAACAAGAGCGATTCAGAAAACGAGGGAGGAGGACGAAAAAGGAAAGTGTTAACGTTCAAACTCGCAAAAGAATCCGAGTTACGAGTGGAGTGTAAATTGAATCGATTTTTCCACGTCGCCGTGTTGCCAAACTCCGGGACGTGCGAGATTTTTGGAAGCGAAA
>JGI20158J14315_10002842_pt1 | contig 11791 bp, 9 predicted proteins | sample COG_08_FD_14315 | JGI IMG/M metagenome (IMG submission 14315)
AACTTCTTTGACTTCTTATAAGAAATCACAAAGCGGTCTTTAAATTTTTTAAGTGCTTACCTATATTTTGTTTACTTAGGTGTAAATACTCTGTTAGTTCAGTTGGGGTAGCATATGGTTTAAAACATAATATACTTTCAATTTTATCTATAGTCTTTAAATCGCTTTTAGCTATATCATATATTTTCACCTCATCTATTATCTCATCTACTATTCTGGATAGCTTCAAATTATTTTCAATAGTCATTTTGTTGTATTTGTATATCCAGTATTTGATATAGCCTAAAGTATTTATGGGTGAATCAAATGATTTTAAACAATGTTTCTGCCATTTACCATTTCTTTTAGAATACCACCAGTAGTAGTATCCATCATATTTAATTTTATGATTCTCTTTATTAGACAAGTGGGCTATTTGTGCTTCTGTGTACATACCTGTTTGCTTTATTAATTGTTCACGTTTATTTTAAAACAGGGAACAGGCATAGGTGTTAATGCAAATGAGCAGGTATATGTTAATAAGAGTTACTAACTATATGAATATGAATTAATTATTAATTCCAGTTGTTAAAAACTTTTTATTTTTGAATAATATGTACACATTATAACCAATTAGTGACGTAGCCTTAGTAGGAGGAGGGAGCTTTCCCCAGCCAGGTGAAATTTCTTTGGCCCACAATGGAGTGCTTTTTTTGGACGAACTTCCAGAATTTAAGAAAGGTGTTTTAGAGGTTTTAAGACAGCCCTTGGAAGACCGTAAAATAACAATATCTAGGGCCAAATATACCATAAGCTATCCAGCCAGTTTTATGCTAGTGGCTAGCATGAATCCTAGTCCATCGGGTCATTTTTCTCAACAAAACACACTGTATGACTCTAACGCTCAAGAGGCCCAGAGGTATGTTTCAAAGATATCTGGCCCTCTTTTAGACAGAATAGACATTCAATTAGAAGTTCAGGCGGTTTCTTATGAAAAATTGTCTGACACTTCTTTTTCTGAGACGAGTGCTGTTATCTTGGAAAGGGTACAGAAATCTAGAGATATTCAATTGAAACGTTTTAAAACCATAGAAGGGGTCTTTCACAACGCACAAATGGATGTTAATGAAATTCAAGCTTTTTGTGTTTTAAATGATGAAAGTCAATTAATTATTAAAGCAGCCATGAAACGTTTGCGCTTTTCTGCCCGGGCATACAGCCGCATTATTAAAGTGGCTAGAACCATTGCAGATTTAGAGGGCACAATTGATATTCAAAGTGTACACATAGCGGAAGCCATTCAATACAGAACAATGGACAGGAATACGTATTAAATAATGACTTGACTTAAATGGAGGGCCACTCTTTTTAAGTATTAAAACATAGTTGCATTATTTTAATGATTTATAATTCTCCTTAATTGTATTGGTGTTTTCATGAAATAAATAATACAGTTAATTTGCTTTATTGAATATGATAAAAAAACACACTTAAACAGTTCTTATTCAGCATTTTAAATTACATTTTAAGTGCTTGAATACAGCCCAATACAGCAAGACCACTTCTCTGAGAGTGAGAATAGGTTAAATTTGATAATAAAATCAAATAGAATCTTATAATCTGACGCTCTTATGGCAAAAGAATTAAATAAATACAGTAAACACGTTACCCAAGATCCAACCCAGCCTGCTTCACAGGCAATGCTTCACGCTATTGGTCTTTCTAAAGAAGACCTTAAAAAACCTATGATAGGAATTGGGAGTACAGGATATGAGGGAAATCCTTGCAATATGCATTTAAATGATTTGGCTAAAGAAGTAAAGTTGGGGGTCCAGAAAGCCAATCTTACTGGACTTATCTTTAATACCATTGGGGTAAGTGATGGTATTTCAATGGGGACCTTTGGAATGCGCTATTCGTTGCCTTCTAGGGATATTATTGCAGATTCTATGGAAACAGTAGTTCAGGCAATGAACTATGATGGTTTGGCTACCATAGTAGGCTGTGATAAAAATATGCCCGGTGCTTTAATGGCAATGATAAGATTAAATAGACCTTCCATAATGGTTTATGGAGGAACCATAGCCTCAGGCTGTGCAAGAGGAAAAAAATTAGATGTTGTATCAGCTTTTGAAGCATGGGGAGAGAAAGTAGCTGGCACTATAGATGAAAAAGCGTATCAGGAAGTAATTGAAAATGCCTGCCCTGGAGCTGGTGCTTGTGGTGGAATGTATACTGCAAATACAATGGCTAGTGCTATTGAAGCTTTGGGGATGACTTTACCGTATAATTCTTCTAACCCTGCCACAGGCAATGAGAAACCATTGGATTGTGTAGCGTCTGGCGAAGCCTTAGGCTTACTAATAGAAAAGGATTTAAAACCATTAGATATAATCACCAAAAAGTCTTTAGAAAATGCGGTGAGATTAATCATCGTTTTAGGAGGTTCTACCAACGCGGTATTGCATTTTTTGGCTATTGCAAAAACAGCAAATATAGATTTTACGCTAGAAGACTTTACCAGAATTTCTAGTGAAACCCCGTTTCTCGCAGACCTTAAGCCTAGTGGTCAATATCTTATGGAAGATTTACACCGTGTGGGAGGTATACCTGCGGTAATGAAATTTATGCTTCAAAATGACATGCTTCACGGTGATTGTATGACGGTTACTGGAAAAACAATAGCAGAAAACCTCCAATCTGTTCCGGATCTTATAAAAGACCAAGATGTCATAAGACCCCTAAATGCACCAATAAAAGAAACTGGACATATTAGGATTCTTTACGGTAACCTTGCGGAAGAAGGTGCAGTAGCTAAAATTACAGGAAAAGAAGGGGTTTATTTCAAAGGGCCTGCTAAAGTGTACGAAGGAGAGTTTTTAGCCAATGATGGTATAAAAGCAGGAGAAGTTAAAAAAGGAGATGTGGTGGTCATTCGTTACGAAGGCCCAAAGGGAGGACCAGGAATGCCAGAAATGTTAAAGCCTACAGCAGCCATTATGGGTGCGGGTCTTGGCAAAGAGGTCGCTTTAATTACAGATGGACGTTTTTCTGGAGGTACCCACGGATTTGTAGTAGGACACGTGTCTCCTGAAGCTCAAGTTGGAGGAACCATTGGATTGGTTCAAGATGGAGACATTATTACTATAGATGCTAGCTCAAACACCATTTCGTTAGATATAGATATAGCAGAACTCAATAAGCGGAAAGCATTATGGGTAGCCCCTGAACTTAAAGTCAGTAGTGGTAGTTTATATAAATTTGCGAACATAGTTTCTTCTGCATCTAAAGGATGCGTAACAGACGTTTTTTAATTAATTATGCAAATGACAACAACGACAAATTCATCTAAACAAATGAATATAACTGGAGCAGAGGCCATTATTCATTGTCTCTTGGCAGAAGGTGTAGATCTTATATACGGATACCCTGGTGGTGCTATTATGCCAGTATATGACGAATTATACAAATTCCAGGACAAACTCACCCACATACTGACCAGACACGAGCAAGGGGCTACTCATGCAGCTCAGGGTTATGCAAGAGTGAGTGGAAAGGTAGGGGTGGCCATTGCTACCTCAGGACCAGGAGCAACTAATTTAGTTACTGGATTGGCAGACGCTCAAATAGATTCTACGCCAATGGTTTGTATTACTGGCCAGGTGGGAAGACATTTATTGGGTACAGATGCCTTTCAAGAAACGGATATTATAGGTATTTCTACTCCAGTGACTAAGTGGAACTATCAAATCACTGAAGCGAGCGAAATACCTGAGATTTTAGCCAAAGCCTTCTATATTGCCCGATCTGGAAGACCAGGACCGGTACTCATAGACATCACTAAAAATGCGCAATTTGAGTCTTTAGATTTTATCTATGAGAAATGTACTAAGGTAAGGAGTTATATTCCTACCCCTGTGGCCTCCAAAGAAAGTTTGTCTGAAGCAGCAGCCTTGATTAATACGGCTAAAAAACCATTCATCATTTTTGGACAAGGGGTTATATTGTCAGAGGGTGAAAAGGAATTTAAGGATTTTGTAGAAAAATCTGGTATACCAGCCGCTTGGACTGTGCTAGGATTGTCTGCATTAGAGACNAGTCACCCGCTGAATGTAGGTATGGTAGGAATGCATGGAAATTATGGTCCAAATATGCTCACCAATGAGTGCGATGTATTAATCACCATTGGGATGCGTTTTGACGACAGGGTGACAGGAAATTTAGAGACTTATGCCAAGCAAGCTAAAGTGATTCATTTTGAGATTGACCCAGCAGAGATAGATAAAAATGTAAAGACTACTGTAGCGGTACTAGGAGATGCTAAAGTAAGTTTAAGAAATATACTGCCATTAATCAATAAAAACACTCACGAAGATTGGTTGAAAAATTTCCATGAGCACTATGAGATTGAGTATGAACAAGTGATTAAAAACGATTTATACCCAACCAAGCCCGGCCTTACAATGGGAGAGGCCATAAGAATACTCAATGAAAAGAGTGGAAACAAGGCTATCATAGTTACAGATGTAGGACAACACCAGATGGTCGCTTGCAGGTATGCCGGCTTCTCTCAAACAAAAAGTAATGTAACTTCAGGAGGCTTAGGTACTATGGGCTTTGCACTTCCTGCTGCCATTGGCGCAAAAATGGGTGCTCCAGACAGAGAAGTAGTTGCTATTATTGGAGATGGAGGCTACCAAATGACCATCCAAGAATTAGGAACTATTTTCCAAAATAAGACTGCCGTAAAAATCATGGTACTCAACAACGAGCATCTCGGTATGGTTAGACAATGGCAAGAATTGTTTTTCGAAAGTAGGTATGCTTCTACTGTAATGAGTAATCCTGACTTCGTTAAGATTGCTGCAGGTTATGATATAGAGGCAGCAAGAGTCAGTGAAAGAGATCAATTGGCTGGGGCCATAGAAAAAATGATGGCACATAAGGGACCTTACTTTTTAGAGGTATGTGTAGAAAATGAACATAACGTATTTCCAATGATACCCACTGGAGCATCCGTTTCAGAGATTAGACTAAAATAGCACAAGATGGAGAATGCATGGTATACCATCTCTGTTTACTCAGAGAATAACGTAGGATTATTGAATAGAATATCAGGAATATTCTTAAAGCGACACATCAATATAGAAAGCTTAAATGTCTCTAAATCAGAGATTGATAATGTATCTAAATTCACAATAGTTGTGTTTACTACACCCAAATGGGTGCATAATATTGCGGGGCAAATAGAAAAGCAGATAGAGGTGATTAAGGTTTTTTCTCATACAGATGATGAAATTATCTATCAGGAGGCTGCTCTATTTAAAGTAAACTCAAGTTTGCTATTTGACGAAAGAGAGATTCAAAATATTATAAAAGACAGCAATGCTCAAATTGTCACTGTTTCCAGAGACTTTTTTGTAATTTCAAAATCTGGAAGAAGGTCAGAGGTAGACACGCTTTACGATCAGCTAAAACCATTTGGTATTATGCAATTTGTGCGGTCTGGTAGGATTGCTGTGTCAAAATCAGAAATGCAGATATCGTCCTTGTTAAAGGACTTTTAATAAACAATTAAATAAATTATAACAAGAAATTTTTATCATGGCAAATTATTTTAATACCCTATCTCTAAGAGAACAACTGACCCAATTGGGAAAATGTAGGTTTATGGAATCTTCTGAATTTTCAGATGGGGTGGAAGCCTTAAAAGGAAAGAAAATTGTAATTGTAGGCTGTGGCGCTCAAGGGTTAAACCAAGGTTTAAACATGAGAGATTCTGGTTTAGATATTTCTTATACCTTAAGGGCTGAAGCGATTGCGCAAAAAAGGGCTTCTTTTATAAATGCTACTGAAAATAATTTCAAGGTAGGTACTTATGAGGCGTTAATTCCTCATGCAGATGTAGTCATTAACCTAACTCCAGATAAACAACACACCGCTGTGGTGACTGCTGTAATGCCACTCATGAAGCAAGGGGCTACATTATCTTATTCTCATGGATTCAATATTGTAGAAGAAGGAATGCAAGTACGTAAAGATTTGACCGTTATTATGGTTGCACCTAAGTGTCCTGGTTCTGAGGTGAGAGAAGAGTACAAGAGAGGTTTTGGGGTACCTACACTTATTGCAGTGCACCCAGACAATGACCCTCAAGGTGTTGGTTTAGCTCAAGCCAAAGCCTATGCAGTAGCTACTGGTGGGGATAGGGCAGGTGTGTTAGAATCTTCTTTTGTTGCTGAGGTTAAGTCCGATTTAATGGGAGAACAAACCATTTTATGTGGTCTGCTTCAGACTGGGTCTATTTTGTGTTTTGACAAAATGGTTGAAAAAGGAATGGATAAAGGATACGCAGCAAAATTAATTCAATACGGGTGGGAAGCCATTACGGAAGGATTGAAATACGGTGGTATTACTCATATGATGGACCGTTTGTCTAATCCTGCAAAAATAAAAGCCTACGAATTGTCTGAGGAATTAAAAGACATTATGAGGCCTTTGTTTAACAAGCATATGGACGACATTATTTCTGGTCATTTCTCTAAAACAATGATGGAGGATTGGGCTAATGACGACAAAAATCTTTTAGAATGGAGGGCTGCTACAGGAGAAACTGCTTTTGAAAAAACACCTATTTCTTCTGAGACTATCACGGAGCAGGCGTTTTACGATCACGGTGTTTTAATGGTTGCCATGGTTAGGGCAGGAGTAGAATTGGCTTTTGAGGCCATGACTGCTTCAGGTATTATTGAAGAGTCTGCTTACTATGAGTCGCTTCACGAGACCCCATTAATTGCCAATACAATTGCAAGAAAGAAATTATTTGAAATGAATAGGGTTATTTCTGATACAGCGGAATATGGTTGTTATTTGTTTGATCATGCTTGTAAGCCTTTATTGGCAGATTTTATGACGCGTATTGACACAGATGTGATTGGAACGGCTTACGGGAGAGGGACTGACAATAAGGTGTCTAACACACAATTGGTGACTATAAACGCAGCACTAAGGAATCATCCTGTAGAAATAGTAGGTGCTAGATTAAGGGCATCTATGACTGCAATGAAACCTATCGTTTAATATTGTATTAATAAATGGTATTAAAAAGCCCCGCTCATAGAGCGGGGCTTTTTTTATTGTATCAATGGGTGTTATAGTTCTTTATTAGGCTTCTAATATTTTAGCGGCCAACCAATCGCCTACGGCCGATGTCTTTTGAGGGGCCACGCCTTCTGCTAAGTCTTCAGTGACAAAACCAGCCTCTAGAGATTCATTGACTACTTTTCTGATTAAAGCAGCTTCTTCGTTTAGCCCAAATGCGTCTTCAAACATCATGGCAGCAGAGAGTACTGTAGCCAATGGATTGGCTATATCTTTTCCTGCAGCTTGAGGGTAAGAACCGTGAATAGGTTCAAATAAAGAAGTTTCTGTTCCAACAGAAGCAGAAGGCATGAGTCCCATAGATCCAGATATCACTGAAGCTTCATCTGTAAGAATGTCTCCAAATAAGTTTTCAGTAATGAGTACATCATAGGTATTAGGCCATTGTACTAATCTCATGGCCACAGCGTCAACAAATTCATAGGAAACAGTCACTTCTGGATAATCTTTTTCCATGGCTTGAACCGTTTCCCTCCAAAGCCTGGAAGTTTCTAATACATTCGCCTTGTCTACACAACACAATTTTTTAGTCCGAGTCATGGCCAATTCAAAGCCTTTTTTCGCCAGTCTTTGTACTTCTGGTCTGGTATAAGTACAAGTGTCATAAGCCGTATTACCATTGTCTTCTCTACCTCTTTTTCCAAAATAGATCCCACCAGTAAGTTCTCTGAGAAACACCAAATCCGTTCCTTCTATACGCGCTCTTTTTAGTGGAGATTTATCGATGAGAGAAGGGAAGGTAAAAGTAGGCCTTACATTGGCAAAGAGCCCTAATTTTTTACGCATTTTTAACAAGCCCTGTTCTGGCCTTACTGTTGCGGATGGGTCATTGTCGTACTTTGGATCCCCAATGGCACCAAATAACACCGCGTCTGCTGCGAGGCATATTTCATGAGTAGCATCTGGATAAGGATCACCAACGGCATCTATAGCCGCTGCTCCTGTGAGTGCTGGTTTCCAGCTAATTTCATGGTTAAATTTCTTGGCAATAGCGTTAGAGACCTTTACTGCTTGATCAATGACTTCAGGGCCTATGCCGTCTCCGGCCAATAAGGCAATAGATAGTTTCATAATTATATAATATTGAGCATTTTTTCGGTGGCTTTAATAGCAGAAACAGTTTGATCTGAATCTAAGCCACGTGTAATAAATTCTTTTCCGTTATGTTCCCATGTAATAATCGTTTCACAAAGTGCGTCTGAAGTACTTCCAGGGGGTATTCTAACTGCATAATCAGTTAAAACAGCCAATTGTTCTTTTTCATTTTTATAAATACGTTTCAGGGCATTCATAAATGCGTCAAATTGGCCATCGCCATTGGCGTGTTGCTCATGACTTACCGTGCCTATGGTTAAAGAAACAGTCGCCGAGGGCTGTAAACCTTTGGCATGCGTGAGTACATAAGCGTCAATTTTCACCCTATGGATGTATTTCCCAGCATCCAAAACATCAGAAATAATATAGGGAAGGTCTTCTTTGGTGACCTTTTCTTTTTTGTCTCCAAGATTAATAATACGCTCGGTCACCTTCTTTAATTCTTCAGAATTTAAGCTAAGGCCCAGTTCTTGAAGGTTTTTTAAAATATTTGCTTTTCCCGAGGTTTTTCCAAGTGCGTACTTTCTTTTTCTACCGAATCTTTCCGGTAGTAAATCATTAAAGTATAGGTTGTTTTTACTGTCTCCATCTGCATGTATTCCAGCAGTTTGTGTAAAAACATTTTCTCCTACAATAGGTTTGTTGGCTGGGATACCAAATCCAGTAAATGTAGAGACCAGCTTACTAACTTTATATAATGATTTTTCGTTGACATTTACCTTTACCTCAGGCATAAAGTCATTGATCACCGCAACCACGCTAGCTAAAGGGGCGTTTCCTGCGCGTTCTCCCATGCCATTTACGGTAAGGTGCAATCCATTGACACCAGCCTTAACAGCCTCCATTACATTGGCTACACTGAGATCATAATCATTGTGACCGTGAAAATCTAGGTGAATTTGAGGGTATTTTTGTCTAATCTGCTTGAGAAAATCATAGGTTTCTCTGTGGGTTAAAATGCCCAATGTGTCTGGAAGCAGCACTCTTTTAACAGGTTGAGTGGCTATAAAATCTAAGTATTGGAAGACATAATCAGGGTCATTGCGCATGCCATTACTCCAATCTTCTAAATAAACATTGGTCTCAATGCCTTTTTTAATGGCATCTCTAATAGTCGCTTCAATATCTTTGAAATGCTCCTGAGGTGTTTTTTTCAGTTGGTGGGTCAGGTGATTTAAGGAGCCTTTGGTTAAAAGGTTTTGCACTTTAGCACCCGCTTTTACCATCCAATCTAGGGAGACACCGCCATCTACAAAGGTGAGTACCTCAATCTTTTGGGTTAATTGTTTGCTATTGGCCCAATCCATGATTAGTTTCACCGCATTAAATTCTCCCTCAGAAACCCTGGCAGAAGCCACTTCTATTCTATCTACCTTGAGTTCTTCCAATAGTAATTTGGCTAGAGTAAGTTTTTCAGAGGCAGAAAATGACACACTAGAAGTCTGCTCACCATCCCTTAAGGTGGTGTCCATGATCTCTATGATACGTTGTTTTTTTGGAGCCATTAGGGGTGTATTTAAGGCTTTTTATAAGGGTGTATTGTCTGCAAAAGAGCTAATCTCTTCCTCCATACTTCTCAAATAATCTATGTCGTCAAAGCCATTGAGCATATTGTCTTTTTTATAGACATTAATGTCAAAAGATTCTTGATCTCCTGTACTAGGAATTCGAATGGTTTGTGAAGGTAGGTCTACGACTACTTCTGTAGTAGGGTCTTTAAATACCGCCTCCAATATAACTTCCAAGAAAGCGGGACTTACTTGAACTGGTAGCACACCAATATTTAAACAATTGTTTTTAAATATGTCTGCAAAAAAACTAGAAACTACACATCTAAACCCATAATCATATACGGCCCAAGCAGCGTGTTCTCTTGAAGATCCAGATCCAAAATTCTTACCACCTATTAATATTTTTCCGCTGTATTTTGGGTTGTTGAGCACAAAATCTTCTTTGGGGGTGTTGTCTGAATTGTACCTCCAATCACGAAATAAATTATCTCCAAAACCAACCCTTTCTGTGGCTTTTAAAAATCTTGCTGGAATGATTTGATCTGTATCTACGTTTTCTATAGGCAGTGGGACTGCAGTTGTAGTTAGGGTAGTGAATTTATCGTATGCCATGGTGTGGTAAATTTATTGTAAAAGTGTTCTTGGATCAGTTACTTGTCCTGTTACTGCTGCAGCTGCTGCAACTAATGGACTGGCTAATAGGGTTCTTGAACCTGGCCCTTGTCTTCCTTCAAAGTTCCTGTTGGAGGTGCTTACGGCGTATTTTCCTGCTGGAATTTTGTCGTCATTCATGGCCAAACATGCAGAGCAACCTGGCTCTCTGAGCGTAAATCCTGCTGTTTCTAAAATTTCCAAAATTCCTTCATCTTTTATGGCTTTCTCCACCTGATGAGATCCTGGTACCAGCCATGCAGTGACATGTTCTGCTTTTTTTCTTCCTTTTACAATGCTTGCAAAAGCCCTAAAATCTTCTATCCTTCCATTGGTACAACTTCCTAAGAATACATAATCAATAGACTTGCCAATCATGGTATCTCCCTCATTATAATTCATATAAGCCAATGACTTTTGGTAAGTGGCTACGCCACCTTCCAGGTCAGTAGCTAGTGGAATATCCTTTGAAATGCCCATTCCCATTCCTGGGTTGGTTCCATAGGTGATCATAGGCTCAATATCAGCGCCTTCGAATTCGTACACTTTGTCAAATGAAGCGCCTTCCTCTGTGTATAATGTATCCCAATAGCTCATGGCTTTATCCCATGCAGCTCCTTTAGGCGTAAACTCTCTGTCCTTTATATAGTCAAAAGTCTTTTTATCTGGCGCCATCATTCCACCGCGTGCACCCATCTCAATACTGAGGTTGCAGACAGTCATTCTACCTTCCATACTCATCTCAGTGAATACATTTCCAGCGTATTCAACAAAGTATCCAGTTGCACCAGAAGTACTGAGTTTAGCAATAATATAAAGGGCCACATCTTTAGGTGTTACCCCATTTTGTAGACTTCCATTAACCCTTATCACCATTTTCTTAGGTTTGGGCTGCATAATACATTGCGTGGTAAGTACCATCTCTACTTCTGAAGTTCCAATTCCAAAGGCTATAGCACCAAATGCACCGTGGGTAGACGTATGTGAATCTCCACAAACAATAGTAGCTCCTGGTTGTGTAATCCCATATTCAGGTCCTACCACATGAACAATACCATTTTTTTCATGTCCAAGGCCCCAATATGAAATACCGTGGGCAGTTGCATTCTCTTCTAGCGCCCTTAATTGATTAGCAGACAAGGGGTCTGCAACAGGTAAGTGTTGGTTTATAGTGGGTGTGTTATGGTCTGCCGTGGCAAAAGTGCGCCCTGGATACAATACCTTAGCACCCCTGTTTTTAAGCCCTAAAAAGGCTACAGGGCTAGTAACTTCATGGACCATATGGCGATCAATAAACAGAACATCTGGACCGTTTTCAATGCTTCTCACTACGTGTGAATCCCAAACCTTGTCAAAAAGTGTTTTTTTCATAGAAAAAATGATATTAAAAAAAA
>JGI20158J14315_10002843_pt1 | contig 11790 bp, 10 predicted proteins | sample COG_08_FD_14315 | JGI IMG/M metagenome (IMG submission 14315)
TCAGTTCTAATCTGCATTGACGGCGCATATCAGTTGTTGATTTCATAGGGGTCGTTGATTAGAATTGATTGTTCGTTGGCGCCTCTGTTAACGCTTCAAAGAGAAAATCATCTTCTAGCCAAACCCCCATAGTTCCGTCGAGGTATTGCAAAGACTCGTCCGAAGTGTTTTCCCAAAGGCACGCGAATGAAATGCATTCATTCTCAGGGCTGAATAACGTAAACAACCAACTGCCAGCGATGAAGAGNACGACTGCTGCTGCCCATCTGTAAGCGGGTCTGTATAGCGTGTAGAAGGACGGAAGGTCTGCGACTTCGTTCCAAATGCGTTCTCGATGTTCTTCGAAGAATCGGGGAGGGGTCGAATGGGGTGTAGGCATGATCAACTAATCTATTGGACGGAATGAGCTGCTCGGAGTTTAATCTTACTGGTCGAGGTTGATTTTGATGTGCGCGGTCACTTTGTTTTTCGCATGAAAAAACGAGGCTTTCGCTGCTCCTTCTGAGATTCCAATGACAGCGGCTAGCTCGGCAAATGGAATCAACTCAAAATAGCGCAAGATGAAAATCTCTTTTTGTCGAGTTGGCAAAATGGCAACCGCCGCATGGAGCCGATATTCTATTTCATCCCCTTCAAAATAGGGGTCTGATTGAAGCTGATTTTGGGCCGTATCAAATTCTGTGTTGAAAGGAATGTGTTGCCGCTTTTTTTGCCGGCGCAATTCGTCCAAGGCTTTGTTCCGAGCGATGCTGTAGAGCCAAGTAGAAAATTTCGCTTTCTTTTTAAATCGATGGACCGATTTCATCACCTGAACGAAGGTGTCTTGTGTCGCATCCGCAGCATCTTCATGGTTGCCGACCATTGCGCGAATGAAGGTGTATATTGGCTTGTGCCATGCATCCATGAGCTGATGGAAAGCTCGCTCACGCTCTAAGCGGTCTCGGGAATTGAGCGCATTCAACCAAGAAGGTTGTTTATACGTAGAAGATTGCGACATCTAGTAATTGGACGCTTCCATCATGAGGAGGTTTAATCGACTTTTATTCGATGAGGTGCTCATTTTGAACGTCGCTTGCCCAATGCGAACCAAAGAAGGATTCCTCCAATGCACGTAGCCGTCGAGATTAATTCAGCTTGTGTGAATGACAAGCCGAACCAATCCAGTTCGACATTGACACGAATTTTTTCAATGAGAAACCGCTCAGCTCCATTAAATATGCAGTACAGAGCGAATAGTCTTCCTGGAATTTGGATCCGCTTTCGCATAGACCAGAGGATTCCAAATAACACAGTTGCCATAAGCGTCTCGTAAAAGGCGGTAGGGTAAACGCCGGGGTCGAGGTAGGTACCATATCCTTCGAAAATCGGCCACGGATCTTCTGGGGTAATCCATTTGCCCACGTACCCTGCAGGCCGCGCACCATAAACCCCATTGACGTTATTGGGGAAGGAATAGGACCACATCCAATCCGGTAACCAGGATAATACATCCGGCATGGGATGTGAATTTGGGATGCCCCAATCGCCATCTCCGCTCACCTGACACCCAATACGACCGACACCGTACCCTAGCATCAATCCAGGAGCCGTGGAATCTGCCAGCGGTAAAAACGCAAGGTTGTTTTTTCGAGAATAGATATAAACGGCAAGCCCACCAACAATTAATCCACCGTAAATCGTGAGTCCTCCAAGGAAATTGGCCAACGATGGCTCTTGGAAGAAGCGGATAAGTTCATCCGGGTATTCGAGCAAATGAAAAAACTTGGCTCCCGTTATTCCACCAATCGCGGCAGCGGTTACAATACCTCCAACGTGCTGGCTGGCGGGCACCTCTATCTCTTTGTGTTGAATGGTTTTGCCCCGGCCTTTGGCTTCCCAAAATTTCCAGCCAACAAAAAGGGTCGCACAAACTAAACCAAGTGCCCAGTTTCCGCGCAGGCTAAACAACTCAGCTTGAGGTAAGCCGCGTTGAAATAGTTCCCCCGCGTTCCATGCTAAATAAATAAACTTCCAACCAATGACGAAGCCGATCAGACCATTGGTGATGTATTCACCTACAGGAATGGGCCCACCCAGCGTTATTTTTGTTCGCTCGGCTGAGAAGATGCCCAGAGCCTGTTTCCGGTCCATTTCCTTGCGCAAAATGAACGCTGCAACGACAAACGCCAAAGCGACAAACAGACCAAAGCTGTTGACCAACTTTAAAGCTGGAATATCCCAGCCAAATAAGTCTATAAACACATGGTATACAGTTGGATACATGGTTTTTGTTTAACGAAGGGTTGAAACATTTGAAAGCCGAGCAGAGGCGTAGCCTGCTGCGTGAATTTGCTCAATTTGAACCGCGTGAATGGAATTGGCATCGACCATGGATTCAGGAACTGCGACACGCACGTATTCAGGGGTGTAGCCGAACCGCAGCCCCTCTTCTTGGGACTCTTCGAACAGGACCGGTCTCGTCGATCCAACAAACGTCTCATAATGGGCTCTTTGCTTCTTTAGCGACAGAGCACGAAGAAGCTTGGTACGCTGCTTCCGGGTTTCCATGGGGACGGATTGTTCCATTCTGGGTGCAGTAGTTTTTGCACGCTCTGAATAAGTGAAAACGTGCAAGTAGCTTATTGGGAGATCGAGCAAGAATTCTTGGGTTGTCCTAAATGCGGATTCATCCTCATTAGGGAATCCAGTTATCACATCAACTCCAATGGACGCATGAGGCAGTAATTCGCGAATGTTCTGTATCCGTGAGGTGTAGAGTTCCGTCCGGTACCGACGGCGCATGGACTTGAGCACGGTGTCCGATCCGCTTTGCAAGGGAATGTGGAAGTGAGGTTGAAATTTTTTGCTGTTCGCGACAAGGGCTATGATGTCTGGTGTCAGCAGATTCGGTTCGATGCTGCTGATTCTGAATCGTTCAACGTCTACTTGTGCATCCAAGGCCTGGACCAAATCATAAAATGACTCTCCCGTACTTTTCCCAAAATCCCCAATGTTGACGCCAGTTAAAACGATTTCGCGTGCGCCTTGGGCGGCAGCTTCTTGAGCCGAGTGTATCGTTTCAGAAATGCTCGCATTCCTCGACCGGCCGCGAGCTAATGGAATTGTGCAGAATGAGCAGAAATAATCGCACCCATCTTGAACCTTTAGAAAAGTCCGTGTCCTATCGTTGCTGGAAAAACCAGGAACGAAGGTCTTGACTTCTTTGATGGGACCCACGGAGATCGTTCCAGCTGTTCGTTTTTCTTCCGAGATATAATCGACCAAATTGAATTTTTCCTGGGCACCTAAGACCACGTTGACGCCTTCAATTGTACTTATGTCGTTGGGCTTTAATTGGGCATAACAACCAATAACAGCAATAAACGCATCAGGATTGCTCGTCAATGCTCTTCGGACTGCATTGCGACACTTTGCATCTGCCTGCTCCGTTACACTGCACGTATTGATCACAACAACGTCAGGTGCATCATCGATGCTTACTCGGGCATATCCTGCCTGGGCTAACTCGCGTGCAATAGTTGATGTCTCTGAAAAATTGAGTTTACACCCTAGTGTGTGAAAAGCTGCCGTTCCTCCCGGAGTCATGCGGCTAATTTAGTCGAGAAAGAGGGCACTCAAGGCCTGAATTCCGCCTAAATCGAACATGATGCGGGAAGAAGGTGTTAATCTCGTTATATTGCGCTACCTGTGAAATGAAACCTTAAAACCATGCGAAATCTGATTCTTCTCTGCGCCCTGGCCTTTGCCGGACTTACTCAAGCGCAGTCTTTTTCCAACGCATCCTCGCTTTTGCCCAATGGCTACAACAGCGGAAACTGCGTGGGATTCACTGATATGAATAACGACGGGTACGACGACATCGTTGTCCTTGATCAATCCAAGACGATAAAAGTTTTGTACCAAGATGGTGCAGGAACGTTTGAGGAGTTTGACTACGGAGACGTCTCAAGTAATAACCAGTGGGGAATGACCATTGGAGACTATGATAACGATGGCCACAAGGATATTTTTGCTGGGGGTGCCTACGATGGTGTGCACGTAAAGCACATTGACGCTGTAGGAGTGTTCAGCGACTTTGATTTGGATAATGGATCCATGTTCATGCAAGCCTGCAACTTCGCGGACATCGATGGCGATGGCCAATTGGATGCGTTTGGCTGCCATGACGATGCGCTCTCTCGGATGTGGAGAGGCAACGGAACAGCACTCGATTACGACCAAGAGCTCATTGACCTCACGAGTTATGACTTCAGTGATTACCCCAATACGGATCACAGTGGCAATTACGGCACAGTTTTTAGCGATTTTGATAACGATGGCGATATCGATTTGACGATAGCAAAGTGTCGTCAATTTGTCAATGACCCATTCGATCCCCGACGTGTGAACCAGATCTGGCTCAACAACGGAGATGGAACCTGGTCTGAAGTCGCAGAGGAACGCGGACTGGTGCTGAATGAACAAAGCTGGACTGTGGACTATGCGGATTACGACAATGACGGCGATTGGGATTGTTTCTTAACCAACCACTCGACCACCATGAAACTGTTGGAGAACGATGGGAGTGGATACTTTACGGACATTACCGATGCTTCAGGGTTGAACTTTAGTGGTTTTGCCCTGCAGGCGAAATTGGCGGACTTTGACAACGATGGATACGTCGATGTGCTGGTTTCGGGAGGCATCCATCGCTATTTCCGCAACAACGGAGACGGAACATTTACAGAAGACAATACGTTCAGTGCAGGGGATACCATGCACAGTTTTGCTTTGGGTGATGTGAATCGGGACGGCTCTATGGACGTCTATGCGAGTTATGGAAACGGATACAACTCGCCTGACAACGGTAACGACGACATCTTATGGGTGAATACGGGCAATGACAACCATTGGATTGCCTTTGATTTGGAAGGCATTGTGTCCAATAAAGATGCGGTAGGAACGAAGGTCGTTCTGACGGGAGATTTTGGCACGATGATCCGGGAAGTAAGAGCCGGTGAGAGCTATGGCATCACGAATACGTTCGCTTGCATGTTTGGCTTAGGTGACCACGAGGTCATTGAAACGGCGACGATCAAGTGGCCAAGTGGAATGGAAACAATCATCGAGAATCCAGCGATTGATCAATACCATAACCTGCTGGAGGCACCTTGCATGACCAGCGTGGAATTAAGCTACCCTTCCAACCTAACACTTTGTCCGGGTGAATCGATCGAAATCGCTGCAACAGGTGATTTTGTATCCTATGCATGGTCTAACGGTTCTACAGAACCGGCTATCATGGTTGGTGAAGCTGGCACATATAGTGTGACTGCTTATGATGCAGATGGATGTGCCGCGGTCTCTGACATGGTGGTAGTGGACATCATTACCGAGGCGGCGCCTCAAGTGCAAGTGACGGGTGATTTGACTTTTTGTGCTGGATCATCTGTAGAGTTTATTGGTCCCAACGGGGACGGCTGGTCATGGTCCAATGGTGAAACCACCCAGAGCATTGTAGTCACTGAATCTGGCGTTTATTCCCTCGCCCTTCTCGATGCTTGTGGAAATGAAAACCAGTCTGAAGAGTTTGCCGTAGTTGTTTTGGATGCTCCAGATGTTCCTGTGGTAACCGTGCCAGCTGCTATTGTTGCTGATGAGCCCTTTATCTTGACGTCTTCCTCTGAAACTACTCGGTGGTTTGAGGAGGAGCTCGCCAGTGAGCCGGTGCATGTAGGATTGACGTATGAGACGTCAATCGCTGAAAACACAACGCTTTGGGTAGAGGATATAGCCGATTCAGGAATGATTCAAGCCGAAGGTGGAAGAGCTGAAATGGGTGATGGTCAATACCATGACAACAGCGTTCGCTGGTTGGTTTTTGATGCATATGAGGACATGGTCATTCACACCGTAGATGTCTTCGCCAGTGGAGCAGGAGTCCGAGAAATTGGAATCAGTGACTCCGATGGGAATGTTCTGATGTCAGCCGAATTCGATTTAGTGGATGGATTGAACACCATCACATTGGATATGGAAGTGGCAGAGGGCACAGGATATGGACTCCGATCATTTTCTGATGACCCTCAACTCTGGCGCGATGGCACAGGTACTGAGATGTCCTATCCTTATGAGCTTGGAGAGTTAGGTTCCATCACGCAAAGTACCGCAGGTGGCAACAATGCAACGAACTACTATTACTTCTTCTACAACTGGGTGGTGCAAACACCTTCCGTTGGTTGTGCGTCCGATCGAGTGCCAGTAACAATTACAGTTGTCGGAACAACAGAATTAGCGGTGTCAAGCTTGGATGTATACCCCAACCCAACGAATGGTTTGCTGCAAATCACTGCAAACCAATTGGAGCCTGGAACCCAGTGGACCTTGCTCAATGCATTGGGCCAAACGATGGATCAAGGTCAACTCACATCGTTGTTGACAACATTGGATTTGTCGGACATGCTGAAAGGTCAATATGTATTGCAGGTGCAATCGAAGAATGCTTCTCAAGCGATTCAATTGGTCGTGCAATAATTAGAGAACGAAAGCTGCATCATAGCGCATGCAGCTCTTCACAATCGATTAAAAACGGCGGCCTCAGGGTCGCCGTTTTTCAATTCACTTCATCTGTCGCAGCGATCTGGCATCCGTATAAGGATCGGATCTTATCCTCAAAAGCATCAGAAACAGATGTCCGAATATCCACCTTCAAGCGAACATCGAGAGTGAACTCTTGCTCCTGAATTTTACCATCGTGCTTTTCGATTTGAGACATCACCGCACCGATCAGATCAAATGGGCATTGAATAGTGAAGGATTGCAGGATGTACCTAGTTTCGATGGTCCCATTTCCTATAGCGGCCAGTGTGGCCTCTCTGTAAGCCTCAATGAGTCCTCCAACGCCTAGTTTCGTTCCTCCAAAGTACCGAACAACGACGGCGAGGCACCCGGTTAATTTCCTTGAACGTAAGGCACCTAGAATAGGAGGGCCTGCGCTGTTGGAAGGTTCACCATCATCAGAAGTACGCCAGCGGTCGCCTTCGGGTCCAATGCGAAAGGCATACGCATGATGCCGAGCATCATGGAACTCCTTTCTCAATCCGGCTAGAAGAGGGGCTACCTCTTCTTCAGATTGAATAGGGTAAACGAAGCCAAAGTGCTTAGAGCCCTTTGCTTTAAACAGGCCTTTGCATGGAGCCTGGATGGTATGATATTCATCAGGTTCCAATGGTTTCTGGTTGGTATTCAGAAATCAAATGCTCAAGGAGCGATCGAGTTGCTGGGTGATCGCCTTTTTGCGTGGCGAGTTGCAGAATGGCCTGGAGGCCCTCTTCCGTGAGAACTCCTTCTGAATTCGCACGCATAATTTTAGCGTGGTGCGTGGGGAGCAACTCGTCCTTTGAGGACAACAACTCCTCATGCATCTTTTCTCCTGGTCGCAATCCCGTAATGGAAATCTCAATGTCTTTTCCTTCTTCCAACCCTGCGAGTGTGATCATTTTTTTCGCCAAATCCAAAATGCGCACCGACTTGCCCATATCAAAGACGAACACATTGTTCTTTTCACCCATGGCAGAAGCTTCGAGTACCAGCGAAACAGCCTCTGGAATGGTCATGAAATACCGTGTGACTTCAGCATCGGTGACCGTGACAGGCCCACCACGTTCGATTTGTTGGCGAAACAAAGGGATAACGGATCCATTGCTCCCGAGCACATTTCCAAACCGAGTAATGACGCACTGCACGGACGATCGTTCAGCGACATGCATGACCAGTAATTCGGCCAATCGCTTTGTACACCCCATGATACTGGTTGGGTTCACGGCCTTGTCGGTTGAAATCATAACAAAGCGATGGCATTCCGATGCAATGGCGGCATTGAGCATGCGATAGGTTCCCAATACATTGGTTTCAAAAGCTTGCCATGGTTGACTCTCCATAAGTGGCACATGTTTATACGCTGCGGCATGAAACACGATGTCGGGTTTGAAAGCCTGCAGCGTATCGTGGGCTTGTTGTTCATCTCGAACATCGCCTACTTGCAAATCCACACGGCTGCGAATGCCTAATCGAACGAGTTCTAAATGCAAGTCATGCAGTGGCGTCTCGGCTTGATCAATGGCCAACAATGCAGCTGGCTCGTGGGTCAATATTTGCCGAACAATTTCAGATCCAATGGAGCCTGCTGCGCCAGTAATGCACACGCGTTTTCCCTTGATGTTGGCCTGAGCGGCATCGGGAGACAATTGGATAGGCTCACGACCGAGTAAATCTTCAATATTCAATTCTCGAATTTGGCCTACTGAAAGTTCACCGTTGATCCAGCGGTCGACGGGTGGGACGTCGAGCGGTCTGACGCCATGTCGCAGGGCCATATCCACCATCTTCCTCCGGCGTTCAGCCGGTAAATTTTGCACGCTCAAGATCAATCGATCTACCCGGCCATTTTGAAGGAGACGTTCACCCTCGTCTGCGTTGACTACATCGACCCCTTCTAGTTTTTTACCCATTTTATTGCGGTCATCATCAATGAACGCTACAACACGCAAACTTGACTCGCCAAGTTCCCTATCGATGGTATGTTTTGCAATGAGTCCTGCCTCTCCTGCGCCAAAGATGGCAACGGGCACTTGTGTGCCCGGAAGCCTTCGGTTATAGAGGTAGAGTGACTTGACCAACCAACGGCTGGAGATCATGATCCCTGTCGTGATGAGCCATTCGATACCAAGGATGGAAAATGGAATGAGATAAAGTTCACCGAACCATTCTGCAAAAACCAAATTGGCACCAATAAATACACTGGTTGAAGAGAGATTGGTCAAGATGATGCGACGAGCATCTGCTAATCCGGTATGACGAATGATACCTGAAGAAGTCTTGAATAGTCCCATGACCACAAGTCGAACAACGACATAGAATGGTAAAAAACCGATCCATACATCCCATTCATCCTCAGGTATTCTGAATTCGAACCGCAACAGGAATGCTACGAAAAGGGCGACTATTCCGCAGACTAAGTCAATGACTGTAATAATCCACCGAGGTGCGTGCTTTTGAGGAAGTAGGCGTTTGAGCAGCATAGTGGAACAACTTACCCTTCAAACAAAAGNGACAAGATAAAGGACCGTGTTTTCAAGGATTGCAGTGGGGCAGAATAACGGCTTTCATCCTGAATTAAAATGTTGCGCTGGCCCAATTCAAATTTACCTTCGATGCTGAACTTAAAAAAAGGCAGAAAGACATCGACCCCGGCACCCAGGTCAATGGAAGAATTTCCAGATTCCAGCCGCAAAATGTATTCGCTTTGCAATTGTTGATTGGTCTCTTCTTGTGATTGCATGTCCTTGCTCAATTTGCCTCCAACAAGCGCATAGGCAGCAAAATTGCCAACTCGGTCTGTTCGCAATTTGAGCATAAGAGGGAAGTCTAAATAGACAGATTCAGTGCGCCTCTGCTTCAAGTCTGCTTCTCCTTCTTTCAAGAACCTGATATGCTAAGGTGCGGTCCTGAAAGGACAAACCTGGCAAGAATCGAATGTGGACGTTCTTGGTTGCATTCCACGAGGCGACCAATGCAAGATTAAATCCGGCTTGTGGCGTATTGATGATGGCTTGGAGGCTATCTGAAAATGTAAAGTCGGGTGTCAAATTCACATTGAAATCCGAACTGTTTCCAGACAAAGCAAAACCAAAATGGTATTTTTTGGTGTCAAAAGCAGCTAGGTTCTTTCGGACTTGCTGACTCAATGCAGCCGGGAGACTCCCAGCCAAAAAAACCACGCAGAGGAGGCAAGATTTTAGTTGGGGGATAAAAGGTGCGGTACGTTCCATGCACGGTGTTGCTCGTAGGGTAAATCTACGAACGGATTCACCACGCTTCCTAGTATTGATTTTAGGTCGAAATCCAGACACGTTCCCAGACCCAAGTAAAAATGGCCGTGATGATCAATGAGGCAAATACCCATGCCATCGCTACAGTGCCAAGATAAAAAACAGGAGAGAAGAACACATTTAAATTCTCTGCCTGTTGGGTGTAGACTTCTTCGGAAGTTCGATCAGCAAGGGCTGGATTGGAAGCAATGAATTGAGCGAAAGCGACTGGATCATTGGTCATGGAACCAAGTAGTTCCAGTTGCTGTTCCTTTCGTTGTTCAATGGCATCAGGCACGACGCCATAGTACCACAATCCTAAGGTCAAGATCAGAAAACGGCATAACGCAATGCTTTGCGTGCCGAAATTTTCCATCGAGTGATAAAGCTCGAATCCTGATCGATGGCGTTGTAAGCCTCCATTGCTGAAATGACCGTGAGCCATCCCAAATTCAGCAATATCCCATACTGGTTCGATGCTTCCCACGTCCACGTGCCCAAACCTATGATCTTCAGTGTGATCCAGGAAGCAAGTGCCACAAGAAGAAGAAGCCACGATTTATCCATTCATTGACGAGAGGAACTCCTCGTTGCTGCGCGTTTGTTCCATTCGTTCTTTCATGAACTCCATGGCTTCGACAGGGTTCATGTCTGCCAAATGTTTCCGAAGGACCCAGATACGCTGAAGTGTTTCCTTGTCCAAAAGCAAATCTTCACGGCGTGTACCAGAAGTGAGGATATCAATGGCTGGAAATATTCGGCGATTCGATATACGTCGGTCCAATTGCAACTCCATATTGCCTGTTCCTTTGAATTCTTCGAAGATAACCTCGTCCATCTTCGAGCCTGTTTCAGTCAGCGCTGTCGCAATAATGGAGAGCGACCCGCCATTTTCAATGTTCCGAGCAGCTCCAAAGAACCGTTTGGGCTTTTGCAATGCGTTGGCTTCAACTCCACCACTTAATATTTTCCCAGAACTAGGGGAAACCGTATTGTAAGCACGCGCCAAACGGGTGATGGAATCCAGCAGGATGCAAACATCATGACCGCATTCTACCATGCGCTTGGCTTTTTCTAGCACCAAATTTGCGATTCGAACGTGCCGATCGGCCGGTTCGTCAAAAGTGGAGGCAATGACTTCAGCATTCACACTTCGCTTCATGTCCGTGACCTCCTCTGGTCGCTCGTCGATGAGTAAAATCAGCAAGTACACTTCAGGGTGATTGAGGGCAATTGAATTCGCCACATCCTTGAGCAAGGTTGTTTTACCTGTTTTCGGCTGCGATACCAGCATACCCCGCTGCCCCTTGCCAACAGGCGCGAATAAATCCATGAGACGTGTGCTGATGTTTCCGCCTCGGGTGCTCAATTTGAATTGTTCTTGAGGGAATAGGGGAGTCAAGAACTTAAATGGGATGCGATCACGAACCCATTCCGGGGACCGGCCGTTAATGCTCATCACATCGATAAGCGGATAAAACTTTTCGCCTATACGAGGTGGACGCACCTTCGCTACTACCGTATCACCAGTTTGCAGGGAGAATTGTTTGATTTGACGGGATGTCAGGTAGACGTCGTCTGGTGAATTCAAATAGTTGTAATCCGCAGAACGCAGAAAGCCGAAACCTTCTTGCTGAATTTCCAAGACTCCTTCGGCGGTTATAATTCCGTCAAAATTGAATCCATGTTCTTCCGGCTCACTGATGTGCCGATCTCTTTTGTCATTGCGCCGATCTCCTCGTCGATCGTTCCGCTTGTCATTTCGGCGGTCATTTCGGCGGTCGCTTTCCCTTTCGTTTTGGCGTTCGCCATCCCGGTCGTTGTTGCGGCTATTTGTGCGCTCGTTGTTTCTTCCACTCCCTCGGGCGTTACCTCGGTCATTGCCTCGGTCATTGCCTCGGTCTCCTTTGGAATCATTCGAACGGTTGCTGTTTCGGTCGTT
>JGI20158J14315_10002846_pt1 | contig 11788 bp, 9 predicted proteins | sample COG_08_FD_14315 | JGI IMG/M metagenome (IMG submission 14315)
AACCCTGCATTCGGGCAATTCAGGCCGATATTCAGATCGCTTTGAGGCGGTACATCTGCAGACCGGCGGAACGGGCCTTGTGGTGCTCGCAGACACGACCGGCAATGGATTGGCCACCTTTCAAGTCGCCAGCAACGGGACGATGGTGGAGCAAAACCAAGTGGCCAGCCAGCAGGCCGCATTCACCAACCAAATTTCCGCGCTGAGCGTCGTAACCCAAGGCAGCAATAGCTTCGTTTTGGCCGCCTCCGCCAGCAATCATAGCATCACCGCCTATGCTGTCTCCTCCAACGGCACCTTGTCGCCCGCGTCCACTTTGGGCGCACAGCAATTTTTGCCCATTGCCACACCGCAGGATATGGCCACGGTCTCAGTCCAAGGACAAAGCTACATTGTCCTGGCCAGTGCGGGCACAGGGTCCTTAACCGTCCTGACCCTAGATTCTGCGGGTGTCTTATCGCCAGTGGATCAGGTGGCAGACAGTCTCAACACGCGATTCCAAGGGGCCCAGGTTCTGGAGAGCTTCACCCATCAAGGAAATGCCTATGTCATCGCTGCGGGACAAGACAGCGGCCTGTCGTTGTTTCGGTTTTCGGACGATGGGCAGCTCGTACATCTTGACACCATCGCCGATCAACTCAACACACCGATCAACAGCATTACAGATATCTATGTCGACATCATTGGCGGTGACGTTCAATTGTTCACCGTCTCGGGATCGGAGGCGGGCATAGGTCATTTCACCCTCAGCCTGAGCACAACGTCCAGCGCACAGGCCGATGTTTTATTTGCACAGGATACCGGGCAAGCCCTCAATGGCGGCGCAGGAGATGACCTGCTGCGCGATGGGGCGGGCGTGGATCAGCTCACAGGCGGAACTGGAGCGGACACATTCATGTTGATTGGGGATGGTGGCACCGATCGCATTACCGATTTTGAGCTTGGGCAGGATCACTTGGACCTGTCCCATTGGGCCGGCTTCACCCATGTCCAACAATTGACCGTGACCAGCACAGCAACCGGAGCAATTTTAAGTTTCAACAATGAACAGCTCGTGGTGGACAGCGCCAATGGCCTTAGCCTGTCTGCCACAGATTTCACCAACGCCAATGTCATCGCCCTGCCCCAAACTGACCTCAGCGCCACCCTCGCGGCCGAAACAAATTTCACCATGTCGCACCAATCACTTACCACCGGCCTGACAGGCCAGCATAATTGGGCCGTGCAAACCCACACAGCTGCGGCGGTTTATGCCGCACAGCAAATGGCAGGCCAAACGGCAGCCACAGCCAGCAGTGACAGTTTTGTTTTTGTCCCCCAAGGCATGCCGCTTGCCACAGAGCTTGAGGCCACGATCGATACGCTGGCGTTGCAGAACATCCAGGGGCCGCTCGATGAGGGCTCTGACCAAACGCCCACTTCTGGCCCCGCGCAAGCCACCCTCATCAGTGCCGCCGCAGAATTTCGCATCGCCAATTATGACGCCGCAGACATCGATCAGTTTGTATTTTTTCAGAGCTAAAGATCGCTGGCGTGGATCCTAAATCGCCGCGCGGATCGCTCGNATGTTCTCACCATAGGGTGCGGGATTTGCCACTGAGCCACCTTTGAAAACAGCTGAACCTGCCACCAAGACATCGGCCCCCGCACGAATCAACCCTGGCGCGGTCAGCGGTGTGACACCCCCGTCAATCTCAATATGGATGGGTCGGTCGCCAATCATCGCCCGCAATTGCGCCACTTTACTTTCCAGTGGGATAAACGACTGCCCGCCAAAACCGGGATTCACAGTCATCACACAGACCAAATCCACAATATCAAGCAAATGCTCAACTGCGCCGGCGGGCGTGCCAGGATTAAGCGCCACCCCGGCCTTGGCGCCCGTGGCTCGGATCGCTTGCAGGCTGCGGTGAATATGCGCGCCAGCTTCGACATGGGCGGTAATCACATCCGCACCGGCCTCGGCAAATGCCTCGATATACGGATCAACCGGAGCAATCATCAAATGCACATCCATCACCGTTTTGATATGCGGCCGGATCGCGGCACAGGTTGCTGGGCCAAATGTGATATTAGGCACAAAATGCCCATCCATGACGTCGACATGAATCCAATCGGCGCCTTCTGCCTCAACACAGCGGATTTCTTCTCCAAAGTTGGCAAAATCCGCAGAGAGGATTGAGGGTGCAATTTTTACAGATCGGTCGAAAGACATAGGCTCACCTTTATATCGTTTCGCAGCAATTATCGCGGCAGAAGGCGATTGTCACGCGCTAGAATGCTTGAATTGCAATGCAATCCCATGCACACAAGCGTTATGGAACAAATTACGACGACAGGAACGCAGTTGCCTCAGACACTCGAGCCGCGCAATCCCGGATTGCCGCTTGATTTGGATTGGGCACTCTCGGTTCAGGCCAATACCTCCGCCATTGAAAGGCGCTGCGCCAGCCTGCCGGGACGGCGCTCTGTCAAAAAAGATCATCAAGCCGCTTGGCTCGCGCGGGCAATCAGCTGCATTGATCTTACCACCCTGTCGGGCGATGATACTGCGGGCCGGGTCAAACGTCTCTGCGCCAAAGCCCGCCAGCCGGTACGTCAAGATATTTTGCAACAGATCGGCCTGCCGCATCTGACCACCGGAGCGGTCTGCGTTTACCATGATATGATTGAGACCGCAGTGACCGCATTGCAGGGCAGCGGCATTCCCGTGGCCGCCGTCAGTACCGGCTTTCCCGCGGGCCTATCGCCGCTGCATCTTCGCATTGAGGAAATCCGCGAGAGTGTGAAAGCCGGGGCCTCGGAAATTGACATCGTCATCTCTCGCCGCCATGTTTTGACGCAAAATTGGCAAGCTCTCTATGATGAAATGGCCGCCTTCAGAACGGCCTGCGGTGATGCGCATGTGAAGGCCATTCTTGCCACTGGTGAGCTTGGCAGCCTGCGCAATGTTGGACGTGCCAGCTTAATCTGCATGATGGCCGGAGCTGATTTCATCAAAACCTCGACGGGCAAGGAAAGCGTGAATGCGACCCTGCCAGTGACTTTGGTCATGCTGCGCGCCATCCGTGCCTATTATAATCGCACAGGTTTTCGGGTCGGCTATAAACCAGCGGGCGGGATCTCAAAGGCAAAGGACGCCATCACCTATCTGGCTTTGATCAAAGAAGAACTGGGCGACCGCTGGTTGCGCCCCGATCTGTTCCGCTTTGGCGCCTCCTCTTTGCTCGGTGATATTGAACGCCAGCTCGAACATCACCTCACTGGCGGATATTCTGCCAATCACCGTCACCCGATTGGATAATCCGATGCCTATTGAAACAATTTTTGACACAATGGAGTATGGCACAGCCCCTGAAGATCGCAGCATAGCGCTTCAGTGGATTGCCAATCACGGCGGCCTTATTGGCCCTTATGTCAATGGCGTCTTCGCGCCTGCGCGGGACGATCTGGCCATTCGCAATCCTGCGACAGGCGAGAAGCTTGCAGGCATGACCCTGTGCACAAAAGATGAGGTGACAGAGGCGGTGCAGAGCGCCAGAGCTGCGCAACCTGACTGGCAAAAAGCAGGGGGGCCGGCGCGCGCCCGCGTGCTCTATGCCCTCGCACGTTTGATGCAAAAACACGCAAGATTGCTCGCCGTGATGGAATCTTTGGACAATGGCAAGCCCATCCGTGAAAGCCGGGACATTGATATCCCTCTCGCCATTCGACATTTTTACCATCACGCCGGCCATGCACAATTGATGCCCTCGGCCCTATCGGATCGCGTGGCTTTGGGTGTCTGCGGGCAAATTATCCCGTGGAATTTCCCGCTTCTCATGCTCGCTTGGAAAATTGCACCCGCCTTGGCGATGGGCAATACGGTTGTCCTTAAGCCCGCCGAATATACGCCGATGACAGCTATGATCTTCGCCGATATTTGCAGCCAGGCCGGCGTGCCCCCGGGTGTGGTGAATATCGTAACTGGGGACGGCAGCACAGGCGCCGCATTGGTCGATGCTACTGTGGACAAAATCGCCTTCACCGGCTCAACCTCGGTCGGGCGGCAAATTCAAGAGGCAACGGCCGGCAGTGGCAAATCCCTCACCCTCGAATTGGGCGGAAAATCTCCCTATATTGTCTTTGATGACGCCGATATCGACAGCGCCGTCGAAGGGCTCGTGGATGCGATCTGGTTCAACCAAGGTCAGGTCTGCTGCGCCGGGTCGCGCTTGCTCATTCATGAAGCCATTGCCGATGATTTTCACAACCGTTTAAAGGCGCGGATGGATAAATTACGCATCGGCGACCCGCTCGATAAATCCATAGATGTCGGGGCAATTGTTGATCCCATTCAACTTCAGCAGATCCAAGCGCTGGTGCAGGCCAATACGGCTGGGCAGACCTATCACGCCCAAACGCCCGTGCCAGAGGGCTGTTTTTACCCGCCCACTTTGATCACCGGGTTGCATCCAGCCGATACCCTTATGCAGGAAGAGATCTTTGGTCCCGTGCTGGTCTCAACCACCTTCCGCACCCCGGCAGAGGCCGTGGAGATTGCCAACAACAGCAAATACGGTTTGGCAGCGACGCTCTGGACCGAAAACATCAATCTTGCGCTGGAAATCGCCCCTAAGCTCGTGGCCGGTGTGGTCTGGGTCAATGCGACCAATCTATTTGACGCTGCAGCCGGGTTTGGCGGCACGCGCGAAAGTGGATTTGGCCGCGAAGGCGGCTGGGAAGGGTTGCAAGCCTATAGCAAGCCAAGACAGCCCTTGCCCGAGCCGGCCCAAGTGACGCCTTTCACCGGACAAGGTGCCGCTGCCGATGATATTGATCGAACCGCGAAACTCTTTATCGGTGGCAAACAGGCCCGGCCGGACGGAGGCTATAGCCAAGCGTTTTTTGGCCCCAAAGGGCAACTGCTCGGCCACGCGCCCATCGCCAATCGCAAGGACATCCGCAACGCCGTGCAAGCGCAATTGGCCTGCGGCTGGGGCAAAACCACCGGTCACTTGCGGGCACAAATTCTCTATTACCTCGCCGAAAATCTCGCGGCCCAAACCAATAGGTTTGCTGAGCGCTTGGACGCGATGACGGGCTTGACCACAGGCGCTGAAGAAGTGCGTGCGGCGGTCGATGTCTTATTCACCTATGCCGCTTGGGCCGATAAATTCGAAGGCCGGGCCAAATCTGTACCGATGCGCGCAGTGGCTTTGGCCATGCGTGAACCCGTGGGGGCGATTGCAGCTCTTTGTTCAGATCAACATCCCCTCCTGGGCTTGGTCACGCCCATGGCTGCCGCTCTCAGCACGGGCAACTCTATAACCCTCTGCGCCAGCGCGCCTTTTCCCTTGGCGGCCACAGATTTCTCGCACATCCTTGAAGCATCTGACGTGCCGGCCGGGGTGGTGAATATCCTCACCGGTCCTCAGGCGGACCTTGCGCCACATCTGGGCGCGCATATGGGGCTGGACACTGTGTGGTGTTTATCAGGAGCAGAGCTCACCCAAGAGGTGCAAGCGCGCGCCAGCAGCAATATCAAACGCGTTTGGCAAGGGGCGGCACAAGACGATCACGACAGCTGGCTTGACGCGGGCACAGAGATCAAAACCATCTGGATCCCCTACGGCGAGTAATGCTGCATTATTTGCGGCGAAACCACCCTTTGACGCGGTCCGAGGTCTCCTCTGCCGCCGCATCAATCCGGTCAATGACGGGATCCACGCGCCGCGCCCAAAACCCGCGCAGGCGCACATAGACCGCCCAAATCAAAGCCGCCAATAGGACCAAAAAGACAATGTTAAACCAAGGGATCAACCGGACATCCGGCCCGGCGACCGGCGTGAGGCTAACGGCATTGGGGTAAATCGACCAAAACGTGTTGCGCCACCCATAATGCCGCAGAATATACCATTCTGGCGCCTCCTTGCTGGAGACAGCATCTTCGGCTTCGGCCTGGAGGTTTGAGCTGTCAAACTTGAGATAGGGCGGCCAGTTAAAGCCCGTGTCTTCATTGCGATACACGCTCACCTTGCCATTGGCCCGGACGGTATTAATCAACCGCAAATCACGGTTCTGAGTTTGCGCCTCACCACTTTGTGCTGCCGCATAGAACATGCCAGTCCAGCCCGATAAGTCTTTGCGCAAAATCTCTGTGCCCGTGATGCGCACAATATCGCGTTGGGGTAAATTATAATGAAACACCGCAAGCACCAGCAAAGCCAATAGCACTTTCAAAATCCATCTCATTTTGACCAGCATACAAGCAGCTCCTTTGGGGGTGTCTCACCTTTGGACTATATAGGGGCACAAAGTGTTAATCAGAAGCCCCTTGGCTATGATTTCACGCGCGCCTTTATCCCGCGCGCCGGATTTTCAGCGCCGTACTGACATAGCAGATCATCAAAGCCGGCACCCAAACGGCTCCGGTTCCAACGGTCCAAATCACGCCGGAAAGGGCTGTATCTTGCCAAGGGGCTGGGATAGTTGAGGTGATCCAAAGGCAATGCCAGAGGAAAACCACCACAAAAGCCCAGGCAAGAGCCACAGCCGCTTCTTGCCAAAATTCCCCAATCCCTTGCGGATCCCGCCGCCCCGCACGGCGCCCAAGAAACAACGCCGCAAGCACGGGAAAAGACAAGGAGAGCAAAAAAATCATCGGCGCGTTAGACCCTGTTGTGAGCTTTTATGCGCCAAGTAATACGCTGCAGAAGAGAGGTGTAAAGCGTCACCGCTGTGAAGTTGCGCCGCAATCTGCTGGCACGCATTCTTGCGGGAGGATTTATATTGCCAATGCGCGCCCAGTTGCGCATCGTGAGATCAGCACAGGGGGAGGCAAAATGCGACTTCATGGAAAAACCGCGATTGTCACAGGGGCAGGTTCAGGCTTTGGAGCCGGAATAGCTCAACAATTTGCTGCCGAAGGTGCAACAGTGATGGTCGCAGATATCAATCTGGATGCCGCGCAAGCCATCGCAGAACCACTTGGAGCGACGGCGCAGCATGTGGATGTCGCAAGCGACAGCTCTGTCGCTCATATGATCGGCGCGGCGCAGGCCCTTTGGGGACGGATTGATATTTTGGTCAACAATGCTGGCATCACCCATTTGCCGCAAGCGATGGATCAGGTCAGCGAAGCAGAGTTTGATCAGGTCTTCGCCGTGAACGCCAAATCCGTTTTCTTGACCGCACGCCATCTTGTGCCGCTGCTCAAGCGCCAAAGGTCGGGCGCCATCTTGAATATTGCCTCAACCGCCGGTGTATCGCCCAGACCCAATTTAAATTGGTATAATGCCTCAAAAGGCTGGATGATTACCGCGACCAAAGCCATGGCCGTTGAATTGGCGCCATTTAACATTCGGGTCAATGCGCTCAATCCTGTGGCCGGTGAGACAACCATTGCTCGCCAGTTTCATGGGAGAAGACACGCCGGAGATGCGGGCAAAATTTCTCTCGACTATTCCGCTTGGACGTTTTTCAACGCCGCAGGATATGGGACATGCCGCCAGCTTTCTGTGCTCTGATGAAGCCAGTATGATCACCGGAGTGGCGCTGGAAGTTGACGGCGGGCGCTGCATTTGAACCCGCCCAGTTCTATAGGCCAAACGGCGGATATTTATGCCGGGCGCTTTGCCAACCAACGGCAAGTGTTCACGCATCTGCGCGGCGCGGCCGGCACGGCGTTTATTCCAGATCGTGTCGAGGTGATCTGCAACGAAAACCCAGAACCGAGACTGGCGCATTGGTTCTCACAGGGCGATAGCGCAGCCATTGAAGATAGTTTGGGGCTCAACACCACATGCGTCATCATCTTTGAACATGCGCAAGCTGAGCTGGACACGGCTGGAACAGATCGCTTGACCTATCTTGGCTCTTTCGTGGCTTTGCGCCACAGACCCTAAGGCGCCCGCCCCAGTAGTGCATCCAGCAGGTCACTTTCGGGATCTTCCAGGCCAGCGATGATGTCGAAATGATGTTTTTTGGGCTCAANNGTCAGNTCCGATTGCCAATTTTCTGCCAAAAGCCGCGCTTGTTCTAAGAACGCCGGCCGCTCATCCGCGCCAACCCAAATATGTGCGCGCNTCGTTTNGGGCGCCGGGTGCAAGGCCGGACTTTCCGCCTTGGCAATATCCTCGGTCAGCNCCAGTGGCCCGCTCATCTGCGTCTGCAGTAACGGCCGCAAATCGGCAACCGGCGATATTGGCACAATGCTCCGGATCCGCGCGCGAACCTCTGAAGACAGGCCGCTGTCCACCTGCCCCATACGCGCCACCAAATGCCCCCCGGCAGAGTGACCTGCCAAAACAATCGGTCCAGGGATCCGATTGGCAATCTGACCTATGGCCAAGGCCACCGACTGCGTGATCTCAGGGATCGATGCACCAGGGGCCAATGGATAACTGGGCAAGGCCACGGCCCAATCGCGCGCGCAGGCGCCTTGGGCCAAATGAGAAAAATCTCGCCGTCCGAATCGCAACCAGTAGCCGCCATGCACGAAGATCATCAGGCCCAGCGGGCGTCCTGCCGGAAAGAACAGGTCAAAAGCTTGGTCTGGATGCGCCCCATAGGGCTGGTTCAACTGTGCCCGGCCCAGCGTATGCTCGGCGTCTCGATAGCTGCGCGCGGTTTCATCCCAATAGGTTAAAAACCCGTCCGCATCGGGAATATAGGCGGCATTTGCATAGGCATCATCAAGGCTCACTTCGCTTCTCCTCTGGACAAATAAGCGATCAAATGGTCTCACATCCTTAACCTAGGGAGGCCAAAATGCTTGATTCATCCACAGATCTAAAATCCATGCTCTCAGATCCCAGCTTGCTGCAAACGCAAGCCTTCATCAACAACCAATGGGTTGATGGGGAAAATGGTGCAACCTTTGACGTTTCAAACCCCGCGCGCGGTGATGTGATCGCACAGGTCGCTGACCTTTCGCGTGCCGATTTGGCGCGGGCGATTGACGGCGCTGAGGCCGCACAAAAGAAATGGGCCGCGCTGACCGCGAAGGAACGCTGCAATATCCTGCGCAACTGGTATAATTTGATGATGGAACATCAGTCTGATTTGGCGATGATCCTCACGGCGGAAATGGGCAAACCCCTTCAGAAGCCATGGGAGAAATCGCCTATGGTGCGTCCTTCGTCGAATTTTTCGCCGAAGAGGCCAAGCGCAACTATGGTGAAACCATTCCGGGTCACCAGGCCGATAAGCGGATCACTGTTATAAAACAGCCCATCGGTGTTGCGGCTTCAATCACGCCTTGGAATTTCCCCAATGCGATGATTACCCGCAAAGCGGCACCTGCTTTGGCCGCAGGCTGCGCTTTCGTCGCCCGACCCTCAGAATTGACCCCATTGTCCGCTTTGGCTCTGGGGGTCTTGGCCCAGCGCGCGGGCTTACCTGCGGGGATATTACAGATTGTCCCCTCCAATGACGCATCCGCTTCGGGCAAGGAATTTTGCGAAAACTCGAAAGTGCGCAAACTCACCTTCACCGGCTCAACCCGCGTTGGACGCATTCTTTTGGGTCAAGCCGCTGAGCAGGTGAAAAAATGCTCCATGGAGCTGGGCGGCAATGCCCCCTTTATTGTCTTTGATGATGCAGATCTTGATGAGGCGGTGATCGGGGCCATGGCCTGTAAGTTCCGCAACAATGGCCAGACCTGTGTCTGTGCCAACCGGATTTATGTGCANGCAGGCGTTTACGAGGAATTCACCAAACGCTTTAAAGTGGCGGTTGANGCCATGAAAGTGGGCGACGGGTTTGCCGGTGCAGACCTTGGCCCGCTGATCTCTAAGCCAGCTCTGGCAAAGGTTGAGGATCATATCGCCGATGCGCTGTCCAAGGGCGCGGTTGTCGCAACTGGGGGCAAGCCGCATGATCTGGGCGGCACCTTCTTTGAGCCGACCATCCTGACCGGCGTGACGCAAGACATGACCGTGAGCAAGGAAGAGACATTCGGCCCCATGGCGCCTCTGTTCAAGTTTGAAAACGTCGATGATGTGATTGCCATGGCCAATGATACGATTTTCGGCCTGGCTGCCTATTTCTATGCCAAGGACCTGAGCCGTGTGTATAAAGTGGCCGAAGCGCTAGAATACGGCATTATCGGCGTGAACACAGGCATCATCTCTACTGAGGTCGCCCCGTTTGGCGGTGTTAAGCAATCCGGTCTTGGCCGGGAAGGCAGCCATCATGGCATGGATGAATATCTAGAGCTGAAATATATCTGTATGTCGGTCTAACTGGGCCATCCTAAAAGAAAAGGCAGGGATATCCCTGCCTTTTTTGATTAAACCCTGCGATCAGATCATGCCGCGCTGGCTTCCACCTGCAACGGAGATTTTGATTGAATTTGGATGCGGCGAGGTTTGAGAGCCTCTGGCACCTCGCGGATCAAATCAATATGCAGCATGCCATCCTCATAGCTCGCGCCGACCGCGCGCACATGGTCGGCAAGATGAAACTGCCGCTCAAAGGCGCGCGTGGCGATACCGCGGTGCAAATAGGTCTTGTTATCTTCAGCTTTCGGCTTGCGCGCCGAAACGTTTAAGGTTTTTTCCTTAACTTCAATTTCCAGATCCGCCTCTGAAAATCCGGCAGCCGCAATGGAAATGCGATATCCATCTTCTCCAGTTTTTTCGATATTGTAGGGCGGGTAGCTGGATTGTCCGCCCTCATGAGCCGACACACGGTCGAGCAGGTCAGCAATCTGATCAAAGCCAATGCTGGCACGGTAAAGCGGTGCAAAGTCAAACGAACGCATAGGAGTATCCTTTCAAAAGCGAGTCCAAGTCGGCCACCCCATTCGGGCGTAGCCTTGTAAGTTCTAGATCCCCATCTGGGCGATCTTCACTATAGGTGGGAATCGGGGCGTCACAGTTCAAGAGCTATAGGTGCGTGATAGCGGCAAAAAACGAGCGGTTTGCAGATTCCCCAGATGAGTCACAAAAATCGAGTAGGTGATCCGAGCCCCATGCTGCGGAAATATTACAAAACACGGTTTGCCCGCCAAGCCCGTCTGACAAGTTGTTACATTTTGAGTCCCAATCTACGAACCGGCCACTAGCAGCAGGAGCGATGGGGAGGACGTGACCTGCTGTGACAGTCATTTCCGTCTATTTAAACAGAGCTGGCATGTCGCCCGACACCGCGAAAGATCCAGAGGCTGTGCTGTATTATTACTTCGAAAAATAACGCACAATAGGCCACCTCAGGCTTACGGCCGCAAAAAATTCGCGCCACGGGACGGCAGGATCACCAATTTCTCACCCGCCGCCGCACCCAGGGAGATCGGCTCTCCGGCATGTGTGGATTTGGCAGAAATGACCGAAATTATCATCGGNATGCCAAGGTCCAAACGAAACACCGGTGCGCCNGAGGAGCCGTAGTCGACCTCACAACCAAACACTTGGGCCTTCTCTTTACGCCCCAAAATGGTGCAGCCTTGGTGCACCTTCGGCCCCTCACTGCGGTCATGAGCATAAGACACCACAGCGACACGCGCGCCACGCATCGGCATCTGTGCGACTGAAAAGGGGATGATGTCGGGATGCGTAATGGGGGTGCGCAGCCGCAGGATGGCCAAATCACTCGCCACCCGTTTGAGCCCCTCTTGCTCGGCAAAGGAAAAATCTGGATGCACCTTAACAGCCGCGATCTTGCGATAAGATTCGGCCTGCCCATCCTGCCAACCGGCCCGAAATTCCAGATCATCAACGTCCACGCGGGCTCCGGATTGCGCATCAAAAACACAATGCGCAGCTGTCAACACATGCAACTCTCCGATCAATGTGGCCGTGCAGAA
>JGI20158J14315_10002858_pt1 | contig 11750 bp, 8 predicted proteins | sample COG_08_FD_14315 | JGI IMG/M metagenome (IMG submission 14315)
GAAAGGAGGCGGAGACTCCTCCTCCTTTGCCGGAATCTCTTTCTCGCGGAGCCGCCGCCGCCGGTCGAGCGCCGATACTGCCGGGAGGACCCCGTCGTCGTCGTCGTCCCGATGAAAGGCTGAAAACGAAAGAAGAAGAGGAAGAGGAGAACAAGAAGTTTGAAAAGCTTCAGAACAGCTTGTTTTTATCCTTGTTAGTGACGGAAGGCGCGATAAAAGGGTCGGCGATGACGGCGTTGGGGTTATTATTGAACGTGAAAGTGATTGATTCGTTTCGTTTTTTGAGCGAGAGCGCGAGCGGAGGCGACGGGGATGTCGTGCTTCTCGGGACCGGCGTTTCGTCGGCGGTTGGCGTCGGGATCGCGTGCGCGATGCCGTTGGTTTTGATCGACTTTGCGATTATGAATCTGTTTTTTCCCAGCGAAACAAGCACTTCTTCTTCTTCTTCCGATGCGTCCGATGCGCCTTCGCTGAGGACCGCGGTGTCCAATTACGCGAAAGAAGCGTCGTTGAACAACCCGTGCTTGAACATGCCTTTTTATAAAGACGCCATCGTCGCCTCTGTTGCACGCGTCGCGGACTCGTTCGCGTGCGTTTTCACGCTTGGATTTTTATTCACGTGGATAACGGAAAGAGGCGTTGAGTACGGTTTTGAGGTGTACGAGATTGAAAATACAACTAAATGGCTCGCGCTCGCGGCGACGGTGTTGGGTAAGGAGGCGATGATTTTTTATGAAAGTTATCGAAGAAAGGGTTTTGGCGCCGGTGGCGGTGCCGACGGTGAAAAAGCAGGAGGTAAAAAAGAGAAGAGAGCGCCCGGGATGAGAGCGTACGTGGTGACGCGAGATAAAATCACCGGGAAGGAAAAAATGGAAGAGATCACCTCGGAGAACATCGAGGCGAAGAAGAAGAGAGGCGAAAAATTGGAGCCGCAAGAGTTGGCGATTGAATCCGCGATGTACAACATGAACGTTCGTTCGACTATCGACAATTGGCGCGAAAGAATTTCAAATGGTTTGCTTGGTTTCTCGTTTGTCGTTTCCGGCGGGAACGGAGCGGCTCCTTTGGTTGGAGGTTTACTCGGCGATTTACTCTTTTGCGTGTATCAAAGAAACAACGTGAAAAAATATCTCGAGAAGTACGGTGTGGATGATGAAAGTAATAGCAGCAATAGCAGTAGCAGCAGTAGGAGTAGGAGTAGCAGCAGCAGCAGTAGCAGTAGCGGGAACAAAATGAGAACATCTATTGCTGTGGCCAAAGCGCGACAGCGCGAGATGCAATCCGTTTTGGTGAAGAAGATGAAAGAGAAGGAAGGAGAAACGAATAATACAACGGCGAGTGAAAGCGTCGGTACGAGTAGCAGTACCAACAGTACCAGCAGTCAGAAAATCAACGACATGATACAAACGGTACAAAAAGAAGCGTCGCTCGTCGCTCGTCTCGTAGTCGAAGCCGACGAGAAAGAATCTCTTCTCTCCTCGTCGTCAACACCGGCTCGCGCCACCAGACTCAACGCCGAACGCAAAGCCTTCAAAACTCTCGAGAACAAACTGCCAAAGCTCATGACGGGTCTTTTCGACGGAGAAACGCCCGAACTTTCCGAATACGAAGTCGCGTTCAAAGAAGCTTCGAACTTTTTGCGAACGGAGAAAGCTTCGCTCGAATCCAAGATTCAATCCTTCGACGAAAGCATCGAGAAATACCGAGCGATGTTTGCTTTCATATTTTCGAACGACGACGTAAACGACGAGGACGAGGACGACGTCCGAGAAAAAGAAAACGAAGTTAGACGAGAAACAAATTTAGAAGTAGGAAAGAAAACGAAAGACGAGGGCGGCGGCACTGCCGTTGAGGCGAAAGAAGAAGACGACGGGGCGTCCTTCGCGGAAAAGTTTGCCAACTTCTTTTGATGAAAGACGCCACCTTCTTCAAAACCACTTTCTTTCTCTCGCAGCACAGTAATACTACTACTACTACTAATACTAACAACCGCGCGCGAGCCCTTGTCGTAAAAGAATAAATTCTCTCGATTTTGCTGAAAATTCCTCAAACTTCCCAACAAACTCATCCCTTTTGAAGCGGCAAAGCACGACGCGTTTGCGACTTCCAAAATACATAAAAGAGCATCATGACTCCCGCATCTCGAGAATTAGAGCACGAAAACGAGGAGGAAGAGTTAAATTCGTTCCCGCGGATGTCTGTCGGTGAAACCAGAGACGTGTCTTCGCTCAAAGACAAAGGCGTGACGAAGAAGCTTCTCCAACCTTCATCCACGCCTTCGCATCATCGCACGCACCCAGAAGCCGGGGATAAAGTCCTCGTCCACTACACCGGACGGTTACTGGACGAAGCGAAAACCAAGTTCGATTCCTCGGTCGATCGCGGGGAACCGTTCGAGTTTACCGTCGGGGTTGGGCAGGTTATTAAAGGATGGGATTTAGGGGTGATGACCATGGAAAGAGGGGAAAAGGTGGGCACCTTTTTGTTCTTGTTTGTTCTCTCTCTCTCTCGTTAGTGACGCTCTTTTGGTTTTACCGCGACGAGTAGCATTACCATATCCACCGCTCACATCATCATTCGTTTTCTCTCTCTCTCTCTCGGGATGATCTTTTTTAAAAAAACAGTGTTTGTTAACGTGTAAACCAGAGTACGCGTACGGGGCGGCGGGCGCGCCGCCTTCGATTCCGCCCAACGCGACGTTGGAATTTGAAGTCGAGTTGATCTCGTGGAAGTCCGAGAACGATTTGTTCGGGGACGGTGGAGTCATCAGAGTGGCGAAGATTGAAGACGGGGAAGGTTGGAAGACGCCGAAGGATGGGGATTGGTTGGAGATTGGCGTGCGAGCGAGTCGGAAGGAGAGAGAGACGGGGAAGATGTCGACGGTGTGGGAGAAGGGTCTCGCGGATGAAGGAGAGGAAGAAAAGGAAGGGCTTTTCTTTCAGCTCAATTTGAAGAAGAGGAATGGGAAAGAAGATGCGGACAACGACGACGCGAGTAAAGTGCCCTTTGGCGTGCATTTGGCGCTGCAGTTTTTCAAAAAAGGTGAGACCCAGCGACTTTTGGTTCGAAACGAGTACTTGTTGGAAAAAAATGCACCATACGACGAGGACGACGAGTTGTACTTTACGGTGACTTTGAAACGTTGGGTTCACGTGGAAAAGATTTGTAATGGATTGGGCGAGAAGACAACCATCAAAGAGGCTCCTGAATCGAACTACGATACGCCAAACGAAGGTGCAAAAGTCGTCTTCTCGTCCGTGAAGGTGTACCGAGGAAAGCGCGATTTTGCGCGACGAGGACGGGTAGGAGACCAACGGAAAGAAGAAGAAGAAGAAGCGAAAGATTTGGTATTTGCATCGAAAGAAGGCGAAGAATTCATCTACGAAATTGGTGGCGACGATGACGACGAGAGCAACGCATCGATCATTGTTTCCGCGTGCGAAGAAGGCATCCAACGCATGAGAGCGGAGGAAACCGCGCAAATCGTTCTTCCCACAGACTTTGCGTTTGGAACTTCGTCCTCGGACAAAGGAAAAGAAATCAAGAAAACGTTTAGCAACGGCAAAGAAATTTCCAGCTCTGACACACCCTTCGTGACGTACGTTTTCGAGATGAAGTCGATGGAACGCGCGAAAGATCCGTGGGCGCTCACCGGCGAAGAGAAGGTTGAACGCGCGGAGAAATTAAAGTCTTCCGGGAACGCTTTCTTCAAAAAGAAAGAGTACGCTCGAGCCGAAGCGAAGTATTCCCAAGGACTTCGATACGTCGAACCCGACGGCCAACAAAAAGAGGAAACTGCAAACAAAATCAAAGCTTTGAAAGTGTCCTTGCATTTGAACTACGCGGCGTGCGCGTTGAAACGATTCGCGTGGAAAGAAGTTGTCGTAAACTGCGACGAAGTTTTGAAAATTGAAAGCTTGAACGAGAAGGCTTTGTATCGCAAAGCGACTGCGGAGATTGAATTCGAGTTGTACGACGAGGCGAGAAGAACGATTAAGACGCTCGTCGAAGATGTCACCTCGCCGTCACCGACGTCTGCGTCGGAGGCGCTCAGATTGAAGCAACGTTTGAAGCAAAAAGAAGCGACCCAAAGAAAGAAAGACTCAAAAGTATTCGGCGGCATGTTTTCAAAGCTCGATTTATTCACCGAAGACGAGAGAAACAAGAAACCGAAATCGGACGAGGAGAAATTCGACGACGCCGAAACGGCCTTGACCGGTTTGGGCGAGATGATGAAAGGCAGCGGCGGAATAGGAGGAGGAGGAATAGATGCAAACGCACCGCCGCCACTGCCTTTGGAGGATTTACCGGACGACTTTCAAGATTACGGCGCGAAAGAGGCGATGGCAACCGACACGTTCCCTTTTGAAGAGGAGAAGAAAAAGTTGGAAGAAGGCGAACAAATGAGCTTGGAAACGGCTTAACGTAAACATTATTAGCTTGACGTTTCAAGATGCTATTTAGCTACCTCTACATTCCTACTCTCGCGCGCGTATTTTCGTCTTCCTAAAAAAACTCCAAAACGTTCGCAACCGGTCCTTCTCTCGTTACGAACGCTTGCGCGAAAACACCGAGCATCGCAATCATCGCTAATCGTCCGTGTTTCACCTCGGATACTCTCAATTCCACGTCTCTCTCCGCGTCCGCGCTCAAATTAAACGGATCGAACGGCCCTCCGCCCGGGTAATTCGTATCTCCCGGTAAATATACGCCAACTGGTTCTAGACTCTCGATCCCTACGTATCTCGCGTACTCCGGACCTCCCATCAGAACCGCTTGACAAAACGCGATTCCAATTATGCCGCTCGCGCCTGCTATGTGAAACCCCTCAATCCCGAGATAATTCACGTCTATGCCTTCCAAAACCTTCTCTCCAATCTTCCACCAAATCGGTTCGCTCAGCTCTAACGCGCCGCTTCTCGATAAGATCTCCGGAACGCACACTCCTACAACCGCCAACATCGCCCATCGTCCGTGCAACAACTCCAACTCTACGTTTCTGCGTCTCTTCTCCTCCGTATCGCTCAAGCGCAAAGGATCGAACTGCGCGTCTCCCGCTAACGTCCCGTCTAAATACGAAGGAAACATAAACGACGACGACGCATCGTCATCAGAGTCTCCTCCCGAGAAGAAAGAAACAGACTTTCGCGGCATCCACCGTCCTCTTTCCTTTCCGAAATACATTGGAAACTTTGCTTTCGCCAGCGCTCGCATCCTCTCCCTCCCTTCTCTCCCGCCTTCCGTGCCTCCTTCGTCTGCCTCTTTCGCTTTCCTCGCTTGCTCTCTTAATCCGTCGCCGAGATCCGATTTTGATACGCACGTCAACAGAACAACCGGTAACGCGGAGAAGAGTAAAGACGCGTTCGAGCCGAACTTTTGGACCAAGACCACGCCCAGCGCGACGCCAAAGGTGACGTAGAAGAGAGGCGACGAGACGACGTTTTCGATTATGAATTGTTGTTGTTGTTGTCCGATGGTGTCGTCGTCGTCGGCTTTCGATGATGACGACGACGACGACGACGTATCTCTCTTACTCTCAAAATCCGTTTCCTCCTCTTCGCCGTCGTTGTTCTTCTTCGAATCGGCGACGAAACGATTTTTGTTCAGACGTCCTCGTTTTTTGCGTCCTCGTTCAAAGCGCGTTCTTGCACGCGTCGAGAGACGAACTTTGCGCTTCGAGAAGGTGGAGGACGACGACGACGAAAACCACGGGGCAGAAAGAACAGCACCACCACCGACGAGAACAGTAAAAGAAGACGTCGTCATGTTCTCTCGAGAACACTATACTACTCTTTGTCGTCTGTGTATCGTCAAAGTTTTTCCGACGATCGATGCAGAGGTCTCTCGCTCTGTCTTCTCTCAAAGCGCGCGTTTCGAGATTCAATTCAAGTGCGGAGAGAAGAGGACGGCCTTTTCCCCAAAGATACGATGTTGCGAACGCGAACGAAGAGCAACACCAACGACGACACCATCAGAGGAGGAGAATCAGGATCAGCACTCAGAGGAAGTAAAGGCAAACACCACTCGCAGCAACGGAAGAAGAAACACATCCTGAACCTTTGCATCGGATTCGCGATCGTATTCATCCTCGGCGCGTTCTTCTCTCTGTTCGTGTACGACATCGAGGATTTGGAGGAAGCGTCGGCCGTTTCGTTTCGAGACGACGGAAAAGGGACGTTGGACGACGAGAGCAGGAAGAAGAAGAGAAGGAGAAACCACGAGGAGGAAAAGGAAACAGAGGAGGCGCATTCGACGAGGCGTCGTGGGAGTCAAGTAGGGAGCGCTGTAACACCAAATGCGCGATTCGATGTGCGTTCGAGTTTCGCGCAGTCTTTCGCCGCGCTCTCGAAAGGAGGGAACGGAGGATCGTTTCCGTACCGGTACGTTTTCGATCTTTTGCTATTCGCTCGTCTTTGTCGTGTTTTTCAATGACTGATGTCGTCGTTCTGTTCTCTTCTTACAAAAACAGGTTCAAAGTGTTCGTGTACGAAGACGTTCCGGAAGCGCTCAACGCGGATTTACGAACGAAACGAAGCGATAAGTGTAAAGATAACGGGTACGCGAACGCGGAGTGGAAGATACCGGAGCTGATTGCGAAGAGCGAGGTGTACACGCCAGACCCGGAATTGGCGGATTTTTACGTCGTGCCTTTGTTTCCCGAGTGTTACGTGAGAGATAAGTTGGAAAAAGGAGGGGCGGATTACGTCACCGCGGTGAGGAAGGTGAATAAGATGTACCAGGCGGCGATCGATAGGATCGCGGGGAATTATCCGTATTGGAGGAGGAGCGAAGGGAGGGATCACGTGTTTATTTTTCCCGCGGAGAAAGGCGCGGAAAACGTGTTGAACGAGAAAACTTTGGAGAGGATCGGGAAGGCGATTAAGATTGTCGGCGTGCCGACTTTTAAATCGTCGCTGTCGTCGAGTGGCGGCGAGGATAGCGATGGTGATGGTAGCAGTAGAGTTGATAGTAATAGCGAAAGCCTAGAGGAGGAAGAGAAAGAAGAAGAGGAGAACAACAGCGCTAAAGCTATGGCGACGCGTCGCGCTCGCTACGCGTTCTCGCCGTTTAGGGATATTATCGTACCTCCCGTTCGAGATTCCAGAGACGAAGCTTACGCTCTGGTGAAAGCGGAAATGGAGAACGTCTTTAGCGCGAGGAGAAAAATACGAATGCATTTTCGAGGGAAAGTTGTCAGCGAAGATGACGAGTTCTTCGGCGCGGGTGGTAGCGGTAGTAGTAGCGAGAGCGGCGGAAGCGACACCAAAACTGACTCTTCGAACGATGGTAGAAGGAAAAGTTCATCTTCCTCCTCCTTCAACGTGAGAAGACGCGCGTACGAACAACTCAAAGGTTTAAAAGGCGTCAACGTCGTCATCGACGAGAGCAATACTGCCAGTTCTTTCGAAGTTACCGGCGGCATAGAAACCGACAAAGGAAGGAAGAACGCGACGTTCTCTTCCTCCTCCTCGTGCGATCGCAAGTGCGTCCTCCGCGAAATGCGCAACTCGGAAACGTGCTTAATCACTCCTCACGGCGGCCTCGAAGGATGGTCCACCGCTCTCTCCGACGCTATTCTTTCTGGGTGCGTTCCACTCATCGTCCACGACGACTTCGAACCGTACTTCTCCGACGTCCTCGATTGGGAAAATTTCTCCTACAAAATCCCGACCCGCGAAGCTCTCCGAAACGCCAAAGACGCTTTACTCCACGAAAAAAGCAAAGCTTCCTCCATCACGCGCTCGAAACGAGAAAACGATTTAAAAATCGCCGCGCGGGCTTCCGTTTGGAACGACAAGTGGCAAAGCGGCGACGCTCTGGANGCCTTGTTCGAAAGTTTACGCCGACGGGTTCGGTATCATCGAAACTCGCCGTTTCGATTTTACGCCGAAGCCGATCGAAACGGTTGACTTTTGTTGAGCGCCGAGAAGATTGGAGAGAGAGAAAGAGAAAGAGAGAGAGAGAGAGATACAGAAAAATGTACAAAATTTGACAACGATTACATCATCACACGCTCCTACTAACAAACTATTCTTTACTCATTCAAACGCCGCGTCCGGCGTCCTCTTTCGCTCTCTTCTCCACCTCTCGTTTGAGTTGTTCCATCTCGTCTTCTATTTTCGTCGGTAAATTTGTCGCGTCGGAGATAAAATTCACCACTTCCGTCGCCGTTCTCTCTAAAACGGTTTCCGCGAGTGCTTTGCCCAAAAGGAACGCGTCTAACGGTTTGTCCTCGGCGTCTGAATCGTCGCTTTTGTTCTCGTTCCCCGCGGTGGCGTTTCGGGTGACGTTTCGCTTCTTTTTCTCTCGCGGGGAAAAGGAAACAGAACGACTTTGTTGGAAAGAGAACGAGGAGGAAAAGGAGGAGGAGGACGAAGAACAGCAGCCGTTGTTCGACGAGCGACGGCGTGCCCCGAAGAACACCCCCTGCGCGGAAGGGTTTGCGAGGACGGGATGCATGCGCGAGCGTGGTTTTGCAAACTGGAGGATTACTTTACCGTGACGATGTGATGTCAAAAATGAAGAGGATTTGGTGGACGAGCGAACGAGAAGAGGACGATTAAAGATCGATCAAAAGTATCGGAATAATCATTCGGGGTTACATGCGCGTCGTCATCTAAACGTTGCGTTCTTTTGAGAAACAACAACTTTTATTAGTAGTGTTGATCTTTCTTCTTCTAATAGAAAATACAAATACAAAACAACTCTCTCTCGCTCTCTCGCTCTCTGCTCCGATTGACTATTACCGCCGCTCTTCTCGCGGGTACGCGCTTTCGTCTTACTCCAAGTCTCGAACGATATCGCGCGGAATTTCTCCGTTTGGCGGCGGTTGATTCGATAAGCGAATCGTTCGAGGCGTGCCACCTGGGGTGGTGGTTGTGGTCGTTTGATCGTCCGCGTTCGCGCCGCCCTTTTTCGGGTCTGTTGTTTTTGTGTTCGTCTTTACGTTCGCGTCGCTATTCGCGTCGATTTGAGTCAACGTAAAACCGCTCGCCATCCACATCAACCCGTTATGTACGCTCTGCCCGACGCTCTCGATGCCCTCTCGCATCGCCTCTTTCGCGTTTGAAAGCGCATTTACCGCGCCGTTCGCGTTCGTTGCAAATCTATTTAACCAATCCGGCGGCGGAGGAACGCCCAACGCCTTCGTAAACGCCTCGCAAAACGTGTTACAATTCTTCGAAAATAACTCGTACTCGTTCCCTGGCCAGCTGGCTTTCATCACCGCCACTATCGCTCTCACTTTCGTCGCGTCCGCGCTCGTCACCCCTAGCGGAATAGACTCCCGAAAAACGTACGCGCTGTTCATTTTTGGTTGACACGGGTACACGCCGGTCCCTTCTTCGCAATAGCCGTAGGAATATTCGTACCCGTGCACTTCAATCCCGCCGTGAAATATCCCGCCCGCGTTGAACGTGTCCTTCGTTAACGTGTTCAGGTGTTGAATCGTCGCGTTCGTTAAGTCAGACTTCGTGTTCGTGATGTCGTAGACGTTCAGGGTTACCAGCGCCATATTATACTCTTTGCCTCCTTCCTAGTGGTGTTTCCTACTCTAACTCTCTCTCTCTAATCTCTCTCTCTCTCTTTAATGGTTTAACGATACAAAATCAGTGTCGAAACGCCGACTCTGGACTCTCGAAAACAATCTCTCTTTCGCGCTCTTCTCCTCCTTCGCCTCACGAAAACGACGACGATGTGTACGTTTTGAGAAGAGAAATCTCTCTCTCGTTTCCCCGCTCGCAAAGTCTCTCAAAATGCGAACAAATAAACTCGCAACTCTGTTTCGATCGAGCACGCGTTCGTTTTCGAGTTTTAAAGAGAGAGAGAGAAATTATTATGATGGCAAAACAGCGCTCGTTTCTCTTTTACTCTCCTTCTCTCTTTCTCTCTCTGTCTGTCTCTCTGTGTAAACGTTTGTGCAGATGCGATTATGCGGGGAAAAATGCGTGAGAAATTCTCATCAGACGCGCTCGAAGAATACCTCTCGACACGCGTGAAACGATGCGAGACGCGAAACGAAACAACTCGAGAGGCATTCCACGCAATGTCTACGAAAAGGGCGGACACTTTTACCACTTAGAGCGGAAAACAAACGACAAATACGACCGATATGAGACGATGAGACGGAAGGAGTGTTCTTGATGTTTTTCAAACTGGCGTGCGCGTTCGTCTTATCCGTGGTTACGGTCGGATGGACGTGGGCGAGTCGCCGGCGCGAGCGATTCCATCAAAATCGTTCAATTAAAACGAGTGATTTTGTGACTGCCGAGACTTTGGCGGGAGGAGGCGAAGGCGTCGGCGTCGTCCTCCCGGTGAGAGGCGTCGTTTCAAACAGGACGAGAGATAACTGGCACACGCAAGTGGAGACGAAACATAGAGGGGAAGTCGCGTTCGTGTTCGTGGTGGAAAAAGAGACGGACGATGCGAAGGAAGCGGCGGAACGGTTCGTAGGAGGAGCGGCGGCGGCGTCCGCCGAGGGACGAGGAGGAAGAAGAAGCGCGCGAGTGGTCGTTTCCGGGAGCGCGGAGAACTGTTCGCAGAAGATTCGGCAGCAGTTGCGAGGGGCGGAAGAGCTCGGGGCGATGATGGGCGACGAGGACGAAGACGACGGTAGAAGTCGTCGTGGTTTTCATCGTCGCTTTTTTCGAGATGAAAAGAGGAGCAAAAACAGAATTAAGTACGTTTTGTTCTTAGACGACGACGTGATGCTGTATCCGAGCACGATTGGGAGTTTAGTGAGCGCGATGGAAAAGGACGAGAAGGAGACGGGCGGGAACGCGTTGTTGGCGACTGGGTACCCGTTGGATTTAGTTGGCAGTGACGGCACGTCGTCGTCGTCCTCGTGCTTTGCGAATTACATGACCATGGTGTATCACCTCGTGTTGTTGATACCTTTCTCGCACGGTAAGTACGCCAAAAACGTTTGGGGAGGGTGCATGCTCTTTCGGTTGGAGGATTTCCTCGCCAACGCGTGTAAAGTGAAAGAAGCGTACGAGACCGGCGGATACTCGGACGATCTCATCGTCGCCGCCGCCGCCGATCGGGAAAAGAGAACGATACTATGCCCCGGCGACGCGTTGTTCCCAATGCCGCTCGATCCGAAACAAACCGTAGGAAATTTCCTGAACTATTTCCATCGACAAATTTTCGTCAACGACACGTATTCCGACGGACACATGAAATTTATCAACCACGGTATGCTTCTGGCGATGTTTCTCTCCAGTTTATGTTTAACGGTTGGAACAGTCGCGAGCGCGATAGATATTGCGCTCTGGTTATGGACTTTAGCAGCGTGTTCCAAAACATCATCCCTCTCGATTGCGGCGACGGAGAAGACAAACGTCGTCCCTTCGCTCGCTTTCGCGGTGTTCTTCGCGCACTTCCTCGCCGTAACGCGCGCGAAGAAAATGTACGCGTCCTGCGTCTCTCTCTGCGAAAGAACCGCCAAAACGAGTCCGCGCGACAGAAAGAACACCACCTCACCAACCACACGTAGCGCTTCTCAAACATCGAAAAAACCAAACGCCGGCCGCGTCGCCCGTTCCGGATTCAACCGCACCAACTGGTTCAAAGTCTGGCTCGCCCTGTGCCTCGTGTACGCCGTCGCGCCTTTCGTATGCGCGTACGTCTACTTCGTCTCGGACGAAGTCGCTTGGAGCGGTATTCGGTATAAAAAATCTCGCGGTAAAGTTTCAAAAGTTTTCTCTGCATCGTCGACGCGGTGACGATGCGTGACAAAAATGACGACC
>JGI20158J14315_10002864_pt1 | contig 11730 bp, 13 predicted proteins | sample COG_08_FD_14315 | JGI IMG/M metagenome (IMG submission 14315)
GTAACCCCGGTCAGAGTTTCACGCCCCAAGCTGCGCGGTCCTGGAACCTTTATGCTTGGATGGCGTCTCTTGGAGCGCGGACCGCGAACCGCGAACCTTGGACCTCGGACCGGGGTTACTGGAGCCGTTTCTCTGTTAGATTTGGACTTTGTTGAAGGGGGTGGGGCCTAGATTGGGCTGGGCGTTGCGCCTCAGACCTCGGAGCTTTGATGGGTTGGTGAAGGCAATGAAGGATAATTTTTTTGGAATAACGGAATCATAATCCGCGTGTCGGGGGTTCGAGTCCCTCCTCCGCTACCATTTCTCTCAATACTATCAATGTATTACAGTGCCTCAAAAATCGTTTTTAGGCGATTTTTGCCTTACACACCTCTTACACACTTTTTGGTTGGCTTCCAGTCGCTACAGACTATATCGTTTTTATAGTGATTGGATGTGTTTGATGCCTGTTTTGCGTGGAGGTTCTGTGTTGATTATGGATGGAGCAGTCAAGCTCTACAGGCGTGAGAGAAGCCGCAAATGGCATGCAGCCTTCCAAATAGACGGGCAATACATTCGTATCTCAACTGGGTAAGGTAATTTCAAATTTACTATTTTGGGCAGTAGAGGCGATGCAAAACTGTGATGACTTCCGCGACTTCAACACCCTTCACCGAGTAATAGATGGTCTGACCGTCGCGTCTGGTTTCCACCAGATCAGCATCCCTAAGCTTTTTAAGGTGATGTGACATTGCCGGCTGCGAAAGACCTGCACTGTCGGCAAGGCTCAGCACGCTTTGTTTGCCATCTAACAAAATACACATCAGGCGCAGGCGCACTGGTTGCGACAGCATTTCCATCAGTTTGGCTGCCTCTGCGATTTTTGGTTCGAGTGCGCTGATGTTCAACATTGGGCAAATGATCTCTTGCATATTTACGATTACTTATATAAATGAATGCAAATGTAAAGGCAAGCGTGTCGATGTGAACGTGAGCCAAAAACTATGCAACACGATAAGGAGTTACTAGGTGGAAACAGATTTTACCCCCTTTGCATCATTGCTTGGTGGCGCGCTCATTGGCTTGTCAGCTATTGTGCTATTGGCCGCCCACGGACGGATTGCAGGCATCAGCGGCATCGTGTCACGCATATTGCCGCCTTCGGTTGACAAGGCTGGATTGCCACAAGGCATCATATTTTTGGTCGGCCTCCTGCTCGCTGCACCACTTTGGTTTCTGGTAACTGGCGCAGCGCCAGTTCAGGTGGTTTCAAGCAACGGACCGCTTCTAGTAATTGCGGGCCTACTGGTCGGGTTCGGTTCGGTGATGGGGAATGGCTGCACTAGTGGTCACGGTGTATGTGGCATCTCGCGCGGATCAGCGCGCTCAATTGCTGCGACCATGACATTTATGGCCACTGCCTTTGTGACCATCTTAGTTCTGCGCCATGTCGTGGGGGGCTAGGATCATGCATATCTTCAGCACTCTCTTCGCAGGGCTTTTGTTCGGGACCGGATTGATCCTTTCTGGCATGGCAAACCCCGCCAAAGTCCAAAACTTCCTTGATCTATTCGGCACTTGGGACCCCAGTCTTGCTTTTGTTATGGGTGGCGCGATCATGGTGACCATGCCGGGGTTCTGGCTTGTTCAAAAACGCGCAAAGCCGCTATTCCATGACGTATTTCATCTACCAAAGCGCACTGATTTCGATGCAAGGCTCGTCGTTGGAGCCGCAACGTTTGGCATCGGTTGGGGCTTGGGCGGTTTCTGCCCCGGCCCGGCATTGACGGCTTTGCCATTGGCCGCCACCGGCACCCTTTGGTTCGTTCCAGCGATGCTGATTGGCATGGTCGTCGCGAAGTATTCGACAACGTGACATCCCAAAACACTTGCCGTTTGAAAGGAAAGACAATGCAAAATTATCCCATCGATATGTCGATGAAACCAGACGTCGAAGCCTTCTTTGACGCAGCCACCAACACGATCAGCTATGTCATCTCTGACCCGAAAACCAAGGCCTGCGCGGTCGTGGATTCCGTGATGGACATTGACTACGCGTCTGGACGCATCACCCATGATCATGCGGATCGAATTGTCGACTACGTCACGGCAAACGAGCTTGCATTGGAGTGGATCATCGAAACCCATGTCCATGCGGATCATCTGTCAGGTGCGCCCTATTTGCAAGAAAAGCTGGGCGGCAAAATTGGCATCAGTGCACGGATTATGGAAGTCCAAGAGACGTTTGGGAGAATTTTCAACGAAGGGACTGATTTCCAAAGGGACGGGTCGCAATTTGATGCGCTATTCCAGGACGGCGATCGCTACAAGATCGGCAAAATCGACGCCTTTGTGATGGCCACGCCGGGGCATACGCCCGCTTGTATGGTGCATGTGATGGGGAACGCTGCCTTTGCGGGTGACACGATGTTCATGCCGGACGGTGGATCCGCGCGCGCTGATTTTCCAGGTGGGGACGCGGGTGAACTTTACGATTCAATCCAGAAAGTCCTAACCCTGCCGGACGACATGCGGTTGTTCATGTGTCATGACTACGGACCTAACGGTCGTGACATTGCTTGGGAAACAACGGTTGCCGATGAGAAAGCGCATAACATCCATGTGGGTGGGGGCGTGACGCGAGCGGTATTCGTCAAGCTACGTTCCGAACGCGACGCGACTTTGGCGATGCCGAAGCTGATCATCCCGTCCTTGCAGGTCAATATGCGTGCTGGCGAAGTGCCAGAAGACGGAGATGGGCGACCTGTTTTAAAAGTGCCGCTGAACCAACTCTGAAACCGTTTCTTTAGGAAAACGATGATGCAATTCATACAACTCGATGCCCTGACTTATGTCGGGAAACAAATCTCTGTCGCCAACTTGAACGATCTGAAGCGGATGAACGTCAACACTGTCGTCGTGGCGCGCCCCGAGGGAGAGACTACTGATCAGCCCACCATATCCGAGCTGCGCGGCGCTGCGGAAGCTTTGGGAATTACGGTCCACCAAATCCCCGTCGTTCCCGGCAATATTGCTGATGCAGATGTACGGGCGTTTCGTGCTATCGCATCAGAGGTGGATCATCCAGTTTTTGCCTACTGCCGTAGTGGAATGCGCGCGACATCGCTTTGGGCGTTAAGCGCCGCTGAGCAGGGGCAATCGCCTGACGAAATTTTACGCATGGCGAAAGCCGCGGGCTTTGATCTTACTCCTTTGCTGGCTCGGCTCTCTGTGAACGCGGCATAACTCAACGACAACAAGGTTACTGTTCATGAACACGACGCAACTGGCTAAATATTTGCCGATCCTCAGTTGGGGTCGGGATTATACCCGCGCGGCCCTCTCAAACGATTTGATGGCGGCGCTGATCGTGACGATCATGCTGATCCCGCAGTCGCTGGCCTATGCCCTGCTGGCGGGGCTTCCGGCTGAAGCCGGGCTTTATGCGTCAATTGTGCCGATCCTGCTTTACACCGTGTTTGGCACCAGTAACGCCTTGGCCGTCGGACCGGTGGCGGTCGTATCCCTGATGACGGCTGCCGCGCTCAGCAACATCGTCGAGCAAGGGACGATGGGCTATGCTATAGCGGCTCTGTCACTGGCGGGACTCTCAGGGGTGATGCTACTGGCCATGGGTCTGTTTCGGCTGGGGTTCATTGCGAATTTTCTGTCCCACCCGGTTATTGCTGGTTTCATCACGGCATCCGGCATCATCATCGCGGCGAGCCAGCTCAAACATATCCTTGGGATCGACGCACATGGGCACAATCTGCTGGACCTTGTGATGTCACTGTTCAGCCATGTGTCGCAAATGAACTGGATCACCGCCGTGATTGGTGTTCTGGCAACGGGATTTCTTTTCTGGGTCCGTAAGGGCCTAAAACCTCTGCTGACACGTCTTGGCCTTGGGGCAGGCCTAACCGGTGTGCTGGTCAAGACTGGCCCGGTATTTGTCGTTGTCGCGACCACAGGAGCCGTCTGGGGCCTTGGTCTCGCGGACAAAAGGGTCCAAATCGTTGGTGAGGTCCCTCAAAGCTTACCGCCTTTTACCCTGCCGTCCCTCTCAACAGAACTCTTGGGGCAACTGTTGCTTCCCGCCTTCTTGATCTCGATCATCGGCTTTGTTGAATCAATTTCCGTCGCACAAACGCTTGCCGCCAAAAAGCGTCAGCGCATCGATCCTGATCAAGAACTCATCGGCCTAGGTGCTGCCAATATCGGAGCGTCGCTGACAGGAGGCTTTCCCGTCACGGGCGGCTTCTCTCGGTCTGTGGTGAACTTCGACGCAGGTGCCGCTACACCAGCCGCCGGGGCGTTCACGGCGATCGGTCTCGCAATAGCAGCCCTTGCGCTGACACCGCTGATCTATTTCCTGCCCAAAGCCACGCTGGCAGCCACCATCATTGTTGCCGTCGTTAGCCTTGTGGATTTCTCGATCCTCAAACGCAGTTGGGGATATTCAAAAGCCGACTTCGCGGCGGTCCTCGCCACAATCCTGATCACGCTGGCTATCGGTGTCGAAGCAGGCGTCTCCACAGGCGTCGGCCTATCTATCTTACTGCACCTCTATAAATCTTCAAAACCGCATATCGCGGAAGTCGGCCAAGTGCCCGGCACAGAACACTACCGCAACATCCTGCGCCATGAGGTCATCACGGACCCGACTGTCTTAACGCTCCGCGTTGATGAAAGCCTATATTTTGCCAACGCCCGATTTCTTGAGGACAAAATCCAAGCGCGCGTCGCTGGGGACACGGGCATCCGCCATGTTATCCTCCAATGCTCTGCAATCAACGAGATTGACCTAAGCGCTTTGGAGTCCCTAGAGGCGATCAACGAGCGCTTGCGCGAAATGGATGTGCAATTGCATCTTTCAGAAGTGAAAGGCCCGGTCATGGATCGGCTGAAGCGGGCACATTTCTTGTCAGAATTGACTGGAAAGGTCTTCCTTTCACAATTCGAAGGTGCCAGCTTTCTCAAGCCAAAAACTGCGGCCTAGCCGAAAGGGATTACGCCATGTGGGAAGAACGCTTTGCACAAGACGGCTATCTGTTTGGAACTGAGCCTGTTCCGTTCTTGCTGAAGCATGATGCATTCTTTGAAGCTGGTCAGTCTGTCCTTTCGATTGCCGAGGGTGAAGGGCGTAACGGCGTGCACCTTGCGAAGAAGGGCCTCGATGTCACTGGCGTGGAGTTCGCGCCTTCAGCGGTTGCAAAAGCCGAAAAGCTTGCACGCGAAAATGGTGTCGCGCCGCGCTTCGTTCAATCAAATTTTTATGAGTGGGACTGGCCAACCGACACGTTCGACATCTCGCTCGGCTTGTTTTTCCAGTTCGGGGCAGGATTAAACCTGTACGTGAGGAATGAAATTCTATCTCATTCCCTCCGCCAACCAATCAAGTAAACCGGCAATCGAGGACGCAAGCCCCTTCGTCCTGCGGCCCCACCCCCTCAATAAAGTCCAAAGCTGACAGAGAAACGTCCACAGTAACCCTGGTCCGAGGTCCGAGTTCCGAGTTTCGCGTAGCTAGGCTTTTGGTACACGGTTCTTGGCTCTTAATCCCTGGACCATAGGACTTTTTTGGTTGGAAGTTGGCCCTCGAACCTCGGAGCTTGGTTCAGGCAAGGTTGCAGGTAAGGTTTTGATAGTTGACCATAGGTGATGATCTGCTAAGCTATTGTTATAGATAGATTCAGTCACGGATTGGCGCTACGGATAGGCATCGAACTACACGCACGCCGCTCCAACTACACTCATAAAAGGTCTGAGGACCGAGATACAAGTGACTGTTTCTAAACGATTAGCGTTCTAGAACAGGAGTTTGTTGCCCTATGGTGTGGGTAAGGTTGCCGGTTAACTCTGGTGAGGGCTTTTCTTTGGTTAAAAAGGGTCCCATAACAAGCAAAACTAAGCCTCGGTACCTTTGTTAAATAACGGTTTTCAAAAGAGGGTTAAAGGATCATTTGTTATTTGTTGTTGTGATTTGTTTCAGAAGATGATGCCTGATGATATGAAGCCCGGATTCTCTCACATATTACTCGGCAACTTGAGCAAAGTCGTATAGTCGCTCGGGGTTTTCTACCAATATCTGGTGAACAATTTTATCGCTCGCACACCATTCACAAAATAGTTGCAGAAGCCGTTTATCATCAGGTGGGTTAGATAGAGCATTTGGATGTGGCCAGTTACTGCCCCACAACAGTCTATCTGGATAGTTTGCTATTAGATATCTTGCCAAAGGCGCTATGTCACTGCAATTGCCTGTCGTGTCCTTTGAAACGTGGTAAGGGGCAGACAACTTAACCCAACATTTACCGTTGTCTAACAAGCGATACAGTGCCGAATGCCCATCGCTATTGATGCTACCCGTTACTGGTATCCGGCCAAGATGATCTATTACAATTGGAACAGGCAACGCCTTCAGTTGGCGTTCTAATAGTGGCAGTTCATTACCATCTAGCTGTAATTGGGCGTGCCAATTGAAATCTGCAATCCGATTTGCGACCGGGTCTAACTCCTCGTAGGTCAGGCATCCAGAGAACAGAAAACTGAACCTTGCACCACGAACCCCAATATCATTCAGTCGTTTGAATTCAGATGTCGCCGCCTCAACGCCTACAACCGCAACGCCACGCGCTTCAGCTGGATCAGACGCCATAGCGTCAAGCATACAACTGTTGTCGCGTTCATAATGGCTAGGCTGAACATAAACTGTTCTCAAAAGGTTGAGTTCTTCACGCAAAGCCAGGTAGTGATGCAAATGAGCACGATTACACAGCCCATTTCTGGTTTCAGGAGGGAACTTATTAGATGGCCCATAAATGTGCATGTGGCAGTCGATTGCACCTTTTGGGAGGCTGGCGTTATTTTGGTTTAACATCCATTCACCCCTGTTTATTGTTGACGCTTAAAGGGATAACTAAAGACACAGATACTATTTGTTGTTTCCGAAAGTGCTGTATGAAGCTATTCAGCAAAGTCCGGATATCAAGACCTAGTTGTTTGCATAGCGTATCGTTAATAACGCTTATTAGCGTTGGCCATCGCGATGCCGAATATTCCAAAGGCATTAAAGAACCCCTTTCGCACTCTCGCGCAATGTTTGCATAAGAACTGCATCACCCGCGCGGGCCAAGGAAAAAGCGTGGCTGTAAGACGGCAGTTTGGCCCCAGCAACCCAAGCTGCACAAAGCTCGCCGCTGGCACAGGCCGACATCGTCCCAAATCCGGATTGTGCACAGTTCATAAATGCGCCTTCAGGCCCCATTGGCCCAATAAGGGGCCAGTTTACGTCGGTCATAGAGTACCAGCCACCATAATGGTGCATGGTTCTTGGTAACTGCCCGTAATAGTCTTTCAACTTGGGGTTTAGGCGGGCAGCCCCGCGCAAAACGATGTCAGGGAAATTGTCATCCAGTTGCGGTTCCCATGTCGCGGTCGCGGGGGTCTCATTATAAGCCCAGCCGAGTTTGACCCAATTTCCTTTGTCGCCACCGTCAGGTCGACAGTGGATTGAGCCAGGCATCGCTTCAGCAAGCCAGCGAAACTTTGGCTCTTCCAATAACATAGCGCGATCATCGTCTGACCAATCAATGTTCTGGCCATCCAGATCAATCGAAAAAGGCATATCGCGCGGGATTGCTTGTGCACGATCCTCAAACGCAATCTTTTGCTGGAAAGTGTTATAGATTGGCAGATCGACATCCAGCATCTTTGCAATATTATCTGCGAACGGTCCTGCTGCATTGACAATCTTGTCAGCTTGTATGTGCTGTACGCCTTCTTTTCCATTGATCTCGATAAGGAAGCCGTTCAATTGGTCAATCCCCTCAACAGAGCCAGTGATCCGTGTTAATTCAGTTCCTTTTAGCGTCTCCAACATGTGCATACCCAGTTGTTGGCCACTGATGTCACCGCCCCGCCTGATGTGGATGACTGTTTGAATGTCTAGGGCATATGATGGGAATATACGACGTATGAGACCCTGATTTTGCAGGATATCAACGCCGCTCGGTGCACTTTCCCAATCTGGATCAACAGGTGATTGATACTGTGGGCTTGCGCTTGATGTGTGATAACGTATCAAGTCATCGGCTGTGGCTCCAAGCCCTACATGTAACTGCTTAATGATCTCATCAATATCGGTATTGCGTGTGACTAGCGAATAGCCACGGCGGTTCATTTTGATGAGGTTGTTGCTCTCGGTAGCAATATCTTCGAGCAGATCAATACTACGGTTTGTGAATGCAACCATAATAGGATGTGGCCACCAATTTCGGTAGTTCTCGCCAGATTGCGCCGATGTGAACGTCATTGGCTGATTGCGGTCAATTAAGACGATGTCTGTCAATCCATGGTTCTTGGCAAGGTAATAAGCCGTGGCAATTCCAACGATGCCTGTCCCAATGATAGCAATTTGGCAGGATGAGTATTTCACGACGTAACTCTCTTATTTGTTGTCGGTTTTATTCTGATGTGTTGTCTACGTCATAACAAACGAAGTCAGGCGTTGTAATGTCACCTACCTCATCACCAGCCCAGTTTAGCAACTTAGGTTGAAAGAATCCCTTTACAGAGTTTTCGATGGGATACCCTAAAGCCCTGATAACTGCACCAATCGCAACTTCAGCTCCTCTTTTGTTGCCATCTCTTGCTTTAACGACGGCACCAAGTCCAAGGTCATGAAATGCAGCCGAGTAAACGCCCTCAGCACCTGTTTTGACGGTTATAGCTTCACCATAGGCCGCGTTGATTGCGCTACATGCTCTGCCATGACCGGCAATGAGCAATGGCTCTGCAGCGATACTCTTGCGTATCCTTTGGCAAGCCTCATGCCTCGCATCTGTCAGATCACCACCGCCAGAAAATAGAGCAAACGCTCTTGCCCAATTACCAAGCGGCGCAGAGAACACAGGCGCGCCGCAGCCATCTACACCATGAGGATATTGCATCAAATCCAAACCTGTCATGAACTCTAGTGTGCCGAGGATTTGTTGCTGAGCCTTATTCGTTAAGTTTGCATAGCCGAATGTTTTACCACTCATAAGCTTGGATAAGATCAACATCCCAGCATGTTTCCCACTACAATTATTGTGGACCTTGTGTGGCTCATCCATGGTTCTGACTTGTGACACCATCGTCTCCTGATGCATTGACCAATGCGCACCGCAAATAAGCTCATCAATAGATATGTCGAACTTGCCAAGTAAGCCTTGCACGGCGTCCGTGTGCATTGTCTCACCGTTATGACTTGCACAAATCAGGGCGACCTCAGCATCTGAAAACTCAGGAATATCTTTTAGGGTTCTTAGCAGCTCGATCAACGCAATCGACTGAAGTGGTTTCATTGCTGAACGTGGAAAGATAACACTCTCGACATCACCCATGCCTAATATGACTGAACCATCAGCATCGCACACTGCCACGTCGATCTCATGCAAGCTCTCTTTGAAGCCATTTCTGTTAACATGGACATTCAAAGGGCTTGGCGAATTGCTAGGCAATGCAATCAAGGGCTTGGTCATTTGCGTCTCATCTAGTCGAATGTTCTCTGAAAAGACTATGATGCTTTTATGACCTAAACGCTATAACTTCTATCGGGCGTCAAAAAGGGTCCCATACGCCAACAAACTGGCCCCCAGTACCTTTGTTAAACAGCAGTTTTCAAAAGAGCGGCTAAAGGCTTTAGCCGCTCTTTTGAAACACACCAACTCTCACTTAACCTCTTCATCATGCGATGAACACTGAGGTTCATCACGTTCTCTGGCGGACTAATGTCCTCCATAACGACCTTTGCACCGCAGTCATCACAGTAGGTTCCACCATGATCATTAGGTCTTGAGCCATCAAAGAACCTGTGGCCCCTCTTGTGGATCATAATGATGTTCTCTGACCCGCATTTGTTACATTTGGTCAACTTTGGTTACCCTTCAGCTGGCTTTAGTTAAAACAACAACCACATCCAAGAAGATGTTACGACAAAAACACCCTCTCCAACCGTAATTTTTTTTGGGCAGTGCCGTACTTTTATGCTAGGTATAACGGGTAATTTAATAGGCGTAAGGCGCAGAAAAATGACTTTTAATCAGACCTCTATAGATCAGGCCATTGAGGCGTTGAAAGAGCAGTTTGGTGATCGGTTAAGCGTTGCGCAATCGGTCCGTGAACAGCACGGTCACACCACTACTAGAATGGCTAACCAGCCGCCTGACGCCGTTATTTTTGCCAAGAGCACTGAAGAAATTTCCAGCATCATGCAAACGTGTCACAAGCTTGGCTGTCCGGTGATTGCGTTTGGTACCGGCTCATCGCTCGAGGGGCATGTTAACGCACCGCATGGCGGCATCTCGATCGACATGAGTCAGCTTAATCAGGTTATAGAAGTGAATAACGAAGATTTAGATGTGGTAGTACAGCCCGGCGTTACCCGTGAGTGGCTAAATAATTATCTACGCGACAGCGGGTTGTTTTTCCCGATTGATCCGGGAGCAAATGCTAGTATTGGGGGGATGGCGGCAACTGGCGCATCGGGAACCAATGCAGTACGATATGGCACTATGCGCGACAACATCCTAGCCATGCAGGTGGTTATGGCAGACGGACGCATCGTGCGGGTCGGTGGACGCGCGCGTAAATCATCCGCCGGCTTTGATTTGACGCGATTATTCATTGGCTCTGAGGGCACGTTGGGCATCATTACCGAGCTCACTTTGCGGCTGCATGGCATTCCAGAAGTTATTGCCGGCGGCATTTGTTCTTTTCCTAGCATTCATGCAGCCTGTGATGCAGTGATTATGACGGTGCAAATGGGCATTCCGATGGCGCGCATAGAACTACTAGATCCGCTGCAGGTTCGCGCATGCAACGCCTATTCAAAACTGGACTTGCCAGAAGAGCCGTTATTACTAGTGGAATTTCACGGCTCCGCAACCTCTGTGGATGATGATGTTGCCAGATTTACCGAGGTTTGCGCCGAATTCACCGTATCACCTTTCCAATGGTCGAACGACCCAGAGCAACGCACCAAATTATGGAAGGCACGTCATGATGCATATTGGGCGTCGCTAGCGCTCATTTCCGGAGCAAAGGGTTATGCGACTGATGTTTGCGTGCCCATTTCAAACCTTGCTTCTTGTGTTGAGGAAACCATCAAAGACATCAATGAAAATGGTCTTACCGCGCCGATTTTGGGACATGTTGGTGATGGCAACTTCCATGTTCTGCCGCTGGCAATGCCAGATGACGATGTGATGAATGACAAGATTAGTGCGTTCTCCAAACGGCTTACGACGCGGGCGCTGGCTTTTGGCGGCACCTGCACCGGAGAGCATGGCATTGGCCAAGGCAAGCGCGGTTCACTGCGTGAAGAAATGGGCGATGCGGTTGATCTAATGGCTGGCATCAAGGCGAATTTCGACCCAGCAGGCATTTTGAACCCTGGCAAGATTTTTACCTAATCCCAATCAATCTTGCTTTTACAAATTAGGCCATAAAAGTGCTCAAGCTCCGAGGTCGAAGGCGCAACATCCGGCCCAATCTAGACCCCACCCCCTATAATCAAGTCCAAACCTGATTCAGAAACGTCCACAGTAACCCTGATTTTTATGTGGGGTGAAATGTGGGGTAAGATTACCTGAAGTCGGAAAAATGAATCATAATCAATGGCTTGAATCTATGGGAGGCAGACACCCTCTCCGCCATTTTCCTTATTTTTCATCAACATTGATTGATTATCGCCTTATCCAGCAGTTG
>JGI20158J14315_10002869_pt1 | contig 11725 bp, 18 predicted proteins | sample COG_08_FD_14315 | JGI IMG/M metagenome (IMG submission 14315)
TTTTTTAACATTTTATTAACAACTTAATAACAATTATAAACTAATAAAATTGTTTAAATTGAAGCTTTTTAAATTTTTATTCAATATATTGTATAATTTCATCCATATGTTTATTAGTGTTAATAAAACCCATATTCTACAACAATTATTAATCAATATTTAAATTGAGTAATTTAATTATAATAATACAAATTTATTAACAATTTATTCATGAGTAATACATTTCAAATTTATTTAATTTCTGATTCAACAGGTGAAACACTAGATAGAATTTTTTTAGCTTTAAAAGCTCAATTTGTGAATATTGAGTATAAAGTTCATTCATGCTCTTTTACTAGAACTGAAAATCAAATTCTTAAAATTTTAGATAATGCAAAAAAAAATGAAAATTCTGTAATACTTTATACAATTGTAGATAATAATTTAGCAAAGTACCTGGCAAANGAAAGCGATAAAAAAACAATTCCTTGTTTTGGTGTTCTTGGCAACCTAATATTAAATTTTTCTAAAATTTTAAATCAAAAAGCATCACATGAACCTAGTGGTCAACATGCTCTTAATGAAGAATATTATGAGAGAATAGAAGCCATACAATTTACCATGAGCCATGATGATGGCAAACTTGTTTCAGATATTAATAGATCAGATATAGTATTAATAGGGGTTAGTCGAACAAGTAAAACACCTACTTCAATCTATTTAGCAAACAGAGGATTTAAAACTTCAAATATACCCCTTGTAAATGAAAATTCTATTCCAATAAAACTAAGAGAAAATCCTCAGTCAACTTGTGTTGTGGGATTAAGCACGGAACCCGAAAGGCTTGTTGAAATAAGAAAAAACAGAATGAATTCTTTAAAGGAGTCAGAAAATACAAAATATACAAGTATAGAAAATATTAAAAAAGAAGTCGATGGAGCAAAAAAAACTTTCCAAAAATACAGATGGCCTTCAATTGATGTCACAAGAAAATCTGTAGAAGAGACAGCTGCCTCGATAATAAAAATTCATGAAATATATTTAAATAATGTTAAATAAAATTATACTTGCTTCAAAAAGTAAAGTTAGAAAAGATATACTAGATAATAATAATATTTTAAGTGATGTTAAACCATCAAATGTTGACGAAGACATTGTAAAAGANAGTTTGATTAAAGAAAAAGCTTCACCAGAAATAATATCAAAGAATTTAGCTGAACTTAAAGCAAATAAAGTAAGTTTAATAGAATTAGATCAATTGGTTTTGGGTGCTGATAGTGTAATTGATTTAGAAGGTGAATTAATTTCAAAACCAGAGAGTAGAGAAGAGGCGTTATTTATTCTAAAAAAAATGAATGGGAAAAAACATTCTCTAATTAGTTCAGTTTGTATTTCAAAAAATGGATCTATGATTTGGAATCATACAGACAAAGCAACTTTAACAATGAAAAAATTTTCAGATGAAGATTTAAGAAAATATTTATCAAAAATAAGTGATGAAGCATTATATGCTTACAATGTCTATCAAATAGAGGGAGCAGGAAGGAATTTATTTTCAAAAATAGAAGGGGACGAAAATACTATAATGGGCTTACCTATAAAAAAAATTAAGGAATATTTAAATAAGATTTAATGAAAAAATTTTTAGTAATAGGAAATCCAATTGATCATTCACTATCTCCAAAACTCCATAATTATTGGATAAAACAGAATAAAATAAATGCTGTTTATGAAAAACAAAAATTGGAAGATAAAGATTTAGAAAATTTAATTGTTCAAGTTAAAAAAAAGAACATTAATGGTATTAATGTAACTGTCCCATTTAAAAAATCAATTATACCTTTTTTGGATAAATTATCTAATGACGCTCAAAAAACTCAGTCTGTGAACACTATTTATTTAGATAACAACAAAGTAATAGGTCACAACACAGATATAGGTGGTTTTGAAATGAGCATTCAAAGGTTAAATATTGATCTTTCAAATAAGAAAGTCTTAGTTTTGGGTGCTGGTGGCGTCGTCCCTTCAATAATTTACGCATTAACAAAAATGCATGTAAAAAAAATTATCGTTTCAAATAGAACAAAAGATAAAGCAGATCACCTAAAAACTTTTTTTAAAGATATAGAAATAATAGATTGGGGCAAACTTTCTGATTTTGACATGATTATTAATGCTACTAGCATAGGTTTAAAAAAGGGGGAAAAAATAAATTTAGATTTTGCATTAATAGGTGCAAATAAATATTTTTTTGATGTTATCTACAATCCTAAAGAAACGGACTTTCTTAGAAATGGAAAAAATTTAGGCCATTCAATAATTAATGGTAAATTTATGTTTATTTATCAAGCTTTTTTAGCTTTTAATATATGGCATAATATTAAACCTGATATCAATGATGAAGTCACAAAATATTTAGACGAATGATAAGAATTGGAATTTTAGGAGATATAGGTGCTGGTAAAAGCTTTGTGGCAAAAAATTTTGGTTATCCAATTTTTAATGCAGATCAGGAAGTTTCTAAATTATATAAAAGTGATAAGAAAATTTTTAATAAATTAAAGAAAAAATTACCAAAATTTATTCATTCGTTTCCAATAGATAAAAAAGAAATTACAAACGCAATTTTAACAAATAAAAAAAATTTAGATATAATTATTAAGATAATCCATTTCGAAATTCGGAAAGAATTAAGCATTTTTTTAAAAAAAAATAGAAAAGAAAAAATTATTATTTTAGATATTCCTCTTTTATTGGAGAATAAAATTAACAATAAAAAAGATATATTGATATTTGTTGACTCTAAAAAAAATCAAATTTTGAAAAGGTTAAAGAAAAGAAAAAATTTTAATGAAATTCTTTTAAAAAAATTTAAAAATATTCAATTACCAGTCAGTTATAAAAAAAAGAAATCTCAGTTTATTATTAGAAATGATTTTACAAAAAAAAATGTTATAAATAGTATAAAAAGTATTTTAAAGAAATTACAAAAATGAAAGAAATAGTATTAGATACCGAAACTACTGGTATATCAACAAAAGAAGGTCATAGGATTGTTGAAATTGGTTGTATAGAATTAGAAAATTTAGTTCCGACTAAAAATAAATTCCATTGTTATTTAAACCCAGAAAGAAAAGTTTCTGAAAAAGCATTAGAAGTACATGGATATACAGATGATTTTTTATTAAAACAAAAAAAATTTAAAGATGTTGGCGAACAATTTTTGGAATTTATTAAAGATAAAAGATTAATAATCCACAATGCTGAATTTGATTTGGGTCATTTAAACAATGAGTTAGCTATATTTGGGAAAAAAAAATTAAATAATGAAATAATAGATACTTTAATCCTAGCGAGAGATAAGTTTCCAGGATCACCTGTCAGTCTAGACGCATTGTGTAAAAGATACAGAGTTGACAATTCTAGAAGAACTCAACATACAGCTTTAATAGATTGTGATTTACTAGCAAAAGTTTATATCAATTTGATTGATCAGAAAGAACCTACTTTAAATTTTCAAAATCAGGATCAAGATGTGAAGGATAGAAATGACTCAAATGTTGTCTATTATAAAAAAATTATAACACCAAATGATAACGAAATTAAAAAACACAAAGAATATTTAAAATCAAATCTAAAAAAAAATTATTTTAATTAAATCTTTGGTTGTAAAGGTTTTCGAAATCTATTTTTTTTTCAAATTTAACCCCAGAATAACCTGAATTATGAAGAAGATCTAAAAGACATTTTTCAAGATCGGGATAAATTTTAATTTGTACATCACACAGAATAATTTTTTGTAATTCTTTTTTTTCTTTAATATCATCATTGACTTTAATAATTGTTGCAAAAACTATTTCAAAATAAGCTTTTTTTCGACTTTCCTCTTTATCCTCAAATTTTAGCTGTGTATTGATCTCTATCATTTTATTTTTAATAGCTGTAGATGTAATATCAATATTTAGCTGGTATTTAGAAATATTGTCTCTAACATGTAAATATGTTTCGATATCTTTTGTCTCACCGGACAAGTCTTTAATATATTTTCCTAAAATTTTATATTTTTCTGTCATCGTCATTTTCTATATCCTCAAATTCACCATCTATAAAATTGTTTTTTTTAGATTTTGTAGTTTTAATTTTTTTAAAAAATATTTTTAGAATAAGCTTCCTTGAAATAGGTAAAATTATTAAAAATCCAAGAATATCTGTTGCAAATCCTGGAATAATTAAAAGTAATGCTGCGAAAGCAATTGCAGCACCCGAAATTATTTCATATGCCGGAGGCTCGTTTCTGCTTAATTGAGCAAATCCAGATTTTAGAGTATTTAAACCCTCATATTTTGCGTAGTAAACCCCAACAACCGCAGTGGTAAAAATAAGTAAAATTGTAGTTAGAGCACCTATTTGAGAACCAATATTGATAAAAAGATAAATTTCTATAGCAGGTATTAAAATTATTAATAATAAAATTGAGTTCATTTGTCCTTAATCTAAATTGCTAGTTGAAATTAATCAACTTAGTAATTACTATATATAATCATGAACTATAGTTTTGAATACATAGATATAATTCTTTTGGCAATGATTGCTGGTTTTATCTTTTTAAGATTGAGAGGCATATTGGGTAAAAGAACTGGATTTGAGGGAAAGGCACCAGCTCAATTTGATAAAATTTTAAAAGAAGCTGTTAATAAACAACAAACGCAAACTAAAAATACTTTTGACAAAAATGATCAAAAAGAATTTTTAAAAGGAGCAAAAATTGCTTACGAGACTATTATCACTGATTTTAGTGACAATGATAATAAATTAACAACTAGCAAACCACTATTAAATGATGAAATTTATAATCAATTTAATGAAGCTTTAGTCGAAAGAAACGCTAAAGGGCACTATGCTGAAATAACTTTCATTGGGATAAATTCAGCAGAAATTAAAGAGCATAAAAAAATAGATAAGATTTTAAATGTTACAGTAGATTTTATTGCGGAAGTAATAACGTGTATTAAGGATAAAGATAAAAAAATTGTATCTGGAGATCCAGAAAAGATAAAAAAGATTTATGATACTTGGACTTTTTCAAGAGACACAAGTTCAATGAATCCTAATTGGCAATTAGTCAATATACTAACATAGTTGACTGACAATATTTCAAAAAAAGATAAAAAAGATTGGGAAAATTTTATTACTAGTAAAGAAAAATTACCTAATAAAGATACAATTTTAAAAAGTAAAAAATATTTAAGGACAAGAACCATAGATTTACATGGATATACAATAGATCAAGCACATAAAACCATTGAAAATTTTATTACAAAATCATTTGAAGAAAAGATAAACAAGTTAATTGTTGTGACCGGAAAAGGCTTACATTCACAAAATGAAAAAAATCCTTATGTTTCAAAAAATCTAAGTATTTTGAAATACTCAGTTCCTGAATTTATAGAAAATAACACTGAATTGATGAAGAAAATTATTGAGATAAAAGATGCTGAGATTACAGATGGTGGAGCTGGAGCTTTCTATATATATCTTAAAAGAAAAAAATGATTATCTGGCTTGCATCATACCCTAAAAGTGGAAATACTTTATTAAGATCAATGTTGTCAGCGTACTTGTTTTCCAAAGATGGTGTTTTTAATTTTCAATTATTAAATAACATCAAGCAGTTCCCAGCTAAACATATTTTTGAGGATTTAGGTATTGATACTAATAATCGTAATGAATTAATTAAAAACTCTTTAAAAGCTCAAGAGCCAATGGGAAAATCAAAGACAGTTGGATTATTAAAAACACACAATATGTTATTTAATTTTGATAAAAAATTTCCATTCACTAATTTAGATAACTCTCTTGGAGTGGTTTATATTGTTAGAGACCCTAGAAATGTTGTGCTTTCTTACGCTCGTCATCTATGTGTTTCTACTGAAGAAACAATGAAACTAATGACAATTGGTAATGGTATTGATGAAGATATAATGGGTAACTGGTCTGAAAATTATAAAAGTTGGAAAAATTTTAAAAAATATAAAAGATATTTATTAGTAAAATATGAAGATCTTATTTTGAATAGAGATGAAACTTTTTTAAAAATATTAAAATTTATTTTTAAATTACGAAATATGGATTTTTCATTAGATAACAATAAATTTAAAAAAATGATAGACTCAACCACATTTGATAATTTGAAAAATTTAGAAAACAAAGAAGGTTTTAAAGAAAGCATTAAAAATAAAAAAACTGGTGAAAATATTAATTTTTTTGACAAAGGCAGTAAAAGAGACTGGACCACATCTTTAGATAAAAAAATTACTTCTAATTTTGAACAAATCTTTAGAGAAGAAATGATTGAGTTAGGATATTTGTAATTTATTTATAGAATAAATTTAGATAGATCTGTGTCTTTTACTAGATTATCAAGGTTTTTATTAATATATTCNTTATTAATAATAATTTTTTCNCCAGANCGATCNGTTGCTGTGAAACTAATTTCGTCTAGAATTTTTTCAATTATTGTATGTAGTCTTCTTGCACCAATATTTTCAACAGTTGCGTTGACTTCAGATGCAATACTTGCAATTGTATCTATTCCATCATCTGAAAATTCAAGATCAACATTCTCAGTTTTTAAAAGGGCAACATATTGTTTTATCAAACTAAAGTCTGGTTCTCTCAAAATTCTTTTAAAATCGTCACTAGTCAATGCTTCTAATTCAACTCTAATTGGTAATCGTCCTTGTAGCTCTGGAAGTAGATCTGAGGGCTTAGCTAGCTGAAACGCACCTGATGCAATAAATAAAATATGATCAGTTTTAATTGGGCCGTGTTTTGTATTAACAGTGGTTCCTTCTATCAGTGGCAGTAAATCTCTTTGAACACCTTCTCTAGAAACGTCTCCTCCAACCCTATCAGTTCTTGCAGAAATTTTGTCTATTTCATCTAAGAAGACTATTCCATTATTTTCAGTTGATAATTTTGCCGCTTTAACAATTTTATCCTGTTCAATTAATTTATCAGACTCATCATTGATTAAAATTTCGTGAGACTCTTTTACTGTCATTTTCTTTTTTTTTTCTTTATTGCCTATAGATTTACCAAGCATTTCACCAATATTGATCATTCCAACATTGGCTCCAGGCATTCCAGGTATTTCAAATGATGTGTTGCTAGATCCACTGTCACTTACAGCAATTTCAATTTCATTGTCATCTAAATCGCCATTTTTAAGTCTTTTCCTAAAACTTTCCCTTGTTGCAAGACTAGCTTTTTTTCCAACTAAAGCGTCTAAAACTTTTTCTTCGGCTGATTTTTGAGCTTGGGTATGAACTTCTTTTCTCATTTTTACTTTTTCCATACCAATAGCAATTTCTATTAAGTCTCTTACTATCTGCTCAACATCTCTTCCAACATAACCAACTTCAGTAAATCTTGTTGCCTCAACTTTTACAAATGGAGCTTCTGCAAGTTTAGATAGTCTTCTCGAAATTTCAGTTTTACCAACACCTGTAGGCCCAATCATTAAAATGTTCTTTGGCAAAACCTCATTTTTCATTTCACCTTCTAAAGCTTGCCTTCTCCATCTATTCCTTAAGGCTATAGCAACAGCCTTTTTTGCTTTATTTTGACCAACAACAAATCTATCTAATTCTGAAACTATTTCTCTAGGAGACAGGGAGCTTACAAGATTTTTGTCTTCGTTTTTTTTTTTATCCCTAGGAACCAAAGGTGTAATATTTGAATTTTTCATTATATTTTTAAAATCTTAATATTATCATTTGTAAAAACACAAATTTCAGAAGCAANTTTGATAGCTTTTTTTGCAATTTCTTCTGCACTTTTATCGGTTTCCATCAAAACTTTTCCGGCAGCTAAAGCATAATTTCCTCCAGAACCAATTCCAATTACATCACCTTCAGGCTCTAAAACATCACCAGTTCCAGATATAATGTAACTGTTTTCTTTATCACCAATAGCCATTAAAGCTTCTAATCTTCTTAAATATTTATCTGTTCTCCAATCTTTTGCTAATTCTACAGCAGCTCTTGATAAATTACCCGCATGTTTTTCTATCTTAGCTTCTAATCTTTCAAACAATGTAAGTGCATCAGCTGTTGAACCAGCAAAACCTGCAACCACATCCCTTTTTTCAATTTTTCTAATTTTTGAAGCAGTACTTTTAACCACGGTATTACCCATACTTACTTGTCCATCTCCAGCGACGACCACTTCATTGTTTTTTCTAACTAATACTATTGTTGTCATGATTGATAAATGGTGATTATTTTATATTCTTCAAGTCTTGTTAGCTAATATTGATATACGGAGATTATGCATGTATACCCTTAATACATATGGCTAGAAAAGGAAAAGTAGCTCGAAAAACTAAAGAAACCAGCATTAGTGTAGAAGTTAACATTGATGGTAAGGGAAAATATCAAATTGATACTGGAATTGGTTTTTTAGATCACATGCTAGAACAATTATCTAAACATTCTTTGATTGATTTAAAAGTTAAAGCTAAAGGAGATACACACATTGATCTTCACCATACCACAGAAGATACTGGCATCGCTATTGGTGAAGCTTTAAAAAAAGCTGCAAAAAAATTTGTAGGTATTAAACGATATGCTCATAGAGTTATTCCTATGGACGAAACTTTAACTAGAGTTGCTATAGATGTTTCAAATAGACCTTATTTGATTTGGAAAGTAAAATTAAAAGTAGAGAAGCTTGGTGAAATGGATACAGAGCTATTCAAGGAATGGTTTCAAGCGTTTTCCCAATCTGCTGGAATTACGATGCATGTTGAAAACATATATGGAGACAACAGTCATCACATTATAGAGTCATGTTATAAGGCATTGGCAAGATCATTGAGGGAAGCATTAGAGATGGATCCTAGAAATAAAAAAAGCATCCCATCCACTAAAGGCTCATTATAAGTTTAATGAATGTCACAATTGTTGATTATAATTCGGGCAATATAAGTTCGGTAATAAACTCTTTTAATGAAGTCGCAAAAGATAAAGTAAATATCAAGGTTACTTCAGATTTAAATAAAATAAAATTAAGTGACAAGATAGTTTTACCAGGACAGGGCTCGTTTAAAAGTTGTATTGATGCTTTAAATAATATCGACGGTTTAGTAGATGCATTAAATAAATTTGTTATAATTAATAAAAAACCATTATTGGGAATCTGCGTTGGATTACAAATGTTCGCAGACATTGGTCATGAAGAAACTGAAACCAAAGGACTTGGTTGGATTTCAGGCAAGGTATCAAAGATTGATAATCAAAATGGAAAATATAAACTTCCTCATATTGGCTGGAATCAAATTAATATAGTAAAGGATAGTAAAATTTTTAAAGATATAGAAAATAATTCTCACATGTATTTTGTACATAGTTATGAATTTGTTCCAGAAGATAAAAATATTATTTCAGCAACAACAGATTATTCCTCAAATATTGTTTGCTCTGTCGAAAAAGAAAATATTTTTGGGACACAATTTCACCCAGAGAAGAGTGATAAAATTGGACTTAAAATAATTAATAATTTTATTAATTTATAAAATGAAAATATTTCCAGCAATAGATATTAAAGATAAAAAGTGTGTAAGGTTAGTTAAAGGAGATTTTGATAGCAAGACTGAATATAAAATGTCTCCAATCGAACAAGCAGAAGAATATAAAGATCATGGTTTTAAAAACTTACACATAGTCGACTTAGATGGGGCTTTAACTGGAGAAACAGTTAATTTAAATATTATCCAAGAAATAGTAACTAAATTTGATTTTAAAGTTGAAATTGGTGGAGGCATCAGAAACTTTGAAAGTATTAAAAGATACTCTGATTCTGGCGTTGAAAAAGTAATTTTAGGAAGTGCGGCTATAAAAAATAAAAATTTTTTAAAAGAGGCTTGCGAAAAATTTCCAAATAAAATTGCCTTAGGTTTAGATGCTAAAGATGGATATTTATCTGTGTCTGGTTGGAAAGAAAATTCTAATCAATTGACTTTAGATTACCTAAAAGAAGTGAATGATTATGGTGCAAGTAGATTGATTTATACTGATATTAATAGAGATGGAATGAAACAAAGTCCCAATTTTGAAGAGACATCAAAGGTTGCAGACGTATCTGATTGTCCTGTAATAATATCTGGGGGAGTTTCATCAATTGAAGACATTAAAAAAGCCAAAGAATTAAATAATCACAATATTGAAGGTATAATTGTTGGTAAAGCTATATATGACGGCGATATAAAATTAGATCAACTAGTTAAGGAATTAGATGCTTAAAAACAGAATAATACCTTGCCTGGATGTTAAAAACGGTCGTGTAGTTAAAGGTATTAATTTTGTAGATTTAAAGGATGCTGGAGATCCAGTTGAACAAGCTAAAATTTATTCTGATGGCGGGGCGGATGAAATTTGTTTTTTAGATATAACAGCATCTAATGAAAATAGAAATATTATTTATGATGTAGTAGAAAAAACTTCTAAGAAATGTTTTGTTCCTTTGACTGTCGGAGGAGGAATTAGAAGTGTTGATGACATAAATAAACTATTAAATTGTGGAGCAGATAAGGTGTCAATTAATACTGCTGCAGTTCAAAACTCAGAAGTAGTGATGGAAAGCTCTAAGAAATTTGGTTCACAATGTATTGTTGTTGCGATAGATGCAAAAAAAAAATTTGATAAGTGGGAAATCTTTACTCATGGTGGAAGAAATAATACCGGAATAGATGCTATAGAATTTGCAAAAAAAATGGAAAATAGTGGTGCGGGAGAATTGTTAATAACCTCAATGGATAGAGATGGTACCCAAGTTGGATATGATATTGAATTAATGTCAAAGATATCCTCTAAAGTAAATATTCCTGTTATTGCTTCTGGAGGAGTTGGCAATCTTGATCATTTAGTTGATGGAATTAAATTGGGAAACGCGAGTGCTGTTTTGGCTGCATCCATATTTCACTATGGTAAACACTCAGTAAAAGAAGCCAAGGAATATTTGGATTCAAAAGGAATACCTGTTAGAATTTAGTATGCTTAGCACATTAGAAAATTTAATAAAACTTGCAAGAGAAAGAAAATCATCGCCTGTAGAAGGGTCTTACACAAATAAATTGCTTACTGACAAAGCTTTAAGTAAAGCAAAAGTTTTAGAGGAAGTGGATGAAATGATTGAAGCTGTAGAGGAAGATTCAAATATAACACATGAAGTGGCTGATGTATTTTATCATTTGTTGATGTATTTAGAAGCTAATGATGTAAAAATTGAGGAAGTAATGAAGGAACTAGAAAAAAGAAAAAAATGAGCTATGATGATAATAATATTTTTGCAAAAATTTTAAAAAGAGAAATACCTTGTAATAAAATTTATGAAGACGATTTTGTCTTCTCTTTTTATGACATTAATCCACAAAAAAAAATACACGCTTTAGTAATCCCAAAAGGTAAATATATTGATTTAGATGATTTTAGTTCAAATGCTTCACCAGAAGAGATGATTGGTTTAATAAAAGGTATAAACTTAGTTGCTAAAAAATTAGGTATTTCAACAAAAGTAGGAAAAGGTTATAGAGTTTTGACAAATGTAGGTGATGATGGCGGCCAAGAGGTTCCTCATTTACACTTTCATTTGTTTGGAGGTGAGAGAGTTGGGAAAATGGTCGTGTGACAGAAGAAGTCCATAGAAACTATTTAGAAATTTGCTCAATTAAAGATCTGAATGAAGT
>JGI20158J14315_10002871_pt1 | contig 11717 bp, 7 predicted proteins | sample COG_08_FD_14315 | JGI IMG/M metagenome (IMG submission 14315)
CTAGTAGTTTGAAAACCCACATGCGTACTCAACATTAGCTCTTTCATAGTGCACATATCCGTAGTATACGTTGTATCGCATTTAAAGCGCGCTTTTGGTAGATACGAAGAGATACCTCTTTGCGCGACGAATACTCGAACACATCGAAATATTTTCCTTCACTTCGTCACGTTTCCAAAACTTGCGAAAAACCGCGCGCAACTCCCGCGCAAAAGAGAGATGACGTCTTCTCGCACCCCGAGACGAGAAACCGAAGCTGCTCTGCCACCACCACCACCGAATACTTTCAACGCGACTACTACCGCGACAGAAAACACCGCGAGATCCGACGACAACGAGCGGGGGCCGTTACTGAGAACACGACGAAGAATTCCAAAACGCACGCGTTTCACGCAAAATCATCCGCCCGGTTTACTCGCCTTGAGCGGCACGGAAATCTGGGAACGGTTCAGCTATTACACCACGAGAGCAGTTCTCGTTTTATACGCGCGAGACGTGATATTCGTCCCAATCGATGATGAAGGAGAGAAAGAAAACTTCGTTTGGTTCGCGCAGAGTTTTGCCAAACTGCACGGAGTGGATTTGCGCCACACCTCGGATATTTCCGAGGAAGCGCGACGCGCGCGAGTCGACGCGATCAGCTCGAAACTCTACGGCACGTACACCGCGTTCGTCTATTTAACCCCAGTTTTAGGGGGATATTTAGCGGATTTTACTTCGAAGCATCGGATGATATCGATCGGGATTGTGTTGATGTTCCTCGGGAACTTCTTCGTAGGTGCGGAGAGGAATGCGTTTTTCCTCGGGCTGGTTTTAGTGGCACTCGGGAACGGTGGGTTTAAACCGAACGTTTCCGCCAGATTGAGCGAGATGTACGAGAATAAATTAGTAGTATCTTCGGGTGGTTTTCAGGGATCGGAGAGGAAAGGGAGGAGGAGGATGCTTCTCTCGAGGAAGGATTCGGCGTTTGGGATTTTTTATTGCGCCATAAACGTCGGCGCGTTGTTCGCGCCCTTAGTGGCTGGATTTTTAGCGGAGAGGTTCGGGTATCGGAGTTGCTTTTTAGCGGCGGCAGTTGGGATGGTTTTCGCCGGGTTGGTGTATTTCACCTTTCAGAGGAGATTGGTGTACCGAGGGGCGGCGTTAGATATCATCGTCGAGAGTAGAAAGAGTAGAAGGCGGAGAAACAACGATACGAACAATACTACCAACAACATCACAGACGATTCAGACGACGAAGAAAGAGCTGGTGGAAGTACTGCTGTGGAGAATGACAATGACACAGACGATGACGACGACGAAGACGACGCGTTGTTGCCCAGAAATGCAGCAAACTGCGACGACTTTGGGGGTACTGAAGACGCCAGTGAACAAGAAGAAGAAGAAGAAGAACAACAACATCAACAAAATAAACTCTCTCTCCTTCACGTCTTCAACGAAAACAAAGCGCGACTCACCGCGCTATTCGTCGTCATGCTCACGACAATTGGTTTCTGGGCCGCTTACGAGCAAGCCGGCAACGCTTTATCCATATTCATCGACGAGCGCGTCTCGCGCGACGGCGTCCCGACTGCTGCGTTTCAATCCATCAATCCTGGCATGATTCTCGCGCTGACCCCGGTGATCAACCGATACTGGAAATACCAGAGCGAAACCAATCGCGAACCGGACCAGGTGATGAAGATGGCCATAGGATGTTGCCTTCTCGGCCTCGCCAACGTCCTCCTCGCGTTCGCCTCCACCAATCTCCCTACCGGCGCCGTCGCCGAGGCTGATTTACCTCCCGGAATGAAACTCAACCAATTTTGGATTTGGCTGTACTTCCTCGTCGCCACGGCTGGCGAACTGTACGTCTCCCCGGTTGGATTATCCTTCGTCACGACTGCCGCGCCAAAAGAAATCGTCGGTTTCGCCTGCGGCTGCTGGTTCTTATCCGCTTTCTTCGGCAACTATCTCGCCGGCGAGATTGGTTCCTTGTACGCTTCCGCGAAACCGTTTGCGTTTTGGTCAGCCGTCGGAGTTTTATCCGTCTCCGTCGGCGTCGCGTTGGCTCTCGCGAGAAACAAAATCGTTTTTGCGTTAAAAGAAGAAGAAGAAGAAGAAGAAGAAGAAGAAGAAGAAACGAACAGCAGGAATCGTGGTAGTAAGAGGAGGAGGAAAAGGAGGAATACTACTCGCGACGAAAGAGACGCATCCGGCGGATCGAATACCGCTTTGTAATTTTAACTCGCGTGTGTGTTTGTGCAGCCACAAAGATTAGTCAAATGTCTCTTCATTATTTATTCACCCTTTCGTCTTTAAAGCGCATTTAAACCATCGAAAAAATGTCCACCACGAACGAGGGCGAGGAGAACAGACACAACGCCATTGAATTGGGCGTTCCCATCTCCTCCTCGTCGTTTACCTCGTCGTCGTCTGATGCGATGAAGATGAAGAATAAGAAAAATCCATTCGGGGAGGAAAAGAACCAATCTTTCCCGGAAATGGTGTTGCATTTCCTGACCAAAACCATCCCGTCTTTAATGTCTCCTTTCCAAGTAAAACTCCTCTCCGTGGCAATTTTGGTCGCGTTTTTTGGTTTATTTTCGTTCGTGATGGAATCCGCGAACTCGAACGCGCAAACGTACGCGGTTATAATCGACGCAGGGTCGACTGGGAGTCGAGTGCACGTGTTTCGGTTCAAAAGGGCGTCGGGCGCTCGAGTATTGAAAGACGAGATTTTTCACGCGATTAAACCCGGGTTGAAGGCGTACGCGTCGGATCCTTTAGAAGCGGCGAGTACGTTGGAACCGTTGATGGAAACGGCGATGAAGCACGTGCCGGAAAAGTTGAGGTCGAGCACGCCGTTGACGCTGAGAGCGACGGCGGGTCTGCGGTTGTTGCCGGAAGGGCCGGAAGCGGCGAGCGCGCTCTTAGAGGCGTCGAAAGTGAAAGTTGGGGAGTACGGGTTTCGGTTAGATGACGAGTACGTGTCTATTTTGGACGGGATGTACGAAGGCGCGTACGGGTGGATCGCGGTGAATTATTTGTTGAGGAAGTTGAGCGGAAGCGTAAAGGCGACGAAGACGGTGGCGGTGGCGGATTTAGGGGGCGGGTCCACGCAAATCATGTACGCGATTGGAAATAGAGATGAAGTCAACCGAGCGCCGGAAGGGTACGTGTTACCGTTGGAAGGATACGACGTGTACACGAAATCGTTCAAAGGTTTTGGCATCATGGCGGCGAGAGCGAAGATTTTGACGCAAAATTTAGACGCCGGCGAGGAAGGATGGCAGTCGCATCCGTGCGCCGCGAAAGGCTTTCGAGGGGGATGCACNGAGAAGTGTTACGGATTAGAACCGGGGGAAGGGTATAGCGCGATTGGGCGGGATAACGGTGGCGATTTTGAGCAGTGCGTAGACGCGGCGTTGATGGCCATGGAGAAGGATTCCATGGAGTGCGAGGTCGAACCGTGCTCCTTCGCCGGCGCGTGGACGACGAAACGCACCACGCCTTTATACGGCATGAGTTACTTTTACGAAAGAGCGCAAGCCGCCAAAGCCGTGCACTGGCCAAACTCGGAAACGAAAGCGGTGAAAATCACCCCGAGCGATTACAAAAACGCGGGGAAGAGAGTCTGCCAAACGCACGTCGATTCCATCTTAAAAGAATACCCGGACGCCGAGGAGGACCATTTCGAATACTTGTGCTTAGATCTCGCGTACATCTACGCGTTGCTCACCAAAGGCTACGGGTTAAAAGACAAAGAACCGCTCTATTTGGTGGATAAAATCGATTACAAAGGCCAACCGGTCGAAGCCGCGTGGGCACTCGGCGACGCCATCGCGGTCATGAACGCGTTTCTCGTCGAATAGATTTAATTTAGAAAAGAAATGTCGCGCGTGTTGTTTAACAACTATTTTCTTTAACGCTCTGCATACTACAACTTTAATAAAAATACACCGCCTCTCTCTCTATTCATCATCTCCGCGACGAGGACGACGACAGCGGAAGCGTTACCGTCCTCCCCTCGCGAGTCTCCCTCCCACCTTCTTCGTCTTCTTCATCTTCTTCCTCTTCAAAATCTTCTCCTCTTTCAAATCGTACCGCATCTTTCTCTCCCTAAAAATCTCCTTTTGCACCGCTCTCGCGATATCGCCGTCCTTCTCCGCGAGTTCGTTCCAGCACGCGTTGGAGACTTCCCTGGACAGATCCATCTCCAATTCTCGTTTTATCGCCATCTTCGTCTGCGCGTTTACTTTCTCACTCGCAGTAGTGTTCATGTTTCGTAAACGCATCATCTGCGTCGACGCGGTGACTGCGAACGACGCGTACGTTTTCAAGGTTTCGTTTTGGAGTATCGCGTTGACTAAGCGCGAGCGAATGGAATCGAAGGTTCCGTCTTTTTTTAATCGCTTCAGCGTCGTTTTCGTCTGCTTGATCGTTTGTACAGGGGTGAGCTTTTGGTTTCGGAAGGTGGAAGGAGCCTCCTCTTTTTGTCGTCGTCCTCCTTTACCTCCTCCGGAGGCGTGGTATCCTCCTCCGCCTCCGCCGACTCCGGAGTGGTATCGTTGTTTTTTAGGCATGTCAAAGCGTCGTTTAATTGACGAAAAATGTGAGGTGTAAGCTTTTCCGTGATGACGAATATCTGCGCTACGAGTACTACCATCTCTTCTACAACACGCTTCTTTCTCTCTACTCTGCTACAGCGCGCTCTCTTCGAACAAATCTCTGTTCCACTCTAACACCCACTTGCCTAAGGCGTAATACGCGGCGACGTGGCGCAAGACGTATAAAAAAATCTCGACGAGTTTCTCTCGTCGAGACGCTTCCGCGAGCGCGTCCAAGGTTTGCGCCCAATCGAAACCGTCGACGAGTAAGAGCAAAGGGAGGAATCCGAAACGCGCGAACGCGTTTTCCGGTTTTTTGGGGATGCGCCAGACGGTGCGCCAGATGGTGGATGATTTGGAGAAGGCGCCGCCGAAAGAAGCGTTTTCGATGTTTTCGTTTTCGTCGTCGTTTTTTTCAGCGCTGAAGAGCGTTTCGAGATTTTTGGCGAGGCCGGGAAGGTGAGAGCCGCCGTACAGGACGGAGAGCTTTTCTTTCGTTCGTGTTGTCGTAGGTTTCGTGTTGTTGTTGTTGTCGTCGTCTGAATCGTATAGCTGTCGCAACGCCTCTCTCAATCTATTTGTGGCGATTTCGTTTCTCTTTTCGATCGTCGCCTTGGCGCCGGAACCGGACCCGTACACGTTCTTCCCTTGCGCGCTGACAATCATCTGCGCGAACGCTAATTTCCTCGCGCCGACGATATCTCCGGCTGATATCGCATCAACCATCGCGCCTAACACCGGTGCTGGTCTTCCGCCGCCCCAAATCCAATCCAACAAAAGCAAGTGCGCTTCCGGACACGGCACCAACCACACCAAAGATCTCGCGAACTGCCCGGCTCTCGGTAACGTCCTCGCCCTTCCGACGATAGTCACCAAAAACGCCTCTATTAACGCCGGCACTCGAAACGCTTCCGTATCCGCCTCCTCTAAACTCATATCCGCTTTCATCTTCTCCAACTCGTTGCTCGAACAATCCGCGAGGTACCAGTTTGGTTTCTTAAAATCAATGGCGTCGAGCTGCGCGATTAATCCGTGCGACGCCGCCAACCGTCTTGCTTCGTCCGTCGGAGATAACGACACTTTCAATCGAGGTAAGGTTAACGAGCTGCTGCTCGTGGTGGTGTTTTCCGTCCTGCTCCGAATCATCCTCTCCACGTTCCGTTCGTCCGTCAACAGTTCGAACAAGACTGGATTTTCCTCGTTTTGCGAGACCAAATCTCGCTCTAAATTCTTGTAATATTCCTTCTCCCCCACGTGCACAGTGGCGATCAAATCGATCTCGCACGTTTTTTGTTCGTTCACGTACGTCACTTGCGAGGATTGAAGCTCCCAATCGCCGGTGTCGGTTTCGTGTAATCGGAGATACGATTCACTTTCTGTTGTTGATGATTTTGACGACGACGACGCTTTGGATATCGACGACGCTTTAGAAGATGAAGAAGCGAAGGATGAACGAGGATAAAAAAGGAGACGAGGACGAGACAAAGCAGTCGTCGTTATTGTTGTCGTCGTCGTCGTTCGCATTTTGGTCTCTCCTCCTCCTCCTCCTCCTCTAAGCTGGGATTGTGCGAGTGAAGAATGAGTGGCGAATTGGAGCGTATCTTTTCCCAAGAAATGTGGAGCGTATGCGTATTCGTATACATTGTTTCATACCTACGTATTTGTTGATGATAATAGTAAACTATGGTGATGCTACTCTTTTATAAATCTGCACGTACGTTTCCCCGAGCGTGACTTGTTGCGCGAGGACTTCGTTGACGAACAAATCGTTGGTTTCGTACCAGTTCCCGTCGACGTGTTTCACGGTCGCTTTGCCGGCGGAGTCGACGTTGGCGAGCAAGTCGTAAGAAAAAGGATTACTATTGCTATTACTACCGGCCGCCGACGACGCTTGGATTTTCAGGTTTTTCACCGGGAACGTGACTATGGTTGGGTTCTTGCTCACCTCTTTCGTGAATTGATTTTTGCTGAACCGGTTGACGAAGGCTAAGATTAAATACTCCGGGGCGGTTTTCAACGCGAACGGTTTCAAGAGCTCCGCGAGCGCGACTTGCGGGATGGCGTTTTTCTCCATCACGTCGCGGAATAAAGGCGCGTCTGGGAGCTTTAACGGCACGAACACGAACGGCTGCGTCTTGTTCTTTTGGTTCAGCATCAACAGCTCGCCTCGAAAGAGCTCGTCGACGTACTTTTTCGGCACGACGAACGTTAAAAAATGTCGCAAAGTTGCAAACGGATCGTTGAATAAATTGTCGATGTCCGTCTCTAATTTCTCCGGGTGTGCGAGTTTGATTTGTTTCCTGAGCTTCCTCACGAACGAATCTGGACTGGTGTGGCCGCGAAAGTTATGTTTGTTCCATATCCTCTGACACAACGATTGCAACGTGTCGTTTTCATTTTTGTTGTTGTTGTTGTTTCCGTCGCTCCTAATCAAAGACGCGGATAAAAAATGCGCCCTTAACTTTTCCACCCTCGCGAGACTTTGCACGATTGAATTCACGCCTTTCGCGTTCTCCACTCGATTCAACCCAACCACGCCGACTAAATACTCCGTCCCGTCCAACGCTTTCGACCATATCGCCTCCTTCTCCAACCGCGTAATCTCTTCGCTCGTAAATCGAGGAAACAACACTTTCCTCACGTCCTCTAAACTCGCATCGAAAATCTCGTAGTTATCCGGAAGACAAAACGCTCTGCCATTTTCCAAGTGCATGAACACGAAGTGGTTTTCTCGTTCCAACGCGTGCGTATACGCCGGCGTCTTTGGGCCTCTCCCGGCGAAAAAATGCCCGCAGGTTAAGCAACAGTAACAGTTTTCCTGAATCAGAGACACCGAACATCGCTTTTCGAAATCGAAATCTAACAAAGGACGGTTGACGAAGGAGAGGTACGGGCACGATTTCATTACTTTTTCCTCTTTCGCTTGTGGTTGTTGTTGTTGATGTTGTTGTTGTTGTTGACGACGTTTCTCGTCGTCGTCGTCGTCGTCGTCACGCGCGACTTCTTCCTCTCCTTTGTTCTTCTCGTTCGTCGGCGATTGCAATTTGTCCTCCTCGTTCTTCTTCTCATCTTCTTCGTCGTCGTTGCTTTTTTTGCTCGTCTTTCTCGACTTCTTCGCTGCCGGAGGAGGAGGAGGGGACGACGACAAAGACGGCGCGTCTTTGTTTTCCTCCTTTGCAGCGGCAGCGGCGCGTTTCCGTTTCGGGGGCATCGTATGAAAGTCTTTCCTCTTCCCTGTGCTTCTCTTCCTTTTTTTAAAAATGGCGAATTGGGGAGATGGGAGAGCCCTCCCCCACAACAAAACAAAAAAAAATACGCGAGAAAAAAAAAGAACCAAAAAATATCTAAGAGAACGAAGCGCGCGCGCGCGCGCTTGTATTCGCGACACATCTTTGCGAATTTTCAACAGCGATTTCCTTATCAGATTCGAGAGCGGATAGATTGTTTCCTTTGTTTCGACGATCTTTCTCTCCGCGCAGATCTCTCTCTGCGCGTGTTCTTATCGCATTTCGAGCGCGCTATTTTTGGGGGTTTACAGAAAAATACGCGAAGGAGCGGCGTTGACTTTTAACCGAGATGTCGCATACGCCGCCTCGAGATACGACTGGTTTTACGCCTCAGTCGAAGAAGACGAAGAGCTTCGGCGCATTATTTGATGATGCCGAGGAAGCTTTGGATGGTCTGAAGAGGAAAATAGAGGCGGAAGCGACGCAGGATAGTCCGAGCTCGACGCACAGCCACAGCGAGAGAAGCGAAGAATTGAGCGGAGCGGCGACAGAGCTTAATTCCATGGTGATGCAGGTGAATGGCATTAGGAAACGTATCGGGGTTGTGGTAGAGAAGAACGTCGATGCGATTATAAGGAAAGAAGATGGAGATGAAAAGGAGTATCTCGTGTTAAGAGGGGACGAGACACTCGACGGGTCATCTTTATCGTGCTTCGAAGACCACGTGAACTGGCAAGACGACAAGCTGAAGAAGGCGTATGATGAACATCTGGCGCACAACAAGCGAGCGATTTGCGAAAGCGAAGATCTCAAAAAGTCTTTGAAGATATCAAAAAAACAATCCAAAGATTTTTTCAGCGCACATTCGCGCGGTATGTTCGTGCTACATTACCCTCCATCTAATCAGGTTGGAGATGTGTCAAATTTGGCGTTCACTGTGCATAAACGCGCAACGAAAGAAAACGATGGGAAGCAAGTTCTGAAAATTCACTCGCAGTGCATCATGATTCACGCAGAGCTACTCGCAGAAACGAAAGGGTTATTCAAGAACGAAGGAGAACGCTATGAGCCTCGCGATAGGGAATTAATCGACAAAAATGGTGTGGGAAAGAAAGTGCGCCTTGTTGCGAGCGCAAGCGAAATCATCAACTACGACTTGATCGAGCGTCATCCTACGCTCGACGATAATAAGGCAGACGTTGAGAAAACTATCAAAAATCACGAAGACTTTGGAGCGAAATATCTCTACGATGGTGATGATAAGTTTGCTGTCTTTATCAGACAGAGGCAATTGTACATTTGCAAACAAAGCAAAAACGTCATGGGATCACCTACCAAGGCACCGGTGTGTCTCTGGGGTGCTGGACAATTCAAGGTGGATGATGATCGCAGCGGAGCGCAAGCCCCTTTGTTCGTAGCGCTCGAGAAGCACGGTATTGAATATCTTGGCGGTATGTTTCACCCCGAATATCTCACGTGGAAGAAGAACCCGGGCGTGAAGATGGCAGCGTTGCCGACTGATTTGGCCATCTGCGCGTTCGTACGAGCAACCGGATCCTGCGAGAGCGTTCCCAACGCGTGGAGAAAATTCATCGGTGTTGACAATGCATCTCCTGCTGAATTGATTGCGTTCTCAAAAGAACTTTCCGAGTCTTTGTCCACATTGGGTTTGCTTACGTGGCAATCTGAGGGTCGTCCCTACTCTCGTAAGAACGAACTTTTCAAGGAGTTTATGTCTGCGGTGAATAACGCCGACGAGCAGAATTTGGCAAGAGGAGAAAGAACGAGGGAAGCTTGCGCAAAGTTTGCGCAGATGCAAGTCATGATGGAAGGCTCGATTGCTGCAGCCGTGAGATCATTGGGGCTGGATGAAGAAGATGTCGCGGAGCTTGACTTCGATGAGTTGCAGAAGCTGGTTCAAAAGTATAGGCGTGAAGGGCTGATCGACAATGCAGTCCGGGCCTATCCTGGAATAGGGCAACGCGAGGCGGTGCGTCTTTACATGCGTGAATCTCAGCTCATATCCGCTGCCGAGTATGAAAAACTTCCCATTGATGTAGTTAACGCCTATTCCCAAGAGGAGAAAGAAGAGCTGATGAACAAGCACACAATGATGGTTACACTGAAAAATGCATGCGAAGCGTTTGACGAAGACTTTGTAGAGGCCCAAAGATGGCCACGTGAAGAACAACTAAAAATTATCGATAAATACAAACTACTTGGCCGATGCGAAACACTAGGGTGCCCGAGAGACAAGGTGCAGAGATTGACGGACGAGGAGCGCAAAGATTATAAACAAAAGTACACCAAGCATTTAGCGCTCCAAAAGCTAGGTGTCACGAAGGAGAGAGGCCGCACTGTTGGCTATGACGGTGGCGACGACGGTGGCGACGACGGTGACGACGACAGCGACGACGACGTCAGTGAGAGCAAGAAGAAGAGTGGGACGTTCAATTTGACGTACGAAGAGGGAATGAACATGACGCTGAAGGACCTCGATCTTCTTTTGACGAAGGTAAGTGGTAGCAAATGGACGAAGGCGCAGGGGACGGGAATCACATGTGCCATGGCAATGGGTATGCAACTAAGTGAAGCCGAGGCAATGTCGCCAGATGATCTCGTCAGAGCACGTATTATCCTTTCGATAAAAAAAGGTCACGAGAAGAACGTAAAGAGGAATCTCGTGTTCGAATCGGGCTCGCAAAAGCACGCGGAAATCATGGAACGCATCGGAGTCGTACTCAGAGCATATGGGCTAAAGAAGCTCTCCGACAAACTGTTCGATAGTAGTCCACCTTTAGCGACGTTTCCAACTCGTTGGGCGTTTCGAGAAAACCCAGAAAAGAAAAGCTCGCAATTAAGATACACTTTGTTTGAAAACGTCACATGGAAAGGCGACGTGAAATATTACAAGAGACTGACCAACGATATACTCGAAGGCAACCCTGACTCAAAGAAGAAGGAGAAAGTGAAGTCAACTTTGGCCTTAATAGTGACGTACATTTACAGAGAACGCTCGAAATTGTTTGCAAATGCTGGTTTCCTGCCCGACGAACTCGCCGGTATGAGTCATAAAAATATCACTACAAAGGAACTCGGACATCGTGCGAGAGTTCAAAAGGACGTCGAGGAGAATATGGGAACCAAATTTCTGTCGGCCAACGAAACTACTCGTGTAGATTTTGACAAGCACTTGCGAGCTTTACAAAAGGAGAAGGAAGCGACGTTTCAATTCGAACGAAAAAGTGGCGAAAAACCGTGGTGGTACTACCGCATCTGCGTTGCAAAAACTAGTGGTATGTACTACCTTGACGACGCCGGATCGTGGCTTGGACCGACCCATTCGTGGCTGAGCGAGCAGGAGCTGGGGAAGAGGACACTCCAAGGTCAAGTTGCGATTTTAAACGCTCTGGACAAGTATTCCGACCCTGTTACTGAAGAAGAAGAAGAAGAAGAAGAAGAAGAAGAAGAAGAAGAAGAAAGATAAGCGGTGATGGCGGAAGAAGAAGACGAGGACAAACAACCGTTCTGCTTTAAAGCACACGGAGTTGAAGAAACACGAAGAGGAAAAGAAGAGGCGGAGTAGTCCAGGGGTGAAACTAAATACACATATACAAGAGTTACAGCGACTATCTCGATTAAACCATTGTAATAACAGCGCAGAGAGACGCCACACATAAGCCAAATGCTCGCAATGATCACCCGTCGTTTTGATTATATTCCCATTCCGCAGAATATTCCCGCAGAATAGAAAATCCCGCGCTCAATTTTTGACAACACAAATCGGAATGAATAACGCAGTTACGCTTCTTTGTTGCAACCAAGCGTCCCATCTCGAGTAAACACACTCACGACGGTTCGACTCGTACCAATATCGCGGTCGCTTGCGCCGTATTCGAGA
>JGI20158J14315_10002886_pt1 | contig 11672 bp, 11 predicted proteins | sample COG_08_FD_14315 | JGI IMG/M metagenome (IMG submission 14315)
CCCATTTTCAATTGTAGTAGTCATCGACAACACATTTCCATAACTATCCACAATTGAAATATGCGAAGTTGAGGGCAGTTCTAAACTCATATCATCCGCCCACAGCGATGCATGCGAATATTCGGGGCTACCAGGCAAGACGTCAGTCAAAGCTTCTGAACCAATGAGTAACTTAGCGCGATCAGATAAATAATCAGCTGAAACAAGACCTTTAGTGGGCATAGGCACAAAATCGCTGTCAGCCATGTACCGCCCGCGATCAGCAAAAGCTAGACGCGAAGCATCACCTATAAGCCTCATAGTTTGTGGATTGTCTCTAGAGCCCGCTGGAAACCGNTCTAATAAACCTAAAATTTGNCCNACAGTTAAAGCTCCAGACGATGGTGGTCCCATACCGCAGACTTGATGTCCCCGAAATGNNACACAAATAGCAGGACGTTCTTTCACCTCGTAAATATCCAGATCCGTGAGGCTAATCACACCCGGATTATTCTCTGCACTTCGAACAGTATTTACAATCGCTTTGGCGATTTCACCTGAGTAAATCACACGAGCGCCCTCATCGGCCATTCTGCGCATGACATCGGCATATTCCAAATTGATCAGCCTACTTCCTTCCACTAGAGGTTCGCCGTCCCGAAAAAAATAAGCTGCAGTGTCAGGGAACTGCCTCAATCGATTAGCGTCTGCGGCTACCAAAGCGGCAAGTCGTGGAGAAACCGAGAAGCCGCTCTCCGCCAGATCAATAGCTTCTAAAAATAAATCGCTCCACGCCTTTTGCCCCCACCTTTTATGTGCAGCTTCCATCAAGGCAGGCGTGCCTGGCACTCCAACTGAGCGACCACCAACGACCACATCCCAAAATTTTAGTCGCTCGCCATTTGCATTTTGAAACAGTCGCGGTGTGGCAGCCATAGGTGCGGTTTCACGTCCATCTAATGTTGTTAGTTTCCCGGTATTAGCGTCAAACCATACGAGGAAAGCCCCACCACCAATACCAGAACTCTGTGGCTCAACCAAACCGAGGACTACCTGCACAGCCACCATTGCATCAGCTGCTGTACCCCCCTCTTTTAGAACGCGAGCACCTGCAGCTGCAGCGTGAGGATTAGCTACAGNAACCATCCAATCTTTTGCCAAAATCGGTTCGCCCCGGGCCTTCGCTGNAAGCGAAGCTGCCACTTCTGGAGAGAGAAATTCAAACTTTGTTGCTAGCGCTGTTTTTGCTTCAGNCAACACTTCATCTGAGACCTGCTGCGCTTGCACAGAGACCGAAAAAAGCGTTATGGCTGCCATTATTGCTGAATAAAAGANTTTCATTAATCGCTTTCCACTCCAAGATTTACAATTCAGGTCTTAAAGAAGCACAACTCAAACATCAAAAAAACAGGGGGTAAAAAAATATTCCATGCTTACGGCAATTGCCACCAAGGCGCTGCATAGAGCAGCAGAGTTGCTGAAATGAGTGCTAGGAAAATGGCTTCAGTAATAGTGAATATCGCACCAATTTTAGCCTCATCAACCGCTGGTGCGGCCACTTGGTTTATCGCCGTCAAAAACATATCGATGCGTGTATTACACATAGGGCGCTGCGTGATAACGCTAACCGTTATAATGCACCAGTTGATTGCGTGGTGCCGTTGTCTTGTCGGTTTCTAAAAATAGTCATTAACTCATGGTGATAGGCGTATTGCTCTTCGCTCTCAGCGTCAAAAAGCCGCCGTTCAGCAGTAAGATGCTTATACATATCCTCACCCCGCACCAATAGCGCCGTGGCTGGCGTTTGGCCGATATTGCGAACCGTCGTGGGAATATAACTGATGCCCAACCCTATGCGCCTTGTATCACGATCATTGGCGAATGAGGCATGTATTAGATTTGTATGGTGTAATGACAGCTCACCCGGCTGTAGCGGCATACTCTTAGCATTGTCAGTGTTCAGGGTTTCGATGATTCCCTGCCCCCGCGGTATCATGTTCATCTCATTATGATCATCATCATGCGGCATGATTTCATTCAGATGCGAACCGGGCAGGACTTTCATACAGCCGGCCATTTCATCAGCCATCGTCAACGCAACCCAAGCGGTCACATGCAGTGGCGGATCTAAAAAAAAGTAAGTGCCATCCTGATGCCATCGAACATAAGCGGAAGAATGTGCTGGCTTGGACCACAAGGTAGCATGGTAACACAGGATATCAGGCCCGATAATATCTTCAACCGCATCTAGCACAGATGGATGGTGCACAAGGTGATCAGCCCATTCAAACAATTGGTGCGGCTTTGATTTATGTGGAAAATCTATAGGCTGTCCAGTTTTGCCTTCAAACCTCTCGATCTCGCTATTATACCAAGCCAGCTCTTCCCTGCTCAGCACAGGAACGCCAAATGTAAAACCGTTAGTAGCATAATGATCGACTTGCGTTTGTTGCAACAGCTTCGGCATTTACCATTTCCCCCTTTTTAATAACCTTCTTTATTGATGTTCCTATGATGATATCCCTGCAGCTGCTCGTCCGGCGATATGACCAAGGCTTAACGCCGTTAACAGGCCGTTGCCAGACAAATAGCCAGATACATCGGGGCCAGACACCCCACAAGCCGCGCCACCACAAGCAAATAGCGACCCAAACACCCCACCATCTTCACGGCAAATTTGTGCATTGTCATTTATCACCAACCCACCTTGGGTATGGAACAGAGCGCCAGTAACACGGACCGCGCTAAAGGGCGGGGCCAAGAGTTTATCTTTGTCGAAACGCCGCCCAAACGTGTCTTCTTTAGCGCCCTGTGCCACCTTTTCACAAACCTCGAGAGTTTCTGTCAAAGCCGTAGGATCAATCCTAAGCTTTTCAGCCAATTCGGCAATTGTATCTGCCTCAACAAATACATTAGCCGCTTCTGCTTGCCGGAAGTCTTCAAAATCACGGCCAAGTTCACGTAGCCTATTATCAATAATATTAAAGGCAATTCGGTCCGGTTGGGCCAGCACCGATACAGCCTGTTCTGAATAGCCCTGATGTTCATTTGAAAAACGTTTACCGTCCTTATTGACCTGTATCCCGCCCTCCATCATCAACGCCCATGTGATCAAAATACCATGCGGATGCGCCACAGAACCATGCCCTTGATAGCCGGAAAGATCGGCAATCGATGCGCCAAGCTGTTGCCCCCATAAAACCGCCTCGCCCTGATTACCGGGGTGGCCAAAATAAAGGGCGTCATGCATTTCAGGGATATGTTTTGCGACCAAATCAGGATTGCCACCATAGCCGTTACAAGCGAGCACAATCGACGGCGCGGCGATGGTTTCAGCCACGCCATCGGGCCGACAGCACCGCGCGCCAAGCGCTTGGCCAGACGGCGTAACAATAAGATCGGTAATTTGCAGATTCGTCACAATAGTTATGTCTTGGGCCAGAACAGCGACTTCAAGGCGATCAATCAAAGCTGAACCTGTGACCTCGGGCACCGCATGCATGCGGTGATTGCTATGCCCCGGATAGAGAAAATTATCGAGCACAATAAATGGGATTTTATGCTGTTCCGATAGCCAATCAATGGTTTTTGGAATCTGGCTGACAACCCGCCTGACATGAGCAGGGTCAGCCTTGTTCTTGTTCTTGCCCATGATATCGCCATAGAACACATCAACATCATCAGTTATCGATTGACTAACCTGCACCTTGGTTCCAGCCGCCGGTATTAACCCAGATGATAGCGCGGTGGAGCCAGAGAGCCGTGACTCACGCTCGGCAATGAGCACCGTCTTGCCAGCTTCATTCGCCGCTAATGCCGCCGTAAGTCCAGCCGCACCGCCGCCAACAATCAACACATCAACCTCGATTTCTGCATCGATCTTGGTGTCATTAATTACCGCAACCACTGGCTTACCCCTCCTCAAACCGCCTGATTGCCTCGGCAATGGTGATAACCTCGCCAACTGTTGCAAGGGATTGGATGGCAACATTATGTGTGGCAGGTGAAAAGGCCGCACATCCGTCGCTCAAGGTGATTGTCTGGAAATCGCGCACATGCGCATCGCGAACGGTCGAGGCAACACCGCCATTGGTTACGATGCCGCAAACCATCAATGTCTTTATCCCGGCACGACTAAGAGCAAATTCCATCCGACTCTGGTAAAACGCTGAATAGGCAACCTTTTCTACTGTAATGTCAGCCGGCTGCAAACTATCGACAAGCGAATGACCCCAACCCGACGGAGTAAAATCACCCTTTGCCAAAAACGGCCGCAGCTTTTTAAGATGAGCAGAAATGAAGGGATCACCATCACGCCCTGGCACAAGTGTAAATTGGGTTGAGATCACCCATCCACCCGCGGCCCGAACGATATTTAAAAGCGGCAGTATTTTTTCAGGCAGTGCCGCAATATCTGGATTGGTTGTTCCAGATCGGCCATATGCCCCGTCCGGATGTAGAAAATCATTCTGCAAATCGACAATTAGGACAGCCGTACTTTTTGGGTCAAAAACTGCGTCGTTCATATCTATCCTTCATTTACTTTGATGATGACATTACCCAAATTATCGACAGTGGCAATCAATCCTGGATCCACATAAATAGTCGCATCAGCTTGTACCAACAAAGCCGGTCCAGCAACCGCGGACCCCTCGGGCAAGCGTAACCGGTCATAAATCATCGTATCGTGCCACGCAGCATTGGCAAAGATTGGTTGCGCGGCAACGGCGCATTCTGCGACCGTGTCGGCACGCTCCCCCGCCGCCAGAATACCCAAATCAATCGCTGGACGGGCGCCAATAACGGAGAGACGCAAATTAAGAATCCGCACCGGGATATCGGAGAGCAACCGGCTGTAGGTTTTAAGATAGGTTGCCTCAAACGCCGTGCGGATCACATCAATGGTAAGCGCTGTTGGATTACCGGCTAACGGGACCGATACTGAATGCGTTTGGCCAAGATACAGCATATCCAGTTCAATAATACGATCGATCGATACCAGTTTTGCGTTGGACTGCCGGACTGTCTTTGTTGACGCGGCAGTGATCATCTCAATCATTTCGACGAGTGCGGTTTCATCGAGCGCATCGAGCATTACATTCATTGTGCGAACCTCGTCATGGCGCAAGTCTGACATCACACATCCAAGGGCTGAATTAACGCCCGGATAACGCGGTACAATTCCCGCCGCGAGACCAATATCCTGCATTAAAGCGCCTGCATGAAGAGCACCGCCGCCGCCAAATGACATTAGCGCAAACTGTTTTGGATCATGCCCCCGCTCAATCGAAACAAGTCGGATAGCACCCGCCATTTTGGCGTTAGCAACTTTGATGATAGCCTCGGCTGCGTCATAGACACCGAGTTTCAAGGGGACAGCAATCTGAGTCTTGATCGCCTCGACCGCCGCGTCGATATCAAGCGCCTTCTTTTTATCGCCAATCGGGTTGCGGGCATCAATCCGGCCCAACACCAAATTCGCATCAGTTACCGTTGGTTGGGCATTACCAAGCCCATAGCAGACTGGTCCTGGATCAGATCCAGCACTCTGCGGGCCAATNTCCAGCAAGCCTGTGTCATCAATATGGGCAATAGAACCTCCACCCGCGCCAATAGTACTCATTTCGATCATGGGCGTGCGCACAACCATGCCAAAATCAATGCTAGCCTGTGCGGTTAGCATGTTCTGCCCATCGGCAATCAGCGAAACGTCAAACGAAGTGCCGCCCATATCACCGGTGATCACATTATTAAATCCTGCCGCACCAGCAATCTGCCGCGCCGCAACGACACCGGCTGCCGGACCAGATAAAGCCGTTCTAACAGGCAGAGATTTGGCCGTTTGCACCGACATTACACCACCGTTGGATTGCACAATCAGGATTTCAGCGTCTGATTTCTCATCAGCAATCCTGTTTTCCAATCGGGCCAAATAATTTGCCACCACAGGCTGTAGATACGCGTTCAAGGTTGCCGTTGAACACCGCTCGAACTCCCTAATTTCGGGCAGGATCTCCGTGGCAACACTCACATATTCATTTGGCCATACCGCCCGCAAAGCCTTTGCGGCATTGGTTTCGTTTGTAGTGTTGGCATATCCATTGATGAAGAATAGGCAGACCGATTCACATCCCTGATCGAGCAATTGCTGGGCGGCTTTGACAATGTCTTCGCCGTCCACCGCCTTCACGATAGTGCCGTCAGCTAGCGTACGCTCGGCTACTTCAAGACGGCTTTGACGCTCTACTACAGGGGTAAATTGTCCCCATAGGCCCCATGTTGTCGGGCGGTCACGGCGGCGCATTTCTAGCACATCACGAAAACCGGCCGTGGTAATGATACCGGCCTTTGCCCCTTTGCGCTCGAGCAATGCATTGGTGGCAACTGTGGTACCGTGAATGATTGTTGACACCGCTTGCAAATCATCAGTAGCTGCGGTGATACCCTCAAGGAAGCCGGCTGACTGGTCGCCTTTAGTTGACGGAACTTTTGCCACAGTCACCTTTCCCGTGGCTTCATCAAGGGCGAAAACATCGGTGAAAGTGCCGCCAACATCGACCCCAATTACAACAGATTTATTCATTTTATTGTTCTCGTCACATATCCTTGGGCAACATCATATTCATGGCGTAATGCAGTGCGTTCTCTAGCATCGCCATAGCCACCACCACCCGGTGTTTCCAGACGAACCCGTTGGCCCTTTTTTAGAGAAACACCAGTGATCTTTGACACAAGTTCAGGCGATTTCTTGCCGTCTTTGGCGTCGGGATCATCACAGTCATAAAAGAACTTATTGGTGGCACCTGACCCGCCACCAACAACGCCCTTTGGCGGGTATTTTCCACGCTCACCAAACAGAAATGCGGTAGCATTTTCTTCTAGCAATTCGATTTCATAAATGGCACCAAGACCACCTCTATGCTTACCCTCACCACCGGAGTCTGGACGCAACGCCCATTGAGTGAAGGCCACCGGATACGCAGCTTCGAGGATCTCCAAAGGCGGAATTGTCGCGGTCGAGATTGGTGCGTTGCCGTGATTAAGACCGTCGCCCTCTGGATGACCGCCATGGCCACCACCAAAGAACGAAAACATCACCCAACGTGCACCATTCTTGCGGTATCCAGCAATCGATAAAGCATTAATCGTCCCGTAGGCGCAACCATTTACCCGCTCAGGCGCGATATGCTCAAACGCCTGAAACATCGCGTCAATCAACCGCAAAATCGTCTCAGTATAACCGCCAACTGGCTTGGGTGCGCGCACGTTCAAAAAGCTCCCTTGAGGGATGATGAAATCAACCGGCTGGAGGACACCTGCATTTGCTGGCACATCGGTGAATAGATGTTTAAGCGCTACATACGCAGCGGCAATTGTTGTTGCGCGCGAAATGTTAACCGGACCGGCGCAGGCAGGGCTTGACCTGCTAAAATCCAAAGTCAATTTATCATTCTTGATCGTCATATCGATGGCAAGTTTAAGCGGCACACCGCTAACCCCATCATTATCGAGATAATCCTCAACCGAAATGGTGCCGTCAGGCAGTGCAATCAGGTGGTCGCGCATCATTCGATCCGCCCGAGCCCGCAACCGACCTAGTGCGACGGTCACCTTTTGCTCACTATATTCTTCCAGCAGTTCATGCAAACGCTCTTCACCTAGATCGAGGGCGTTAATTTGGCCGTTCAAATCACCATAAAGCGAGTTAGGAAGTCGCGAGTTGGCCGATAAAATGTTGACGATATCAGACTTCAGAACACCTGCATCAAATAGTTTAACCGGCGGGATTAGCATGCCTTCTTGGAAGGACTCGGTGGCTTCGGGGTTGTAATTGCCGGGTACATTGCCACCCACGTCGTGCCAATGTCCAACAGATGCTAGATAACAGAACACCTCACCATTACGATAAATCGGCTTTACCAACCGAAAATCAGACAGGTGCGTACCACCTTCATAAGGATCATTAAAGATAAATACATCGCCCGGTTGTAACCCGCCTTCGCGTTCTACCTTGTCGATAACCGCCTTTACCGCAAAGGCCATAACACCCACAAAAATAGGCAAGCCAGATTTACCCTGAACCAATGTCTCACCGGTTATAGCGTCGTATATTCCGTGGCTAGCATCATGCGCTTCGGCAATAATGGGATTGAAAGCCGATCGGAAGAGGGTCGCATCCATTTCGTCGGCAATCTGTTCAAGGCGCCCCTTTAGAATGGCAAGGGTAACGGGATCTATATTTACTTCGGTCATAAATTAACGATCCATCTCATAAAAATTCAAAAATTTGGGCGCTAGCTAGGTTTGGTTAGTCTTTATCTTCGTATTTGATCCCTAAATCAAGCAAGGCATTAGTCTCAATGACATCATTCAAACCGTTAAAATCATACATTTTTTTAGCAAATTTGGTGTTGTTTCCATTGGCTATCAATTGCCCAAAATAATCGGTTAGATGGTGGGCAATGGCTCGTACCGCACCCCCTGGGAAAATGGCAATTTTATAGCCAATCTCGGCCAGTTCGTCGGTTGATTGGATCGGCGTTTTACCACCCTCAACCATGTTCGCCAAAAGCGGGATACGCCCAGCAAACTGAGCCGTTAGCTGTTTCATTTCATCCAGAGATTGTGGAGCTTCGATAAACAGAATATCGGCCCCCGCCTCGCAATAAGCCTCTGCCCGGTCCACGCCGCCGAAAGTCCCTCAACCGCGCGGGCATCGGTGCGCGCTATGATCTGCATGTCTTGATTGTTGCGGGCATCGAGCGCCGCCTTAATCTTACCAACCATCCCTGCCTTTGAAATGAGTGTCTTGCCGTCGAGGTGGCCACAGCGCTTTGGAAAGGCTTGATCTTCTAATTGGATGGCCGCCGCACCCGACCGTTCAAAACTCCGCACCGTGCGTTGAACGTTGAGTGCGTTGCCAAAGCCATTATCCCCATCAACAATCACCGGCGTTTCTATGCGATCGGTAATGGCGGCAAGAGTATCATTTACTTCAGAAACCGAGACCAATCCTAAGTCCGATATACCAAAGCGCGTATAAGCGAGACTAGCACCAGAAAGATAGACCGCCTTGGCCCCTGCGTTGGTTGCAATTAATCCAGATAAGCTATCGTAAATTCCGGGGGCGAGAAGCAAATTGGGTTCCGCCAGTAAGGCAGGTAAATTCATTATTTTTCCCTTTCGTCTGCATCCGCCAAAAAGCGTTTTTCAAGATGCGGAACCAATCCGCCATCAAGTATCATTTCTCGCAAAAATTGGGGAAGTGGCTCAAGCTCGATGGTCACGCCATGATCAGCTAAAACCAGTTCGGCAGTGTCAAAAGTAAACCGCACTGAAGCCCCGTCTTCAAGTTTGGGATGGGCGAACGCCGCGGGCGATATGGTAAAGGCTGGCAGCCCCAAATTTATTGCATTTCGGTAAAAGATGCCCGCAAAGCTCGGCGCAACAACAGCCTTGATTCCGAGGAATTTCAAAACTTCTGCAGCCTGTTCCCGCGAAGATCCAACACCCATATTCGGCCCAGAAAGCATTACATCACCTGGCCGAACGGCGTCGGCAAATTCTGGTCTGATAGCACCAAGACAATGAGTCGCAAGCTCTGCTAGCGGTGATTTCATATAAAACCCAGGTGCCAGCACATCAGTGTCGATTAGCTCAGTAAATTTCCACAAACGCGGCATATCAAAAACTCTCCACCACCTGACGTGGATCAGTCATAACACCGGTTAACGCTGACGCCGCAACAGTATAAGGGGAGGCTAGATAAACGGCGGAACTAGCGGCGCCCATACGGCCTTTGAAATTACGTGCGGTTGAGGAAATACACACTTGATCCTCGGTCANTCTATCATCGCCATATCCAGCACAAATACCGCATGAATTGCCTAAAAATTCAGCTCCTGCATCCTCGAGGATTTTCATGATCCCGTCTTCNCGCGCGCGCTCCTGATCCTGGAGGCTAGCCGGTGCCACTTTCAATGTNACCCCCTTAGCAATATGCTGGCCATCCAAAATTTTTGCCGCCGCCAATAGATCAACATATTTGGCCCCGGTACATGCGCCTATATAAGCAATGTCAAACGGGGTATTGCGGAACGCCTCGGCATCATCCGCATTTGCCGGTGAATGCGGTGCCGCGATTTGCGGAGACAGGCTGGCNGCATCAAAGCTAAGCAAGTTTTCTGNNTTGTCCGNCACCTCAATTTGATAATCGCGCCAATCATCCGCCACCATTCCGCCCGCATTTTCAATATAGGCAATTGTGGTCTCGTCTGGCGCAATTAACCCAGCCTGCGCGCCTAATTCTGCCGCCATATTCGACAATGTCATGCGATCCTGCATACCCAACGCGCGGATCGCCTCACCTGCATATTGAACAGCCTGATAACGCCCGCCGCCCATGCCAATCTTGCGGCAGATTGCCAACATCATATCTTTGGCGGTTACAAATGGAGAAAGCTGGTTATCCCACTTGATCAAAATCGTCTCTGGAACCTTGAGCCAGATCGAGCCAGTGGCGAGCACGCCGGCCATTTCGGTTGCACCGATGCCAAACATATAAGCTCCAAACGCTCCCCCAGTTGGCGAATGACTATCGCCACCAACACAAAACTTTCCAGGCGTTAAATGTCCGCGCTCTGGCAACACCACGTGACAGATACCTTGTTCATCATAGAAATTCTCGATGTCCTGATCGCGCACCCACTCTCTGGTCAAAGCCTGAATTGCGCGCGTTTCGTCATTATTTGCTGGCACATAATGATCGGTAACAACTACGACCTTTTCTTTATCCCAAACCCGGAGATTCAGTCTATCAAGGATCGGCTTGACTCGGCGCGGCCCGCCAGAATCATGAATCATCGCCAAATCAACGTTGCAAACTACAACATCGCCAATGGCAAAATTTTCGAGACCTGACGCCTTCGCAATCAATTTTTGTGAAAGTGTTTCCATCCAAAAATACTATCACAAAACCACAGAAACCTATAAGATTTTGAACATTAAACATCCACAAAATAAGGTTTTTGATAGCTATCAAACCCAGAAAATATACCGGTATAAATACCAGAAAGTTTACGGTAGCTGACACAGCATTGGGAGCCCACGAAATGCCGCTGATTGAATGCACGCTGATCAAAGGATATGACAGCAATACGCGCAGAATAATTGCCGAGCGCATAACCGATGCCGCCTGCTCTGCGATTGGTGCTGCGCCTGAATTTGTGACAGTAACTATCAACGAGGTTGCAGCTGATAATTACATGCGTGGCCGCACTGGCCGCACCCCAGCAACCGCACCAATGCAAGCCAGTGATGTCGTTCGCGCCTATCTAACCGCGATGGAAAACCGCCAATTGGGCGAGGCAAAGACGTATCTTGCTGATGGTTTTGTGATGACATTCCCGGGCGGAGTCACCTTCACCCAGCTAGAGGAATTGATAGAATGGGCAAAACCGCGCTATCAAAGCATTGCTAAAACTTTCGGAGGATTCGACGTCGCCTATCACGGGCTCGATGCCGTGGTTCATTGCCATGGAACATTGAACGGCATTTGGCCCGACGGGAGCACCTTTGAAAACATCCGCTTCGCCGACCGATTTAGTTTGTCGGGAACCAAAATCACCTCGCAACAAGTGTGGAATGACCTAGCCGAAGCAAACCGATGATTGAAATGAGTTGACGGTCCTAAC